>WLWD01000211.1_pt1 | contig 34655 bp, 19 predicted proteins | sample 6712731 | NCBI WGS metagenome assembly WLWD01 (sample SAMN12718690, study PRJNA576275) | sponge metagenome | isolation source: marine sponge | host: Mycale hentscheli | place: New Zealand: South Island, Marlborough, Capsize Point | collected 2014-11-01 | reverse complement strand
TGCGCGTTGCTATGTGCGGCCACCCTTAAGGTAGGCCAGAAAGCGGGATCTCCTGATAGCCAACTAGGGCCATTCCACCAGAGAGTGGAGGACACGAGCAGCTGTGCTGGTACACCTCTGCTGGCCAAGTCAGCGGGGTTCTCTGCTGAGGGCGTGTGCTTCCACTTGACGTGTGGAAGGTTGTCTTTGCAGGCTCGTACTCGATTGGCCACAAATCTGTCCTTATGTTGAGTGGAATCATTGGACAGCCAATGCAAGACGATGGCAGAGTCTGACCAGGCGTGGAGTTGATGAGGACTGATCTGAAGTAGCTCAGCGACTGTGCCAAGAGCTTGGATAGAAGATGAGCTGCCACGAGCTCAGCTCGAGGTATTGTGATGTGCTTGGTAGGCAAGACTCTGGCCTTTGCCGTGACCAGAGCGGTTTGAGCAGTCCCATCTGTGGTGAGTGTGCGCAGATAGACAGCTGCGCCGTAGGCCTTCTCTGATGCATCTGAGAAGCCGTGTAAGGACTGGAAGTAGTCAGGACCTTGGTCCGTGAAGTACCGTCTGGGTAGCTTGTGCTCCTGGATGAAGTGTAGTTCGTTCACCCAAGAATCCCAGGTACGTAGCAGGTTATCTGGAAGTCGATTGTCCCACTGCAGATGGAGCTTCCATGCTTCTTGAAGCAGCATCTTTGGGATAACCGTGTAGGGCGAGTAGAGTCCCATGATGTCGAAAATCGAGGCAGATACAGAAGCCACGACTCTCTTGGTGATTGTAGTGGGGTCCGAAGGTGGAGTGGGGACGGCCACTTGAATGGTGTCTGTGGTCGTCTCCCAGTGCGTGCCTAGAGTCTTAGGTGACTCTTGCAGCGTGAGAGTTGTGTCAGGTTCAGTCTCTCGGAGTTCAGGTGGGGTGTCCTCCAAGAAGGCTGTGGAGTTCGATCTCCATTTCCTGAGGAGCATGCCCGCCTTGGCAAGCAGCCCGCACAACTCTTTCCTGATCAGGATGGCATCCTCCACTGATTCTGCCCCGGACACAAAGTCGTCCACGTAAAAAACTGTCCTGATGAGGAGTGCTGCTCGAGGGAACTCGGCTTCGTAAGTTTTCGCCAAGAACCTCAGTGCTTGTGTGGCAAGGAAGGGCGAGGAAGCCACACCGAATGTGACTCTCTCCATCCTGCAATCACGAATGGAACCAGAAGAGTCTCTCAGAAGGAACCTGTGGAAGTTTCTGTGTTCAGGTGCGAGCAGGACTTCGCGGAACATCTTAGAGATGTCAGCCGAGAGACCCACGGCGTGTCTCCTGAACAAGATCAGCACATCACCCAGATGAGGATATAGATTGGGCCCGATTTGTAGGCATTGGTTGAGAGAATGGCCCGAAGTGGTGACTGCTGATGCATCAAAGACTGGTCTAGTTTTAGTGGTGGTAGATGAGGATTCAAATACTCCATGGACCGGCATGTAGTAGTGGTCCTTGTCTGGAATGTCTATCTCTGAAGGAGGTATGTAGTGAGCATGACCCAGCGTAATGTACTGTTGGAGCTCTTCGTTGAACTGGGGAAGCAAGCCTTTCTTTTGTAAAGAGAGCTCGTTGGAGTAGAACCTCCTGAGAGCCTGCTGTTTTGAGTTTCCCAGCTTAGGAGCGTCATCTTTGAAGGGGAGTGTAACTTGAACTCTGCTGTCAACCAGCACTGTGGTGGCTTCGAAATTGCTGACAGCCTGCTGTTCGTCCGTCGTGAGCACGGAAGATTCAGGTACCTTGTCTAAGGTCCAGAGTTTGGTGAGATCGTCTTGAAGTGTAGTAGATTCCTCTGTGATCGTCATGACAGAGGTAGTAGCAGCCAAAGGTCCTACCGCCCCGTATCCAAATTTTGTTGAGATGAAGCGGTAGGGGTTGTCTGTGAGGGAGTCCCCACAAAGCTCCCAGGGTAAGTCACCCCCAAGAATGATATCTACCTTCCCGCCGAGTGTAGAGTCGGAAAGGGAGAGTCCTAGCTTAGCTGCCCTATTGTGAATGTCCACAGTAGCAACAGGAGTTGCAGTGGAAAAGGCCTTCGGCATCACTGAGAGCTGTATGGGATCAGTGGCAAAGGAAGAGACCGTAGAGTGTAGTGATGTGACTACGTAAAATTTAGAGCGAACTGACCCCTGTCCAAAGCCGGAGAAGAGTCTGTCCTGTGGGTGGCGTTTGAGCCCCAGTGTGGCAGCCAGCTCTTCCGAGATGAAGGAGCCTCCACTGCCGTGATCGATGAGGACTCTGGCCACAGAGAACTTGCCATCGTTCTTCAATCTAGCCTTGACGGTACAAGTGAAGTGACCATCTTGTGCTGTGTACGGAGTAGTGGTAGAAGTATCGGTTGTGCTTGTTGAGTTATCGGCAGGAGATGGCTCCACAGGCGCCAAAGTGAGGGGTGCAGCGGTCACCGGTGTGGGTGGAGCTGGGTGGGATTGCACAGCCTCACGATGTAGGAGAGTGTGGTGGCGTTGAGAGCAGTGTCTGCAAGAATGCTTGTTGGAGCACTGTTTCACCGAATGTGAAGGGTGAAAACAATTCAAGCACAGCTTGTGTTCTCGAACGAGCTTATTCCGCGCGTCCGTACTCATGGCCATAAAGGCTGAGCATCTGCCTAACCAGTGATTCTCTCTACAAGCAGCACATTTGGATGATTGCTGCTGTGGCTTAGCTTTGGGAGTGACAGATTGTGTAGCCGAAGGTGTATGAACAGACTGTTGCGACAAGGGTGGCGTAGTGTTAGAGTATTGGGAGCTTGCCCACAACAGCCGTTGTTTTATGAAAGTGGAGAAGTCATCCATGGTAGGTTCTGGGTACTTTTCGAACAAGAGACGTTCCCAGTCCTTGCTGAGTTCTCCTCTCAGACAGCCTCTGAGAACATGAGGTATGTACCTGTTCATGTCTCCTTTGCACAGGTTGTGAAGGGCCTGCCAGTTGTCTAGGACCTGTTCCTTGAATTTGGTGAGCGAAGCTGCCGAGCCATCTGTGGCTGGAGGATTACTAATCAGCTTGACAAGGGGGGGTACAACCAACTGTGGTCGGCCGTACATCTCTCTAAGATCTGAGAGAAGTTCTGAAATGTTGGCACTCGCACGAAGCTTGTCGGCTACCAGGGATTTGCCAGCAGGAGGTATGATGGCCTGCCTGACAATGTTAAACTTGTCAGCTGTACTGAAGCCTTCTGCTCTGTGTTGGAGCACTGATCTGAGGGTGAGTTCGAATGCTTCCCAGGTAAGTGGGTCGCCATGGAATTTTGGCACGTCCACGTGGAGCGGTGCCATCCTAGAGTGGTGTTCTGATCTAGGAGCAGAAGAAGAGCTGGTAGTAGAGCTCTTGGTAGTAGAAGTAGGTTTAATGTTGAGAGCCCTGAGACTGGTTTTGAGTTCAGCGGCTCTGTGATTCAGGTCTTTGATGGACAGTGAATCTGGGCACGAAGTGGCCATCATGTGAAGTTCCCGTTGGGTGTCTTCGAATTTCTCGAGATCCGAAGCCGTGATGGATTTGGCGGCGAGAGCGGTCTCTCCCGTAGCCTTCATCCAGGACCAGGTTTTGTAGAACTGTACCTGCTTTAAGATCTTGGAGACTTTGTCCTTGTGATCTTCTTGTGCCTCGTACTGTTTGACGCGTTCCTCTTCCGAGGTGAATTTGTCATCCAGATCATCCATGGTTTCTTGTATCTCTTCCACGCCATCGATTGCCGTGTTGAGATCCTTTTGTAGTTGTAGAACCTGGTCCAGTGTGACTGTGGCCAAGTCCTTCTTGTCAAGTGCTTTGACTCTAGACAGCAGTCTTGTAACCCTGCCTCTGCGATTTGCCCTCTTCTTGGACAAGTCGAGGAGCTGGGCTCTGAGATCTGGAGGTGAAGGAATATCGCGCGGTTCCACGGTGGATTCCCTGGAGCCCGCTGTATATGAAGACATGTCGTCCTCCATGTTGTCGTCCGTGGTGTACTCGGGAAAGTAGATAGCGAAAAAGTCGTCCGTGTTCCCAAAGTTGAGAGCGAAGTAGTATTCCCAAAGTAGAGAGCGAAGTAGTATTCCCAAAGTCTAAAGTAGCTAGACTAAGCGAATGTTCGTTGCCACTGATACGTTTCAGGGGCTCGAAGGACCAAAATCTGTGGGGGACCTGGGATTGTAACCGTCCAAGTCCCTTGTAGGTAAAAGACAGTTGACTGTATATTTTTTAATAGAACGTGATAGTAAGGAATTGTGAAGTAGTACAGAACTGAGAAGTAGAACAGAACTGAACACGAGGTAAGAGTGAAGTATAATTAGAATGAGCGGGAAAGTTCCTGAGTGGTTGCTGGGTGTGTGCAGTCGTGTAATTAGAACTCAACTCCGTAAACAAAACATAAAGGTGTATGCGAGAAGTCAAGTTCATGCGTAGATTGTTTCTACCTATGTCTGGTAGTCCCAGACATGGTGTGCTTATGTTTAAATGTTCTAACTATTCAATTTGGCCATTATACTTTACAATTAATGAACTTCCATATGAACATAGAATGCGAAAACAGAATTATTAGTGCATATACACTCTGCCTCTATAGGTGGATATATAGGTTTATACAGGCCAGTAGCCAGGAGTTTGCGCAGGGGGGTTATGATTTCATAGAAACGCAAGAAAGCCACACCTACTTTTGTTAAAAAGAAGGGGAGAAATGTGCCAAAACTAACAATTTTGTCTGATGTTCTATGTTTTCTATTAATAAATTCATTGAACACTGCTGACTACTGTATCAGCAATAAGCGGTAAACTGCTAACGCTATATCGTTCCCGTGTAACCTGGCTTCCAACCACTACCGTGAGCTCTACACAAACAGTGTATTGAACATGCAGGAACAGTGTGGCTCTTCAACATTAAATGATGACGTAAAAAATGGTCGATACAAAGTGGATGTTTACTCCTGCCTTCATGAGATACAGTACTGAGTGTGGAAACTAGAATAACATGATGATCAAATCAAAGGACTGTTTTGCAAATCGTGATGAATATTGTTTGCTTGTCTTGTTTGTTTTCAGGAAAGTTTATTTTCTGTATAATATTGTTTCACTTCTAGCATTGATGATACACATTCTAATATCATTTATGTTTATGTGTACATTGCCCTTGTTTATTTATTCGATATACCCTAAATGTAAATCACTTGGCCAAAACTGACATTTTGTACATGTTCCACACTACAGGATATGTACCTATCATTATATTAATTATACCTGTACATTAATACTTGTAAAATGTCAGCAGTGATTATGTCTATCTTTAGCCAATTCCCCTGCATTATTTAAGTCCACAACATCCTCACCACGTACAGCATATGATATAACTTCCAGTGCTATCGCAACAAATAACCTGTCAATGTCTCATTCATACTATTCAACTCCTCCAACATCCACAACAAATAACCCGTCAATGTCTCGTTCATATCACTCAACTCCTCCAACTACTATACCAGGAATTGGTTCTTCATTAGTTTCAGTGATATCAGTAATAATTGTAAGTATACTAGTCATCATGACTATTGGATGTATATTGATTTCAATAGCACTATACAAAAAGCAAGTGTGCAATATACTACAAGATCAATTACAACATGGAATAGGAATTGATGGAAATGATAGAAAGTGTACAAAAGCAGATACTACTGTCAAGAAATCTGATAAAATTTCCAGTACCACAGCAGTGGACATCCCAATAACTGTGAATGAGTCCTACACCTCAGTTTCTTTTGATTTAATCAAAAAGATAATAATGTTGAAGTATAATGCATTTTTAGAATTATCAACAAGTAACGATTATGATCAACCTTAGTCATGAAATGTTTGTTTGCCAATGATTATAATTTGTAATAATTGTTTTAGAATTTTATTCCCAATGTTTTTAATAATACGCTATGTGGCAGTCAGTAACAACGACGACCGCCGACGGTGAGTATTCATGAATAATTCATGAGCGTTGAATGGTTCGGTAAAGCATCGTCACTTTAAGGTAGGTAAAGTGTAGTCATATTCAGTAGAGCGCGCATTATTATAAAAAGCGGGTGCAATAGACGATGGAAGGTGGTGTAGGTTTCAAAAAAGGGAGGTGGAAGTACGGAAGAGAAGGTAAAATGCGATTAATAGTAACTGAAAAGCGGATGGAATCGGCGAGGTAAGGAGTTGTAAGTTTAAAATGGAAGGGAAGAGCTGGCTAAAAGGCGAACTATTAATTATAACTTAAAAGCGGGTGTAATTAACGCTCGAATTAACGAGTTAAGGGGGGTTAGTTTTCAAAAGAAAGTCTAAAGAGTGAAATAGAGGACAAAATAGGACATAAATTCAGAAGCAGGAGAGATAGATAAAGGAAAAGGGGGCTTCATGACTAGAGTAGAAGAGAGCTGAAGATAAGAGAGGATGGGTAGAAGAAAAGCTCACATAGTTCAGAAAAACGAGAGTAGGAGCAGGAAACTTATGTAGCCTTAACCAATGATAGAGAATGATAACTGAGCAAGATAACTTGTGCTACTGTATTCTTACTTTGCAATACATCAAGCACCACTATGTGGCGGGGTACTTGCTAGTATTGTATTATTATTGGCCTTTAAATTCAGTCATAGTCATGTTCTTGTGTAAGACTTAGAAGTGGGGAGAGGGTTATAATGATGGAATAGAAACAGTAAATAACTCTATATTCTGCTGTAATCTGGTATCTGACTTAATACTCAAACTATTCTATCTAGAACAACTATCAGAATGTTAGCTAGGGTCATTCCTATGTTGTTTGTACTAATAAATAATAATTAATTGCTTAAAAAGTTATTTTTGGATTCCAGCTTGATAGTGTGTTTCATACTTTATCGTTTTTGAGTATTCATTCATAATGAGAAAAAGTGAGTTGAAACGTGGCCTCTCAACCATACCACAAGAAGAAGAAATGAAATTGGTCAACTTTACCATTAGGTACAGATTATGCAAGATTTAACTCTAGGCAGTGACAACAATATGCAGTAGGGGTAGGAAGTCATGGAGGGGGGCGGGAGAGGGCTAGAGCCCCAATATTTTTTTGGCACAACTAATCCTAACATATAAAACACCAGAAAAGCACAAAACACATGCCCTTGGAGCCCACCCATACCAAAACATCTTCCTACACCACTGTTTCGTCATCATTACACTTTGTAGCTGTACACTCTGCCTCTATAGGTGGATATATAGGTTTATACAGGCCAGTAGCCAGGAGTTTGCGCAGGGGGGTTATGATTTCATAGAAACGCAAGAAAGCCACACCTACTTTTGTTAAAAAGAAGGGGAGAAATGTGCCAAAACTAACAATTTTGTCTGATGTTCTATGTTTTCTATTAATAAATTCATTGAACACTGCTGACTACTGTATCAGCAATAAGCGGTAAACTGCTAACGCTATATCGTTCCCGTGTAACCTGGCTTCCAACCACTACCGTGAGCTCTACACAAACAGTGTATTGAACATGCAGGAACAGTGTGGCTCTTCAACATTAAATGATGACGTAAAAAATGGTCGATACAAAGTGGATGTTTACTCCTGCCTTCATGAGATACAGTACTGAGTGTGGAAACTAGAATAACATGATGATCAAATCAAAGGACTGTTTTGCAAATCGTGATGAATATTGTTTGCTTGTCTTGTTTGTTTTCAGGAAAGTTTATTTTCTGTATAATATTGTTTCACTTCTAGCATTGATGATACACATTCTAATATCATTTATGTTTATGTGTACATTGCCCTTGTTTATTTATTCGATATACCCTAAATGTAAATCACTTGGCCAAAACTGACATTTTGTACATGTTCCACACTACAGGATATGTACCTATCATTATATTAATTATACCTGTACATTAATACTTGTAAAATGTCAGCAGTGATTATGTCTATCTTTAGCCAATTCCCCTGCATTATTTAAGTCCACAACATCCTCACCACGTACAGCATATGATATAACTTCCAGTGCTATCGCAACAAATAACCTGTCAATGTCTCATTCATACTATTCAACTCCTCCAACATCCACAACAAATAACCCGTCAATGTCTCGTTCATATCACTCAACTCCTCCAACTACTATACCAGGAATTGGTTCTTCATTAGTTTCAGTGATATCAGTAATAATTGTAAGTATACTAGTCATCATGACTATTGGATGTATATTGATTTCAATAGCACTATACAAAAAGCAAGTGTGCAATATACTACAAGATCAATTACAACATGGAATAGGAATTGATGGAAATGATAGAAAGTGTACAAAAGCAGATACTACTGTCAAGAAATCTGATAAAATTTCCAGTACCACAGCAGTGGACATCCCAATAACTGTGAATGAGTCCTACACCTCAGTTTCTTTTGATTTAATCAAAAAGATAATAATGTTGAAGTATAATGCATTTTTAGAATTATCAACAAGTAACGATTATGATCAACCTTAGTCATGAAATGTTTGTTTGCCAATGATTATAATTTGTAATAATTGTTTTAGAATTTTATTCCCAATGTTTTTAATAATACGCTATGTGGCAGTCAGTAACAACGACGACCGCCGACGGTGAGTATTCATGAATAATTCATGAGCGTTGAATGGTTCGGTAAAGCATCGTCACTTTAAGGTAGGTAAAGTGTAGTCATATTCAGTAGAGCGCGCATTATTATAAAAAGCGGGTGCAATAGACGATGGAAGGTGGTGTAGGTTTAAAAAAAGGGAGGTGGAAGTACGGAAGAGAAGGTAAAATGCGATTAATAGTAACTGAAAAGCGGATGGAATCGGCGAGGTAAGGAGTTGTAGGTTTAAAATGGAAGGGAAGAGCTGGCTAAAAGGCGAACTATTAATTATAACTTAAAAGCGGGTGTAATTAACGCTCGAATTAACGAGTTAAGGGGGGTTAGTTTTCAAAAGAAAGTCTAAAGAGTGAAATAGAGGACAAAATAGGACATAAATTCAGAAGCAGGAGAGATAGATAAAGGAAAAGGGGGCTTCATGACTAGAGTAGAAGAGAGCTGAAGATAAGAGAGGATGGGTAGAAGAAAAGCTCACATAGTTCAGAAAAACGAGAGTAGGAGCAGGAAACTTATGTAGCCTTAACCAATGATAGAGAATGATAACTGAGCAAGATAACTTGTGCTACTGTATTCTTACTTTGCAATACATCAAGCACCACTATGTGGCGGGGTACTTGCTAGTATTGTATTATTATTGGCCTTTAAATTCAGTCATAGTCATGTTCTTGTGTAAGACTTAGAAGTGGGGAGAGGGTTATAATGATGGAATAGAAACAGTAAATAACTCTATATTCTGCTGTAATCTGGTATCTGACTTAATACTCAAACTATTCTATCTAGAACAACTATCAGAATGTTAGCTAGGGTCATTCCTATGTTGTTTGTACTAATAAATAATAATTAATTGCTTAAAAAGTTATTTTTGGATTCCAGCTTGATAGTGTGTTTCATACTTTATCGTTTTTGAGTATTCATTCATAATGAGAAAAAGTGAGTTGAAACGTGGCCTCTCAACCATACCACAAGAAGAAGAAATGAAATTGGTCAACTTTACCATTAGGTACAGATTATGCAAGATTTAACTCTAGGCAGTGACAACAATATGCAGTAGGGGTAGGAAGTCATGGAGGGGGGCGGGAGAGGGCTAGAGCCCCAATATTTTTTTGGCACAACTAATCCTAACATATAAAACACCAGAAAAGCACAAAACACATGCCCTTGGAGCCCACCCATACCAAAACATCTTCCTACACCACTGTTTCGTCATCATTACACTTTGTAGCTGTACACTGTTAAAAATGAAGCGTTATAATAACACTTTTGAAGTGTAAATCAAGAGTGTAAAACCTTGCAGTGTTATAGTAACACTGAGGCCAGTGTTAATTCTAAGTGTAAACACTGCAGCGTTCCAGTAACACTGAAATAAGTGTAATTGTGAAAATTGGTGTATATGATCACATTTTTTGTTTCTTTAGCATTTATTTACCTGATAACATTCAAGCCATTATCATTAACTGCATGGTTGTACTTTATTAAAATCAAGTTAAATTGTACAATGAGCTAAATATTTCATACTGTATTTTTATTTAATTTTAGCTAATATACTGATACATTCATAGAAGTTTATAAATAACAAGCAGTAAGGGAACTTAGATGCAATAGCTATCTATCTAAATTCTACAATTGACAGTAACTTTGTTGGCTACTTATTTGTATATAGCTAAGCTAGGGCAGGAAATAGAAGAAATCTAGCCATTGCTCCACGCAATGTCTAATTTAATGCATTATTTAAATCCCCGCAGAAGACCGTCTTGCTGTACAAACTTTGGCAAAAGATTTCGGAGAATTTGTTTACTATTCGAGTGCTTACTGAATGCGCGGTATGGTTTTTATTGCGATGCGCACAAGCACGCGCTTTTTACCGGAGAGCGTTTATTAGAATATTCCAGGCCCTCCTACTCGTGGCCCTCCTTATCCTGCAGAAGAGTTTTATGGATATGGTGTTTTTAAGTGCAGATCGTGCCTTGGATCTTTCGGAGAAATGGTAAGTTTAAATATGTGTTTATTATTGGAAACAATAGAGTGTTTTGGCTAATGTAAGTGACGCATTTGAATAGAGTTAGCCGTTTAAGTTGAGTTTGAGCACGGAAGAGGTAATTTCTTCTTTATGATTAATGAATTTAGCAGGTAGCTAGTTCAGTACTTTTTCCGAGAGTTATCTCAAAAATTATTTACTGCACTCTTTTTATTTATTTTTTTCATATGTAATTTTAGGCTACAAAAAAGTGCTGCTGTGAAAATCTAGAGATGCTTTTGGAGACTAACAAAGTAAGAATATACAGGTTAACACAAAATTATTACAGTTGTTAGTTCAGCAGTTGATTATAAACCATTCATTTACCCTCAGTTTGCTCTTTTTTCTTTCCCCAAATATTTCCCCCAAATTAAACATGCCACAAGATTAGTTCCTGTTATAGTTTGTGTTCTCATGCTGTCCAGACTATTCAAAAGCATTATCATGCTATATAGAGTGATAATAGTAAAAAATGTATTTGTAGACGAACACATTTGTTTTGCTTCTTTTTCTATTTATATTTATTTTTGTGTGTTTAGAATAGCGTGTTTAGTTGTGTTATGTTTGTGTATATGTGACCGTCTATGGTAAAATCGGGCACTAAGGCGTGGCAGCAATGATTCCGTATTCTACCGCACTCTCCGCATACTATAGGTTTTTACCGCGCGCATTGTGTAGAAACATCAACAAGGAGTTATTCTCTCAACAACACTGCTGGTGGAAAAAAGGTTAGCGAGCTTGTCTTTCTTGTTCTAAGAGGATAGTTAGTTAGTATCTTGCTATGCTGAAGACTGGGTGGTGATTTTTTAGCTAGCTAGTTTCCTATTCTCGTTGTAGTTGTAGGTAGCCCTTATAATACTTGTTCTTTTTTTTTTTTCCCCCTCTCTTTCATTTTAGCTTTGATGATGCTAGTGCTGCAATATGCTATGACAACTGGGGATCTGGTGTTCCTGAAATGTGAAGAAAGGTAATTGTTAACTAGTTAGATTGTCTACTTTTTGTTGCTGTAGTTGCTAGTAACCTTTTTTTTTCTTTTCATTTCCTAGATTTCATGGTGCTTGGGCTGCTGCTATCTGTACTGAGGTTCTGGTGTTCTTGATTGAAGAAAAGAATAATGGTAAGTCTCTAGGCATGCACTACTGTTATCATTGTACATACACGTACTAATACTAACACTGCATTCACGAAGTAGTACTGCACACGAAGTGCTAACACTGTGCACACATACATAGTACTAACACTGTGCACGCACGTAGTACTATTACTGTGCACGCACGTAGTACTATTACTGTGCACGCACATAGTGCTAGCACTGTGCACATACATAGTACTAACACTGTGCATGCACGTATTACTGTGCACGCATATAGTGCTAACACTGTGCACGCACGTAGTACTATTACTGTGCACGCACATAGTACTAACACTGTGCACGCACATAGTACTAACACTGTGCACGCACATAGTGCTAACACTGTGCATGCACGTAGTACTAATACTGTGCACGCACATAGTACTAGCACTGTGCACGCACATAGTACTAACACTGTGCACGCACATAGTACTAACACTGCACGCACGTAGTACTATTACTGTGCACGCACATAGTGCTAGCACTGTGCACATACATAGTACTAACACTGTGCATGCACGTATTACTGTGCACGCATATAGTACTAACACTGTGCACGCACATAGTGCTAGCACTGTGCACGCACATAGTACTAACACTATGCACGCACGTAGTACTATTACTGTGCACGCACCTAGTGCTAGCACTGTGCACACACATAGTACTAACACTGTGCACGCACATAGTGCTAACACTGCATGCACGTATTACTGTGCACGCACATAGTACTAACACTGTGCACGCACATAGTACTAACACTGTGCACGCACATAGTGCTAACACTGTGCATGCACATAGTACTAATACTGTGCACGCACATAGTACTAGCACTGTGCACGCACTTAGTACTAACACTGTGCTCGCACATAGTGCTAGCACTGTGCACGCACATAGTACTAACACTGTGCACACACGTAGTACTATTACTGTGCACGCACATAGTGCTAGCACTGCACACACATAGTACTAACACTGTGCATGCACGTATTACTGTACACGCATATAGTATACTAACACTGTGCACGCACATAGTGCTAACACTGTGCATGCACATATTACTGTGCACGCACATAGTACTAACACTGTGCATGCACGTAGTACTATTTCTGTGCACGCACATAGTGCTAGCACTGTGCATGCACGTAGTACTATTTCTGTGCACGCACGTAGTACTATTACTGTGCACACACATAGTACTAACACTGTGCACACACATAGTACTAACACTGTGCACGCACATAGTGCTAACACTGTGCACGCACATAGTACTAACACTTTGCACGCACATAGTACTAACACTGTGCACACACATAGTGCTAGCACTGTGCATGCACGTAGTACTATTACTGTGCACACACATAGTGCTAGCACTGTGCACATACATAGTACTAACACTGTGCATGCACGTATTACTGTGCACGCATATAGTGCTAACACTGTGCACACACGTAGTACTATTACTGTGCACGCACATAGTGCTAGCACTGCACACACATAGTACTAACACTGTGTATGCACATATTACTGTGCACGCACATAGTACTAACACTGTGCATGCACGTAGTACTATTTCTGTGCACGCACATAGTACTAACACTGTGCACACACGTAGTACTATTACTGTGCACGCACATAGTGCTAGCACTGCACACACATAGTACTAACACTGTGCATGCACGTATTACTGTGCACGCATATAGTACTAACACTGTGCACGCACATAGTACTATTTCTGTGCACGCACATATTACTGTGCACGCACATAATACTAACACTGTGCATGCACGTAGTACTATTTCTGTGCACGCACATAGTACTATTACTGTGCACACACATAGTGCTAGCACTGTGCACATACATAGTACTAACACTGCATGCACGTATTACTGTGCACGCACATAGTACTAACACTGTGCATGCACGTAGTACTAACACTGTGCATGCACATAGTGCTAACACTGTGCATGCACGTAGTACTATTACTGTGCACGCACATAGTGCTAACACTGCACGTAGTACTATTACTGTGCACGCACATAGTGCTAACACTGCACGCACAGTGCTATTACTGTGCACACACATAGTGCTAACACCAAACACTGTGCACGCACATAGTGCTAACACCATGCATGCACATAGTGATTACACTGTACTAGAGTCATTCTTATTAGTGTTATCAAGTACTAGAGTCATCCTTATTAGCGTTATCACGTACTAGATTTATTCGTATTAGTGTCAGCACAAGCTAGTGTCTGTCAGTTGTAGTATGTTCGATTAAGTTAGTTATTGCTAGTTTGATTGTAGTAGCTGTTGTTTTAAGGAAATTACGATACCCGATGAAATAATTTACTAATCAGGTGATCTTTGGAGGTATGGGCGAAGTCCTTCAGGCCAAATTATTTCTTCACTGGTGGGCGTGTCACATGATGTCACTTCCAGTTTCACTTCCTGTCGTTAAATTTTGTCCTTCGAGGCTATCAGAGTGGTTCTGAGGTGGGCTTGTGGTTTTTCATTAGTGTGTACACGTACTAGAGTCATTCATTTTAGTGCCCACATGTACTAGAGTTATTCTTTTTAGTGCTCGCATGTACTAGAGTCATTCTTATTAGTGCCCACATGCACTAGAGTCATTTTTATTGGTGTTTGCACTAATAGTTTTATTTATCTTGGTAATGTCTGTTTTTACTATTGTCCACTAGAGTATTTTTTTTTGTGGTTTTAGCTGAGTTGGGATAATTATATTGCGTATTCAATGTAAATAGATAGATTTTGATAACACTGGACATAAGAACAAAGTAAAGGTGTGTATTACTTGTATAGATGATACATAATTTAAAAGAGATGACTAAAAAAAAAAAAAAAAATTAATAATTGATGTCTGTACTTCTAATTCTTTTAGAAGGGCGGACGAAACTGGTGATGGTGAAGGAATTGGTGATGGTGAAGGAGTTGGTGACTGTGACGGGCTAAAAACTGGTCTAACTGCTCAGTTGAGGTAAGCCGTTTCGTCCTTGCTGGTGATGGCTTTCTTGACCTCTTCCTTTCCTTAACACAGATGATGCTGTTCCGTCGGCAGGCAACGGACACAGTATCGGAAGGGGAAAGAAAAGTGGGGTCGGAATGGGGTGGTGACAAGAAAACAGATGAGTGGTCAGGATGCAATGATGAAGGCTCGATGTCTGGTACAGAGCAGTCCAAAGAATCCAGAGGATCATAGAGGTCATCTTCGTCTTCAAACAGTGGAGTAGCAGAGCCTGACTCTGCTGATGAGACATCCCTAGAAGCTTTATAAGAAGTTGTTTTGTTTTGTTTTTTTTATCAAAAAAAAAATTTTAATTTAAATTTATTACCTTCATAATAGTTGGTAAAATGGCCATCAAATTCTTCATCACCTAAAAAAAAGGGAAAAAAAGATGATGAACTGATGAGGGTTATAGTTAACTGTAATAAGTGACTTACAGTCAGAAAGCGGGTCCTCACTTCCTGGAGCCATGGCTTCAGCGTCAGCTCCACCCATCATGTCCAGACCATCACGGTGGCTGAGGTTTAATGCTCTAGCAAGATTCTTGGCTTCACTCATGATAGCCACTGTACTTACTACTACAACTGAGAGCTGTATTTTGACGGCGGCATTTACAGCGGATTGGGCCACTTGCCGCGTTGTGCCCGATTTTCCCGTAGAGGGTCACATATTTTGGATAGTGTGTTTAGTTGCATTTATGAGCGTGTTTAGAATTGAGTGTTTAACTGAGTCTGGGTGTGTGTTTAGAATATGTGTTTACTAGCATTTATGAATGTGTTTGTATATTGCTTATTGATTTATGTTATAATTTGATGTGTCAATGCAGGTACATTTATCTTGAACATGATGGATCATAAATGGAGTGCATATCATGATATTTCATCTACTCATGTTGAAAGGACAGCTTTAAAACTGTTTAACTACTTTATTCAATCTATTTTTATATATTCATTGTCAATCATTTATTTATCTAAAAATTTTGAGGTTATGTGAATGCGGTGTGGTCATTATTTATTAGCAGTGCCATTGAAACATGTTACTTAGTGTTGTAATAAGCTTGCAGAAGGTGTTAATACAACTCTGCTAAAGATGTTGTCCAAACACCTCTCAGAGTGTAATATTATAACCCTCTGTGCAGTGTTCAGGAAACATGGGTGGGGCATAAATTCCTCCCTCTCCTGGGAACGCTCCTTGCAGTGTTACTGGAACACTTCATTTTTAACAGTGTACACTCTGCCTCTATAGGTGGATATATAGGTTTATACAGGCCAGTAGCCAGGAGTTTGCGCAGGGGGGTTATGATTTCATAGAAACGCAAGAAAGCCACACCTACTTTTGTTAAAAAGAAGGGGAGAAATGTGCCAAAACTAACAATTTTGTCTGATGTTCTATGTTTTCTATTAATAAATTCATTGAACACTGCTGACTACTGTATCAGCAATAAGCGGTAAACTGCTAACGCTATATCGTTCCCGTGTAACCTGGCTTCCAACCACTACCGTGAGCTCTACACAAACAGTGTATTGAACATGCAGGAACAGTGTGGCTCTTCAACATTAAATGATGACGTAAAAAATGGTCGATACAAAGTGGATGTTTACTCCTGCCTTCATGAGATACAGTACTGAGTGTGGAAACTAGAATAACATGATGATCAAATCAAAGGACTGTTTTGCAAATCGTGATGAATATTGTTTGCTTGTCTTGTTTGTTTTCAGGAAAGTTTATTTTCTGTATAATATTGTTTCACTTCTAGCATTGATGATACACATTCTAATATCATTTATGTTTATGTGTACATTGCCCTTGTTTATTTATTCGATATACCCTAAATGTAAATCACTTGGCCAAAACTGACATTTTGTACATGTTCCACACTACAGGATATGTACCTATCATTATATTAATTATACCTGTACATTAATACTTGTAAAATGTCAGCAGTGATTATGTCTATCTTTAGCCAATTCCCCTGCATTATTTAAGTCCACAACATCCTCACCACGTACAGCATATGATATAACTTCCAGTGCTATCGCAACAAATAACCTGTCAATGTCTCATTCATACTATTCAACTCCTCCAACATCCACAACAAATAACCCGTCAATGTCTCGTTCATATCACTCAACTCCTCCAACTACTATACCAGGAATTGGTTCTTCATTAGTTTCAGTGATATCAGTAATAATTGTAAGTATACTAGTCATCATGACTATTGGATGTATATTGATTTCAATAGCACTATACAAAAAGCAAGTGTGCAATATACTACAAGATCAATTACAACATGGAATAGGAATTGATGGAAATGATAGAAAGTGTACAAAAGCAGATACTACTGTCAAGAAATCTGATAAAATTTCCAGTACCACAGCAGTGGACATCCCAATAACTGTGAATGAGTCCTACACCTCAGTTTCTTTTGATTTAATCAAAAAGATAATAATGTTGAAGTATAATGCATTTTTAGAATTATCAACAAGTAACGATTATGATCAACCTTAGTCATGAAATGTTTGTTTGCCAATGATTATAATTTGTAATAATTGTTTTAGAATTTTATTCCCAATGTTTTTAATAATACGCTATGTGGCAGTCAGTAACAACGACGACCGCCGACGGTGAGTATTCATGAATAATTCATGAGCGTTGAATGGTTCGGTAAAGCATCGTCACTTTAAGGTAGGTAAAGTGTAGTCATATTCAGTAGAGCGCGCATTATTATAAAAAGCGGGTGCAATAGACGATGGAAGGTGGTGTAGGTTTAAAAAAAGGGAGGTGGAAGTACGGAAGAGAAGGTAAAATGCGATTAATAGTAACTGAAAAGCGGATGGAATCGGCGAGGTAAGGAGTTGTAGGTTTAAAATGGAAGGGAAGAGCTGGCTAAAAGGCGAACTATTAATTATAACTTAAAAGCGGGTGTAATTAACGCTCGAATTAACGAGTTAAGGGGGGTTAGTTTTCAAAAGAAAGTCTAAAGAGTGAAATAGAGGACAAAATAGGACATAAATTCAGAAGCAGGAGAGATAGATAAAGGAAAAGGGGGCTTCATGACTAGAGTAGAAGAGAGCTGAAGATAAGAGAGGATGGGTAGAAGAAAAGCTCACATAGTTCAGAAAAACGAGAGTAGGAGCAGGAAACTTATGTAGCCTTAACCAATGATAGAGAATGATAACTGAGCAAGATAACTTGTGCTACTGTATTCTTACTTTGCAATACATCAAGCACCACTATGTGGCGGGGTACTTGCTAGTATTGTATTATTATTGGCCTTTAAATTCAGTCATAGTCATGTTCTTGTGTAAGACTTAGAAGTGGGGAGAGGGTTATAATGATGGAATAGAAACAGTAAATAACTCTATATTCTGCTGTAATCTGGTATCTGACTTAATACTCAAACTATTCTATCTAGAACAACTATCAGAATGTTAGCTAGGGTCATTCCTATGTTGTTTGTACTAATAAATAATAATTAATTGCTTAAAAAGTTATTTTTGGATTCCAGCTTGATAGTGTGTTTCATACTTTATCGTTTTTGAGTATTCATTCATAATGAGAAAAAGTGAGTTGAAACGTGGCCTCTCAACCATACCACAAGAAGAAGAAATGAAATTGGTCAACTTTACCATTAGGTACAGATTATGCAAGATTTAACTCTAGGCAGTGACAACAATATGCAGTAGGGGTAGGAAGTCATGGAGGGGGGCGGGAGAGGGCTAGAGCCCCAATATTTTTTTGGCACAACTAATCCTAACATATAAAACACCAGAAAAGCACAAAACACATGCCCTTGGAGCCCACCCATACCAAAACATCTTCCTACACCACTGTTTCGTCATCATTACACTTTGTAGCTGTACACTCTGCCTCTATAGGTGGATATATAGGTTTATACAGGCCAGTAGCCAGGAGTTTGCGCAGGGGGGTTATGATTTCATAGAAACGCAAGAAAGCCACACCTACTTTTGTTAAAAAGAAGGGGAGAAATGTGCCAAAACTAACAATTTTGTCTGATGTTCTATGTTTTCTATTAATAAATTCATTGAACACTGCTGACTACTGTATCAGCAATAAGCGGTAAACTGCTAACGCTATATCGTTCCCGTGTAACCTGGCTTCCAACCACTACCGTGAGCTCTACACAAACAGTGTATTGAACATGCAGGAACAGTGTGGCTCTTCAACATTAAATGATGACGTAAAAAATGGTCGATACAAAGTGGATGTTTACTCCTGCCTTCATGAGATACAGTACTGAGTGTGGAAACTAGAATAACATGATGATCAAATCAAAGGACTGTTTTGCAAATCGTGATGAATATTGTTTGCTTGTCTTGTTTGTTTTCAGGAAAGTTTATTTTCTGTATAATATTGTTTCACTTCTAGCATTGATGATACACATTCTAATATCATTTATGTTTATGTGTACATTGCCCTTGTTTATTTATTCGATATACCCTAAATGTAAATCACTTGGCCAAAACTGACATTTTGTACATGTTCCACACTACAGGATATGTACCTATCATTATATTAATTATACCTGTACATTAATACTTGTAAAATGTCAGCAGTGATTATGTCTATCTTTAGCCAATTCCCCTGCATTATTTAAGTCCACAACATCCTCACCACGTACAGCATATGATATAACTTCCAGTGCTATCGCAACAAATAACCTGTCAATGTCTCATTCATACTATTCAACTCCTCCAACATCCACAACAAATAACCCGTCAATGTCTCGTTCATATCACTCAACTCCTCCAACTACTATACCAGGAATTGGTTCTTCATTAGTTTCAGTGATATCAGTAATAATTGTAAGTATACTAGTCATCATGACTATTGGATGTATATTGATTTCAATAGCACTATACAAAAAGCAAGTGTGCAATATACTACAAGATCAATTACAACATGGAATAGGAATTGATGGAAATGATAGAAAGTGTACAAAAGCAGATACTACTGTCAAGAAATCTGATAAAATTTCCAGTACCACAGCAGTGGACATCCCAATAACTGTGAATGAGTCCTACACCTCAGTTTCTTTTGATTTAATCAAAAAGATAATAATGTTGAAGTATAATGCATTTTTAGAATTATCAACAAGTAACGATTATGATCAACCTTAGTCATGAAATGTTTGTTTGCCAATGATTATAATTTGTAATAATTGTTTTAGAATTTTATTCCCAATGTTTTTAATAATACGCTATGTGGCAGTCAGTAACAACGACGACCGCCGACGGTGAGTATTCATGAATAATTCATGAGCGTTGAATGGTTCGGTAAAGCATCGTCACTTTAAGGTAGGTAAAGTGTAGTCATATTCAGTAGAGCGCGCATTATTATAAAAAGCGGGTGCAATAGACGATGGAAGGTGGTGTAGGTTTAAAAAAAGGGAGGTGGAAGTACGGAAGAGAAGGTAAAATGCGATTAATAGTAACTGAAAAGCGGATGGAATCGGCGAGGTAAGGAGTTGTAGGTTTAAAATGGAAGGGAAGAGCTGGCTAAAAGGCGAACTATTAATTATAACTTAAAAGCGGGTGTAATTAACGCTCGAATTAACGAGTTAAGGGGGGTTAGTTTTCAAAAGAAAGTCTAAAGAGTGAAATAGAGGACAAAATAGGACATAAATTCAGAAGCAGGAGAGATAGATAAAGGAAAAGGGGGCTTCATGACTAGAGTAGAAGAGAGCTGAAGATAAGAGAGGATGGGTAGAAGAAAAGCTCACATAGTTCAGAAAAACGAGAGTAGGAGCAGGAAACTTATGTAGCCTTAACCAATGATAGAGAATGATAACTGAGCAAGATAACTTGTGCTACTGTATTCTTACTTTGCAATACATCAAGCACCACTATGTGGCGGGGTACTTGCTAGTATTGTATTATTATTGGCCTTTAAATTCAGTCATAGTCATGTTCTTGTGTAAGACTTAGAAGTGGGGAGAGGGTTATAATGATGGAATAGAAACAGTAAATAACTCTATATTCTGCTGTAATCTGGTATCTGACTTAATACTCAAACTATTCTATCTAGAACAACTATCAGAATGTTAGCTAGGGTCATTCCTATGTTGTTTGTACTAATAAATAATAATTAATTGCTTAAAAAGTTATTTTTGGATTCCAGCTTGATAGTGTGTTTCATACTTTATCGTTTTTGAGTATTCATTCATAATGAGAAAAAGTGAGTTGAAACGTGGCCTCTCAACCATACCACAAGAAGAAGAAATGAAATTGGTCAACTTTACCATTAGGTACAGATTATGCAAGATTTAACTCTAGGCAGTGACAACAATATGCAGTAGGGGTAGGAAGTCATGGAGGGGGGCGGGAGAGGGCTAGAGCCCCAATATTTTTTTGGCACAACTAATCCTAACATATAAAACACCAGAAAAGCACAAAACACATGCCCTTGGAGCCCACCCATACCAAAACATCTTCCTACACCACTGTTTCGTCATCATTACACTTTGTAGCTGTACACTGTTAAAAATGAAGCGTTATAATAACACTTTTGAAGTGTAAATCAAGAGTGTAAAACCTTGCAGTGTTATAGTAACACTGAGGCCAGTGTTAATTCTAAGTGTAAACACTGCAGCGTTCCAGTAACACTGAAATAAGTGTAATTGTGAAAATTGGTGTATATGATCACATTTTTTGTTTCTTTAGCATTTATTTACCTGATAACATTCAAGCCATTATCATTAACTGCATGGTTGTACTTTATTAAAATCAAGTTAAATTGTACAATGAGCTAAATATTTCATACTGTATTTTTATTTAATTTTAGCTAATATACTGATACATTCATAGAAGTTTATAAATAACAAGCAGTAAGGGAACTTAGATGCAATAGCTATCTATCTAAATTCTACAATTGACAGTAACTTTGTTGGCTACTTATTTGTATATAGCTAAGCTAGGGCAGGAAATAGAAGAAATCTAGCCATTGCTCCACGCAATGTCTAATTTAATGCATTATTTAAATCCCCGCAGAAGACCGTCTTGCTGTACAAACTTTGGCAAAAGATTTCGGAGAATTTGTTTACTATTCGAGTGCTTACTGAATGCGCGGTATGGTTTTTATTGCGATGCGCACAAGCACGCGCTTTTTACCGGAGAGCGTTTATTAGAATATTCCAGGCCCTCCTACTCGTGGCCCTCCTTATCCTGCAGAAGAGTTTTATGGATATGGTGTTTTTAAGTGCAGATCGTGCCTTGGATCTTTCGGAGAAATGGTAAGTTTAAATATGTGTTTATTATTGGAAACAATAGAGTGTTTTGGCTAATGTAAGTGACGCATTTGAATAGAGTTAGCCGTTTAAGTTGAGTTTGAGCACGGAAGAGGTAATTTCTTCTTTATGATAATGAATTTAGCAGGTAGCTAGTTCAGTACTTTTTCCGACTATATCTGAGAGTTATCTCAAAAATTATTTACTGCACTCTTTTTATTTATTTTTTTTCATATGTAATTTTAGGCTACAAAAAAGTGCTGCTGTGAAAATCTAGAGATGCTTTTGGAGACTAACAAAGTAAGAATATACAGGTTAACACAAAATTATTACAGTTGTTAGTTCAGCAGTTGATTATAAACCATTCATTTACCCTCAGTTTGCTCTTTTTTCTTCTTTCCCCAAATATTTCCCCCAAATTAAACATGCCACAAGATTAGTTCCTGTTATAGTTTGGGTTCTCATGCTGTCCAGACTATTCAAAAGCATTATCATGCTATGTAGAGTGACAATAGTAAAAACTGTATTTGTAGACAAACACATTTGTTTTGCTTCTTTTTCTATTTCTATGTATTTTTGTTTAGAATAGCGTGTTTAGTTGTGTTATGTTTGTGTATATGTGACCGTCTATGGGAAAATCGGGCACTAAGGCGTGGCAGCAATGATTCCGTATTCTACCGCACTCTCCGCATACTATAGGTTTTTACCGCGCGCATTGTGTAGAAACATCAACAAGGAGTTATTCTCTCAACAACACTGCTGGTGGAAAAAAGGTTAGCGAGCTTGTCTTTCTTGTTCTAAGAGGATAGTTAGTTAGTATCTTGCTATGCTGAAGACTGGGTGGTGATTTTTTAGCTAGCTAGTTTCCTATTCTCGTTGTAGTTGTAGGTAGCCCTTATAATACTTGTTCTTTTTTTTTTTTTTTCCTCTCTTTCATTTTAGCTTTGATGATGCTAGTGCTGCAATATGCTATGACAACTGGGGATCTGGTGTTCCTGAAATGTGAAGAAAGGTAATTGTTAACTAGTTAGATTGTCTACTTTTTGTTGCTGTAGTTGCTAGTAACCTTTTTTTTTTTTTCATTTCCTAGATTTCATGGTGCTTGGGCTGCTGCTATCTGTACTGAGGTTCTGGTGTTCTTGATTGAAGAAGAGAATAATGGTAAGTCTCTAGGCATGCACTACTGTTATCATTGTACATACACGTACTAATACTAACACTGCATTCACGAAGTAGTACTGCACACGAAGTGCTAACACTGTGCACACACACATAGTGCTAACACTGTATGCACGTAGTACTATTACTGTGCACGCACATAGTACTAACACTGTGCATGCAAGTAGTACTATTACTGTGCACGCACGTAGTGCTAGCACTGTGCACACACATAGTACTAACACTGCACACACATAGTGCTAGCACTGCACACACATAGTACTAACACTGCACGCACATATTACTATTACTGTGCACAGCACGCACATAGTGCTAACACTGTGCACACATGTAGTGCTAACACTGTGCATGCACGTAGTACTATTTCTGTGCACGCACATAGTGCTAGCACTGTGCACACACATAGTACTAACACTGTGCACTCACATAGTGCTAGCACTGTGCATGCATGTAGTACTATTACTGTGCACGCACATAGTGCTAGCACTGTGCACACACATAGTACTAACACTGTGCACGCACATAGTACTAACACTGTGCACGCACATAGTACTAACACTGTGCACGCACATAGTGCTAGCACTGTGCACACACATAGTACTAACACTGTGCATGCACATAGTGCTAACACTGTGCATGCACATAGTGCTAACACTGTGCACACACATAGTACTAACACTGTGCACACACATAGTACTAACACTGTGCACGCACATAGTGCTAACACTACACGCATATAGTACTAACACTGTGCACACACATAGTACTAACACTGTGCACGCACATAGTACTAACACTGTGCACGCACATAGTGCTAGCACTGTGCACACACATAGTGCTAGCACTGTGCACACACATAGTACTAACACTGTGCATGCACGTAGTACTAGCACTGTGCATGCACGTAGTAATATTACTGTGCACGCACATAGTACTAACACTGTGCATGCACGTAGTACTAGCACTGTGCACACACATAGTACTAGCACTGTGCACGCACATAGTACTCAAACTGTGCATGCACGTAGTACTAACACTGTGCACGCACATAGTGCTAACACTGTACACACATGTAGTGCTAACACTGTGCATGCACATAGTACTAACACTGTGCATGCACGTAGTACTAGCACTGTGCACACACATAGTGCTAGCACTGTGCACACACATAGTACTAACACTGTGCATGCACGTAGTACTATTTCTGTGCACGCACATAGTGCTAGCACTGTGCATGCACGTAGTACTATTACTGTGCACGCACGTAGTACTAACACTGTGCACGCACATAGTACTAACACTGTGCACACACATAGTGCTAACACTGTGCACGCACATAGTACTAACACTGTGCATGCACGTAGTACTAACACTGTGCACACACATAGTGCTAGCACTGTGCACACACATAGTACTAGCATTGTGCTAACACCAAACACTGTGCACGCACATAGTGCTAACACCATGCATGCACATAGTGATTAAACCGTACTAGAGTCATTCTTATTAGTGTTATCAAGTACTAGAGTCATCCTTATTAGTGTTATCACGTACTAGATTTATTCGTATTAGTGTCAGCACATACTAGTGTCTGTCAGTTGTAGTATGTTCGATTAAGTTAGTTTTTGCTAGTTTGATTGTAGTAGCTGTTGTTGTAAGGAAATTACGATACCTGATGAAATAATTTACTAATCAGGTGATCTTTGGAGGTACGGGCGAAGTCCTTGAGGCCAAATTATTTCTTCACTGGTGGGCGTGTCACATGATGTCACTTCCAGTTTCACTTCCTGTCGTTAAATTTTGTCCTTCAAGGCTATCTGAGTGGTTCTGAGGTGGGCTTGTGGTTTTTCATTAGTATGTACACGTACTAGAGTCATTCTTTTTAGTGCCCACATGTACTAGAGTTATTCTTTTTAGTGCTCGCATGTACTAGAGTCATTCTTATTAGTGCCCACATGCACTAGAGTCATTTTTATTGGTGTTTGCACTAATATCTTGGTAACGTCTGTTTTTACTATTGTCCACTAGAGTATTTTTTTTTGTGGTTTTAGCTGAGTTGGAATAATTATATTGCGTATTCAATGTAAATAGATAGATTTTGATAACACTGGACATAAGAACAAAGTAAAGGTGTGTATTACTTGTATGGATGATACATAATTTAAAAGAGATGACTAAAAATAAAAAAATAATAATTAATAATTGATGTCTGTACTTCTAATTCTTTTAGAATGGCGTGACGAAACTGGTTGGTGATGGTGAAGGAGTTGGTGACTGTGAAGGAGTTGGTGACTGTGACGGGCTAAAAACTGGTCTAACTGCTCAGTTGAGGTAAGTCGTTTCGTCCTTGCTGGTGATGGCTTTCTTGACCTCTTCCTTTCCTTTACACAGATGATGCTGTTCCGTCGGCAGGCAACGGACACAGTATCGGAAGGGGAAAGAAAAGTGGGGTCGGAATGGGGTGGTGACAAGAAAACAGATGAGTGGTCAGGATGCAATGATGAAGGCTCGATGTCTGGTACAGAGCAGTCCAAAGAATCCAGAGGATCATAGAGGTCATCTTCGTCTTCAAACAGTGGAGTAGCAGAGCCTGACTCTGCTGATGAGACATCCCTATAGAAGCTTTATAAGAAGTTGTTTTGTTTTGTTCTTTTATCAAAAAAATTATTTAAATTTAAATTTATTACCTTCATAATAGTTGGTAAAATGGCCATCAAATTCTTCATCACCTAAAAAAAAAAGGAAAAAAAGATGATGAACTGATAAGGGTTATAGTTAACTGTAATAAGTGACTTACAGTCAGAAAGCAGGTCCTCACTTTCTGGAGCCATGGCTTCAGCGTCAGCTCCACCCATCATGTCCAGACCATCACGGTGGCTGAGGTTTAATGCTCTAGCAAGATTCCTGGCTTCACTCATGATAGCCACTGTACTTACTACTAAACTGAGAGCTGTATTTTCCCACCATTGATGGCGGCATTTACCGCGTTGGGCCACTTGCCGCATTGTGCCCGATTTTCCCGTAGAGGGTCATATTTTGGATAGTGTGTTTAGTTGCATTTGTGAGCGTGTTTAGAATTGAGTGTTTAGCTGAGTCTGTGTGTGTGTGTGTGTTTAGAATAGTGTGTTTACTAGCATTTATGAATGTGTTTGTATATTGCTTATTGATTTATGTTATATTTTTATGTGTCATGCAGGTATATTTATCTTGAACATGATGGATCATAAAATTAATGGAGTTCATATCATGATATTTCATCTACTCATGTTGAAAGGACAGCTTTAAAACTGTTTAGCTACTTTATTCAATCTATTTTTATATATTCATTGTCAATCATTTATTTATCTAAAAATTTTGAGGTTATGGGAATGAGGTGTGGTCATTATTTATTAGCAGTGCCATTGAAACATGTTACTTAGTGTTGTAATAAGCTTGCAGAAGGTGTTAACACAACTCTGCTAAAGATGTTGTCCAGACACCTCTCGGAGTGTTATATTATAACCCTCTGTGCAGTGTTCAGGTAACATGGGTGGGGCATAAATTCCTCCCTCTCGTGGGAACGCTCCTTGCAGTGTTACTTGAACACTTCATTTTTAACAGTGTATATATAGTGAATTTGAGGATAATTAGTATTGTTTGTTATGAAAGTATTGATACACCTATATATGAATAATATAGTTAATTTGAGGATTATGAGTATTGTTTATTATGCGAGTATTGTTTATTCTCATTTAAATGTTCTAGTGTGGTTAATAACCAGAATATTACCAGTACTTTTGTGCTTCTATTGTAGTGCATTAGGATTAATTAAATAGATTTGCTTAGCAATTTACCTGTTTTGCTGTATGCCCAGCATAGAGGATCAATGAAATAGTTCGTTGAAGGAGTGAACAGGATGACCTTCTATGCTTGAAAATCATGCTGGCAATGATTGCTAAAACTGCTTTTTCATTCCCTCTCGGTGTGTTTGCTTTCGGACAGTCTTGCAGAAAGTATAATAGTGTTGGTATCTTCAACTCCATCTCCTCGATTATTTTAGCAAAGTCAAATTCAATCAATGCTTCCGAATTCTTATCTCTCATTACTGTAGAATAGTTGTCGGATAAATAGCTGAAACTTCTTGTCTTAGCATACCACAAATCTTTTTTATTATTGCTTCCTTGTGACTATATTTTCGAAGCATTTAATGGAGAAAGATTGGAAATTTCTCCTTATAAGAGGCTTGCAAATCTTCCTTCTGCTTGGTGTAATTTTAACGATTTTGCCACAGATTTATAGTGAATTGTTGCCTGCAAAAAAAATACACATGATTATTGTATACAGTACATTGATAATACTTACTGAAACTGAAGGTGATATAGCCTGGCTTGGAGGGCTGGTGGAGCATGAAGGCATTACTGAGTGTCTAACTCCCATTACAGGTCTACAGTACCAATTACTTCGTCCTTCAGTTTTTTATACCTCCCTAACAATCTAAAGCATCTCTGCAAATGAATCCATCATTTACTCCTGTGCTTTCATCACACCGTAATTCAATAAAAATTCTCTGTAGTGTTTGCATTACACCTTGAGTAGCACTACTGCGGAGTTGTCTTCTGTGCTTTTACTCCACGGGGCAGTAGCAGACTACTCGCATCAATAATTCACGCTAAATTTCCAACATACCCACGCTTCATTATTAAACCACGCCCACTCCATAAGCTATACACGCGAAGTACTTCCCCCAGAATCTAGTTCGCGCGTGCGGGTGTTAGGTAAAGGGTCTGGTTCGCGAGACTAGCTAGTTTCATAGTTCATATATATTAGAGCAAGAGAACTCAATCGTTCTTCTGTCTGGGTGCATCTCAAGTATGAGTTCAGCCTCTTTAAAGCTGATGCAGATCGCTCACAAGAGCATGAACTCAGTGGAATAGTGGCAAATAATTTCAGGAGTGTAATTTTTTTTAGAAAACCATGCTCACTGCATTGCTGGAGAACCTCATGTAGTGTATGGGGTCTATTTTGGGATGGGATCAAGAGCCACTTGTGTTTCCATCGATAAAACTCCTCATCCACAATATCTGCATTAGGCAAATCTTCTGAATAAAATTCAACGGCATCTTTTATATCAGAAGGAGAAGATGACTTAGTTATAAATGTAGGTAAAAAACCTTGCAAGGAAGCAGCTTGCTTTGCATGCCTGTCAAATCGAAAACTAAGATCGCTGATCAGCTGATCTAAAAAAGGAATAGTTATAATGGTCTTGTAATACTCTTCTGGAGAATCACTTTGCTGATTCATGCGATGTTGCTGTCTTTGGCAAATACGTGGTACGGTAACAAATAAATCAGACCTTGCAGCTAATCGGCAACTATGCTGAAAGATGCGTTCAGAATAATTTTGTATGTCACTCCTCAAATCCTTCAGTTCCATAATACAATCTTGTACTAGTGCTATACCTGTCACAATATCCTGTTTTTTTCCCTTGAAGTTTAACCACAGCCTCTTTCATGTACACTAATAGTGTATGTTGCAGGGTAACCAGAGAAATATGAACTGAAAAGATTCCAAAATCTTTAGATATGCCAAAGCATTCTTTTTATCTTCTGCTGACCATCCATCATTGTACAACTGTAACTGAGTATCCCCATAGAAAATAACTTTACACATCTTTACCAAAAATGGATGACATAGTGTAAACCTCTCCCAACCTTCAATATTTTCTACCCAGCGGGTAATGCATACATTCAACAATGGTGTGCGAGAAGTACCACTATATGATGCATAAGCTTGGTAACATTACAGGGTGAGATTTAACAATTCCAAGCATTGTTCTAGATGTAAAGTTAAACACTACGCTTACTTCTAACACTGAGCCATAAGAACTCGTTCCAATAGTACGTATTCCCAGTAGGTACCACTCGGTTTAAGAAATACCGTTGTAACTTCAAATCTCTTCTAAAGGTTCTAGACAAGCCAGGTCTCCTAGCCATGGTTGTTGTTCAGCAAAGCCAGGCTACTGGGAAGGAAAAGGTGCCCGACAATCACATTACATTCGTCCGGGTGCAACTAGATCTAATAAGGGGAGGCAGTTACAGTAACACCTGCGTACGAATGGGTGATTTTTTTAAATAGGAAGAGGTATCAATATTATGCTTGGTAGGAAACCTCTCCTAATTACATACATGTAAAACTGAAAAACTGTACTCAACTGAGCATTGTAGCTAGTTGTCAACCATTAAATTAGGTGATGACTTTTAGTGCATTGACAGTATATAAAGGATGCTATTCTTGTGGCAATCCTGAACACATGAATTTTTTTTAAATTTTATCAGCAAACAATGCATAGCCATCTATAAAGCCACTGTGAAACTGCAGTTCTTTTTATTGCCGTTAAATAACGAGTGTCAACCACATCAACTTCTTTTGCTTAGTGGATTGTAAGAGTCTTTGAAAGACTATTTTAGTTATTGTTAAATAGCAAGTGCAATTGGAATTCATTGAGGGGTAGGAGAAAAGGGGCAGGTGGGGCGGCTGTTTCAAACAGGATAGTATAGTATGGTATTTTAGAAAAGTAAGATAATTTCAATTTGAATTGGTGCGCCAAGTGTCTCTGAGTGTGTGTGACATGTGTCTCGGGGGTCTGCAACTTCTGCTATTACCAGAAATAAGTAGTTAATTTTCTAAGTAATCAGTTGAGAAAACCAGATGTAGCTTAGCTATTATCCTAGTGAAAGTTTAACCTGTGGTGACTGTGGTACTGGACTAATATGAGAAAAGTTCAAGAATCTCACATAATTTACTTGCTTATTCCGTACATTATTTTAAACAAAATACATTAAGAAAGTAACTAAGGATTTGGGTAGCTTTAAGGTATGGGAACAAGCCAATATTTGAATAGTGGGGAAACAAGCTTGACCCATGTGATGATTGTGTATTCCTAAGTCACTACTGTGGGTCTGCCCAGGAAGGAGAAAGACAGAGATGAGAAGACGAAGGGAGATAAAGAGAAGAAGACAGAGAAGCACAGAGATGTGGGTGGAGTCTAGCCCTACCCACATGAACTCAGAACTTGTTTATTTTATGTTATTTTGTTCATGTAATTGTATCAGCCTTTCTTTAATTGTACCAGCCCTTAGAGAGTTTTTGTAAGTCATGTGATTGAGTGTCAATTAGCGGTGCGTGTGTGTGCCTGCTCTGTAGTGCGAGCTAAACGCTGCAGAGCGGGAAGTATAGATCGTGTACGTCATTGTGGGTCATAATAGGTGGAGTTTCATGTTCGTATTTAAGTTAAGTTTTATGTCACGTGTATCAGTTCTTGCATGCCTTACTTTTATTAAAAGCTGAATCTTTGTCAGTTGGGCTGTGGGAACTCTGGTGGCAGCGGACCTGCGTTGTGAGAGCAGCGCAAGAAACCCAACCCCACAACTACTGTGGACAGATCATAGATTAACTTTTGTGATACAATTTCATGGAAAGAGACTAAAACTCAACAGATCAATTCGCTCTCTCACACGGTATTTTTTAAACAATACAGAGTTTTTAAATGTCTGGCACAAGAAATCAAACCAGAAACGCTTGCTTAACATGCAAGTGCTCTGTGAGCTACAACAACTAATGTTAAGCAAGCAATCCTGGGTTTAGTCCCGGAGACAGCCAAAGTTTTGAAATTCTTTACTGTTGTAAAAAAAATACTGTGAAAAAGGGAGAATACATCCATAATGTGTAATAACAATACTAGGAAAAAATTGAAAGTTCTAACTATTTCATGAAAACTGTTGATTGGCTTGTGATAGTACATCGTAAGCAATTCCTACATCTGCAGAAGTCTATCGGAGTTGGGAGAAGAAGTGATGAAGAAAGAAGAGGAACAAATAGAGGATATTGAGTCAGAAAAATCATTCTGTTCCATTTCTAGTTCTGAAACATCAGAATTGAAGAAAGACATATCTATGAAAACCTTGGTGGAAAGTGCATCCTGCCCATACTTACTGGATGACGAAGATGTGGTTAAACGAGAGAAAATGATAAATCAGGAATTTCCAATTGGCCTATTGACTTTTATCATCGTAAGATCAAGGTATGGTGAAATCTAGTAATAGCTACCTGTATGAAAATAGAATAGTCTTAGGTCTTAGGTAATTGTTGATAATGAACTTCATATTAGTACCATATAAATATTATTTGTGTGTGTGATACTTTAAATCTTCATGTTAATATATATGATGGTATTTTTGTATGTAGAATGCACCATCTGTACTCTGAAATTCAGTTTATCCAGGACTTTGCCGGGAGTACCAGTCTACAGAGTGAGTATGGATCACTATTCAGTAAACTCAAAGACAGTTACTACCAACTGGAAGACCTCAGTTAAATCAACCCTATACCTGTATCACCACCAGCCATTGTTTCCTTCAGTACATTTCATGTCATCAAATCATCAACATTATGTTTAACTCTCAAAATAACTTGTCAATAATTAGCTACATCTGTCTCGAGATGATTATGTATAATACATAATTATATATAATTATATTACTATAATACCGGCAATTTAAGTCTATAGTTGCATTGAAAATGTAGGCCTAATAATAATAATACCTAGCTATGTTGTAAGCATTGACAGGCTTAAACAGATGAGATTTGTTTCTCAATGTTGCGGGTCTGTATCTCCCAGTGTTTTTGACCATTTTCTCTCACAGTAGCTTGTGCACAGTGTGTAATGCATAAATATCCATAAGATCATGAGATTCCACATGACATTATTATTTCTTTTGCACACTTTACTGACACATTCTTGCTGTACTATTAAGTTGGAAATGGAATTTTGTTGCAATCAATGGTTCTGTGGTAGCCTATATACACAAAGTGGATGGAACAAGAATTTGATGCTACAACTGATTATTACTTCTGTACATTCCCAAAGTAAATCAGTCTACAATTATAAAGATTAACATAGTGATGGATGTAAAGTTTAATTCCATTGAAAACTTTTTCTAAATAATTGATTATTTCACTAGTTGTAGTAACATCCATGTGATAAATGATAATAATCCGTGATAAATATGGCTGGTGTTTGGAGTTTTTCGTTTTGGCATCTTTAATACTCTATACTGAATCAGTAAGTCATTTCAAGAATTATGCTAAATGGATTTTCTTCTCGAGCAACTGAACAATCGTACTGCATTAGAATGGACAAAAAATGTGTATTATTACCAGCCATCCTGCAAAATGTGAAGAATAAAGAATGTGGATTTACTGCCGAGCATATTACAATTCTTTAATGCCGTAATCCACATATCTACCAAATGTTCAGTAAGGTTTCTCACATTTGAACTTTATTCAGCTGCAGCAGAGCATGCTGTTTTTCTCCATTCATTGAACACTTTAACAGTGTATTCAAGGTTTTTACTGAAAGATTAAAGTAGCCATATATATATACAATCCTCCATATTGAGTAATTCAGCAAGAGACTGATAGCTATTTTTACTCATCATAATGTACAAACTCTACAAAGCTAGCTATACTTCAATCACCACAATTACACTTATTTCTAATTGGAATAATCAGGGAATAATACGAAAATTTGTAGAATAATGTGCTATTCTTTTGGAATAGCTAATAACTAAATTTTTCAGAATAAAACAAAAGAATAATTCTAAACATTTTCTAGCATAATCCAGCATGCCCTATTCATGATCAGGCTAATTTATTTTGATGAGCCAGAGGGAGTGAAAATAAAGCCTGAAAGTGAATTATCTAGCCATATCGCTCTGACAAGTATAATAAGTGGTTTATTCCACACTAGCTAGATATCTTTACTACTGTACTATAGTTAGTACTAGAGGAAGGGTAAGTCACAGGTAACGTTGGTTGTAGGGGCTACCCACACCCCCAGCCTACATTTTAGCAGCAGCTCTAATGTTGAGCAGGGTACACCAGTGGCTGTAAAAACTGAGAAAATTGAAAAAGTTTGGCTGGTTGCTATAACTACAAGGGTAATGAGCTTGGGCAGTACAGCGAGAAGTAACAGCAAAATATCTTGAGTTATTTCATGGGTCACGCACTACCTAAAGATATCATTGTGAAGATATCTAGGGAGGAATTATATATATATATATATATTACACTAGATATCTTCACAATGACATGTTTAGGTTCAAGACTCTTGGACTATACTAAGCAAACTCATCCCTAAAAGCAGCTGCTATAATATCAGCTGGGAGTGTGGGGAGCCCCTAAAACTAACTTTACAGTGTGAATTATCTAGTGTGGAATAAACCACTTATTACACTAGTCAGAGTGATGTGGCTAAATATTTCACTTTAGCCCTTATTTTCACTTGCCTCTGGCTCGTGAAAAATAAATTGGCCTGCTCTTGAAATATCTCTAGCCATAACCAGAGCTCTCAACCTATAATTAACAAAATGATTGAGATTATGCTATAAAATGCTGGAGATTGACTCTGAATGCTTGAGATAAGTACTAATTAATGAATTTTTTTTTATGATGTATACATGTGAAGCAAAAAAAATTAGTTTTTGTGCAAAGAATTATAAGTCATTGTAGCTTTTTTAGCAGTCTCTTAAACCTCCACAGGAGGATCAAAGCTATGGCAAGGTTCAACATTAGCACACTTGATGGTGCCGTCTAATTTTAGGCTAGGTCGAAATTTAGTTTTGTTCTTGGTAATCATACTGAAAAGTCTCTCTTCTTCGGCATTTGAATGTGGCAATATTAGCACTAATAAAGTTACTTAGACAATTTCTCAAACATCAAAGAATTATCTGGATATCTCATTTGAGACAAGTGTGTCCACACAATATCCATTCTGTAATGCTGAGTACTGTCATCATCAACAACCAATGCAGCCTGCCATACAGCCTCCTCAACATGTGAGGTCTCCAGTTACTGATATTGAAGAAATTCATCTTCTAATGACTTCATATCAGAGACTGAGGTGAACTGGAGCATGGAAGAGTACCTATAATCATAAAGATATAATAAAGTAGACAACTAACACCTAAAACAGACATTTGTATTTTTGTTCATTATATGCACCTTGAAACAAAATAGAGAACTTGTGTGAATGTTGAGTTTAGTCTATTGTTGAAATCAACAAACTGAGCATTATGAAGAACTTCATCAGAAATGGGGAGGTTTTTAAATGCTTAACTTGAAGCTGTGGAGTAAAAACCTATTACGGCTTCATAAAATATGTGTACTTCTTGATTGCCGAGGTCTCCTTCATTATGAAGCTGGACAAGTTTTTAACTGGTTAAGAAACCCACTGACAATTTGTCATCTGTAAAATTATACACTATGTCACAAAAAAGATGTGACGATAAAAAAATGCATACAGCTACCTGATAATTGATTACCCAGTGAGTAGTCTACTGAAGCAACCGATAAGGCATATTTTTATTATAGAAGGAATGACAAATCTTCCAAATAATTTGCGTAAGAATGATTCAATTTGTTGTAAGCGCACTGGAAGTATAAAATCTTCTCTTAG
>WLWD01005173.1_pt1 | contig 34670 bp, 6 predicted proteins | sample 6712731 | NCBI WGS metagenome assembly WLWD01 (sample SAMN12718690, study PRJNA576275) | sponge metagenome | isolation source: marine sponge | host: Mycale hentscheli | place: New Zealand: South Island, Marlborough, Capsize Point | collected 2014-11-01 | reverse complement strand
GGGGGGGGGGGGCACATACACTTTGTACCACGGGAAGTTTCAAAACCGTCCAATCAGATTACTCAATTTGGGATGAATTGGTAGTAAATAAGCATACCATTAAAAATTAGTTTCTTTTTTTGTGTTTGCGTTGCACCGTGTGGTAGAATACCTACCACATTCCTATAAACCACACCCCTGAACACTCCCACTAGAAACACTAAACACATCACATTATTATTAGATTATTAGCATGCCTTATTATTCTATTATTCTCTGTACTAGCTAATTACTTATTCCATTTATCTCCCACTTCCCATTGCATCATTCCTTTCCTGTGTCACCAGACTTTCATTGAGCATGCCCAGACTGGTTTTATATATAATGGCTGGTCTGAGCATGTGTTTCTCAGTGTCATGCTTTACCACACTTAACTCTTGTGAACCTTCTGTTCTGCTTTAAACAGCAGCAGCTGGCTAGCTAAGGGCCTGTGAAAGGGTTGTGTAAGTGCTTTCTGACACTCTGGTGGCAGCCTACTTGGTTCTCTCCCAGCTGCTTCCACCACACACCGCACCTTCTTTTAAAAGATTTTATGATCCTTGGGCCTTATGCCACAAGTATAATACTATGGCTCAACGCCTCACCCAACTTTATTGAACCCGAATTGCTACGCCTCAAAAAATGTCATTTATTAGGTCTGTCTACCGTACGCTCGTCACCCTTGAATTATAAAGGAGGGACGGGAACTAACAGGTACTTTTAAGTTACTAGAAAATGCTCGTGTAGCATTGGTTGGGCGAGCGAGCGAAGTTCTGGGGAAATGTTGACACTTTCAATTGCATTGGGATCGTTTGATTCGCAAATGGAATGCGAGCGCGTTTAAACGACCACGCGTTTAAACGACCACGTATTCAGGATTCAGGAAACGACCACGTATTCAGCGCGCGCGTTTAAACGACCACGTATTCAGGATTTCCATAGACTACATCTTAGAGTTGCTCGCTCGCCAATAATGGCTTCAACTGCTAGTCAGGCTCCTGTAAGTTTAAGGAATGACCCTCACCTGCAGCAGTACTTCTTGGATTCAGTAATGACTACTGGGAAGACCCTGGGAGTAGGATCGTATGGCTTAGTCGTAGAAGTAATTTCGCTAAAATCCTCTGTAGTGAACCTCACTGTTGTCTTGATTCTTCTTGCCACACAAAGGGCCAGGTGTGTCCATTCTTGTGAGGGAAAAATCGTTTTTGCTCTTCAGTTTATGTTTTATTTGCTCTTCTTTTCTATGCAAGTTCCTGCACTTACAAAAAAAAAAAGTTCTCACCTTCGTAGCTAGCAATCACCAGTTTCAATATGCTAATTTGATCAGTTAGTGCATAAAAGCAAGTGATAAAGCATATGTTTTCCTTTGCCTCTTCATGACTTTGATTTACTACTGGTACAGTAAGGTGACGCTTTGATGACACAAACCCAAAGTACAATTATGTTTGCTATGGTTAACACTTTTGTACAGAAATTTAGAACATAGCTCCTTTAGTTTTTGTATTGAGTTCTATTCTTGTAAGATCTCCCAAGAGAGCCCCTTTATGTAGCAAACTATGTGGAGTTATGGTAATATCCTCAGTCTCAGTACCCAACTATGTATTTTTAGTAATTTAGAGTAGTACTCTAGAGCACTATAGCTCTTGACATATCATCTAATAAGGTATTGCAATAGCATAGATTACTATAATTGTATTATATGTAGTATTTTTTATCTACTGCTCTGTTATTCACATATAATAAGATTGTTGATGAGGTCCAAAAAATATTAAAAGCAAAAATGCTTGTACATTCAAGCTTTGTGGTGACAATGCCAATTTTACTTCGGATTTTGGGAATTTTTTTGACTTGTGTGTGATTTCACCCACTCTAAAGTACTGAACAGCTGAGCATGTGTGTGGATACTTTAGGTACTGTATGTCTATGATCTGGTTGTACTTCAGGTAGAGTATACAAACATCCGTTGTGCTGCTAAGCGCATCTATAAACAGTTGTTAGATCTTGGGAATGAAAGTATGCCAGAGTCAATACAAAGGTACCAAAAGAAATGTCAGCTGATGGCAAGTCTTGAACATCCCAACATAGTGCATTTCCATGGCTTGTGCTTCCTAGAAGGTTCCGAAATACCTCTAGTGGTGACCGACAGACATGAAATGAGTATGGGTGACCTCTTGGAATGGGCCCCTAGTATTCCACTTCCAGTATAGAGCTCCATTCTTTGCGATATATGCGGTGGATTGGCGTACCTGCATGGTATGTCGCCACCAGTAATCCATCGTGATCTCACAGCTAGGAATGTGAGCCTGCTATAGACGTGTTCTCCTTTGGCCATCTTTCCCTCTACATTTTGATTCAGGTAAAACTTAAAAAAAAAAAAAAGAAAGAAAAAAGTTGCAGTAGCAATAGGGATAATCCTGCAAGATTAGAATAGTGATCTACTTGTTAATGAAGGGCTTAATGAATTATTTAACAATTTATAACATTAGCTTATTCATATTAATCTAGGTGTTTCCTGAGAGAACTTTCCAGCTGTGAGTGTAGACCCACACATTGATAACAACATCATCAGCTGCTCAGAATTAGAGCCCCGTGAAGAATATAATAAGAAGTTGGAAAAAGATTTTGTTGAATCACATCCAATTTTAGTAGAAATTGTGACCACTTGCCTCCATAATAATCCCCAAAAGAGACCTTCTGCTGAAGAATTACTAGAGAGACTACAGCCTGTAAAAAGTGACATTGAGAAAGCACATGGAGGAAATGTGGGGAGGATGGTGGACTTGGCTAACATTTTGAACAGGAAGGAGATAAAGCAAAGGACAAACAAATTAAAGAGCTAGAGGTATCTTAACAATAATAGCATTTTCATGCGGAAAACTACTCTATTAGTGATAAGAAATGATTGATCATTTGTAATAATTTTTGCCTTATAATCCAATTCTGTCATTTATTTTATATCATGTAGGCATTAGAAGCTAAACTTGAAGCCGAAATCGGAGAATTAACAGCAGAAAATATGAGACTTGAAACTGGAAAAAAAGTTTAGAAACTGCCAATACAAAACTTACCAAAGAAAATAACCAGTTGATTGCTGAACTTTCACAACACATAGCAGATACACGAGTGCAGGATGATGAAAATATTAGGCTTAAAATTAAATCTGAAAAGAGCGACAACAGTCAACAACTTTAAACTGAAAAGATTCGACTTGAGGCCGAGAGAAATCTACCGAAGGTTGAAAACTCTCACCTCGAAGCTGACAATGTTCGTTTGAAGGCTGAGAATTATCGACTGAAGAAAACTGCCTTTGAGCAAAAATGTGCAACACTAGAAACTGAAGCTCAGGAACTCAAGATGAGGGCTCAAGATATTCGTCAGAAACTAAATTTACCTGTATCTTTCACCACTAATAAGCAAATTCCATCTTATGAAGTAGATAAACTCAAAAGTGATCGACAGAGAACCAGATTATAGCTGCTTCAATAACTAATTGTCATCTCAAAATGTAGGACTCTTTATAAGTTTTGTATTTAATGAAACACACCAGGGGATGGAGAGGGGGCCTACATATATTTACGTTAAAATTTGTGAAATTTATTAAAATTACATTAATAATTTTGGACATTTATTTATAAATGAAGAGTAATTAGCATGCAATTTTCAAGTTTCCTGTATTGGTACCCTTGTACATTATTTTTTAACAAAATTGATTCAGAATATAGCTAGACTAGAATGATAGTTTTAAAATTTAATCTGTCAGCATTTTCTGGTGGTTGCAGAATACTTGCCCGGAAATTCGCTGTAGCTATTCCCTAGCAGATTAGAGTGAGGCGAAGTCACAGATATTTTGGTAATACCATACTTCTTTATATTCAAAAGTGACTCAGCTATACTATTATAATTATCATTATTCAGCCGATAAACAATTGAATGACTATTTTCAACATTGTGGTGATCAGCAGCTGTAGGTGGCAGTGGGTGGAATGGTAGCTAATTGGCTATTATTTATGCATGTACTAATGGTGCTATAATCATAATAATTCAAAATTTGAATTGGATTTTAATAACTTCGTATTTTCTACTTCTGATGATATAGCTATAGTTTTAATAATCACACTCACTATCACACATTTCTAAAACACAAAAAAAAATCTATTGTCTACCAAAAATTGTTAACAATTGTGTAAATAGTATTTGCAGCATCTACAGCAATTACAGCTTCTCCAGTTGAAATTTGTTCTGCAGGAACTTTGTGAATGGATCCAAACCTATTAGGATAGCGTGTGCTAAGATAATAATCTGAACTCTGAAGAATTCGAGCTTTAACCGGTAGTTCAGTAGCATCTGAATTAACATCCGCTAATGCATTTGCATGGTATATCAAGTCATGGCTCTTCAAGGAATCAGGGTGCAGTCCATATTTGGCATACATACCAGCCTTGAGGGATTTTTCAGCAACTTGATGGGCTAGAAAGCACACATGACCTGATAATTCTGGTTTGTTCATAGATTCCTGAAACATCACCTCCATGGCTCTTACATCGTAGATTGCTTGTTGGAGCCATACATTGGCTTTAGGCATGTCGGGAGATACAGAAATTCCTGATGCACCCGAAGAAGTTCCAAACCATTCTCTATTTGTTCCTGCTTGACTCCGAAATGTTCTTTGTTCTCTTTGGTATGACTTGGCTCGCTGCTTTGATAAGTCCTCCCACTGTGAGAACCATGAGTTATTGTAGTATGTATGTTGCGATTGTGGACTAAATTCTTCCATCATTTCTACATCTTCCAAATCCAAGCCCCTTTTCATACGATCAATTTGCCTTTGTAAAAATTGGAATGCCTTTGTCGCCAAGGGATGGTTATTTTTGTCTGGGTGCCATTTTAAAAACATAGCTTTTAAGCACTTTCTCTTCAAGTCTTCATTAGATATTTTCTTGATTCTATTCAACTCCTCGCAAATCTTGATATAAATTTCTTTGAGACTTTGATCTTTAGTTGCCTCCCAGTATTGCACAGATTCATTCTCTGGATCATAGAGTTTCAATTCCTTACACTCATTCTCTTCTTCTGTATCTTTTATTCTGAAAATTTTAAATAGTTCAATCATAGGAACAGTTCTTATACATTCCTCTTCAATATATCCATCACTAGGAATTTCTTTGATGCGAATCACATACATGTCCATTTGGTCATCTTCATCCTCCATTTTTGACACTTGATTAGCTTTATGTTCTATCCGAGCAAATATGAACTTATTTTCGTCCTCTTCGTAGCCTATGAGTTCCTGAGGGCGAAAATTGTTAAGTAAGTCAGCATGAAGACGATGGTGCCAATCTTGTGGAATAGGCTCACCCAATACAGGATTCAAATTATAATCAAATTTCCTATCTGCCTGGAATTCATATATTTCATATGTTTTGAGGAAATCATTAAGATCGTCTAGATCTTTCGCTTTCAAAAGGGTTGTAAAACTACCTACAAGATCAGTAACAGGTATTGAAGTCACTCCAGCATGTTTCATAACTTCAGTTAGGAAATATTTGCTGAAAGACTCTAACACATTGTAGCCATCTGCATTAGCACTGCTGTCAATATACAAAGTAGGCTCATTGTTGTTGAAAACTAATAGAAAGTCCATTGAAGCATATCCTATGATGTATGGAGCATCTGATTTATTAATAGCTATGTCAACTTTTAATTTTGAAATTGTAATCACATTAATGGAATCCAAGCACTTTTTTAAACACTCCAAAAATATATTCCATTCAGTATTTTCAGAATAATTTTTCGTTGTAATACGCAGAATTTCAGCGAAATTTTCCCAATTAAATGCTTTCTTTATCATTGTAGTCATATTGGAGTCCTTTTGTTTCTTGCAATCTGATTGTAACTGACTTTTGATATCAACAGAGAATGACATAGGAGTGAGAAAAGTTGGCAGTTTTGAAACAAATTCTTTCATGCTAGTGTACCCATAATAACGGCGTACTTCTTCAGAGTTTTTACATAGCAGTGAGAGAACTGAGTACTTGCTTGTACTCTCAAGGATTCTGTCAGTGTATTGTATATCTTTGTGATACCCTTGGTCATCATAAATTAATCTGGTACTCTCCATCAATTCCAAGCTATGATTGGGAAGATACAGTAGTGAGCCTTCTTCAATACAGTCTTTAGAAGTGCTCAGTTGATGGTTGAGTAACTTCAATAGAGCCTTCACTGCCTCAATGGAGTTATGATCTAGAGGAGTTTCAACGTGCTGTTGAATTAAACTCAAAGCATACTGTATGTTTTCAGCCTTTACTTGATAGTTAACTTTCATATTACTGTTAAACAATTGCATTGAGAAACGAAGTTCTTGGGGTATTACACATAAGAAAGGATGAACCTCTGGTTGCATATCATCCGTTGCACCTATAGCTTGCAGCGGTTTCACAAGGACTGGCTTACTATCATTGCCATTGTATTCACTACTGACAGGAATGCAAGCAAGATCTAGCAGCATGGAGCAGTCAGAGTTAATTTTAAACATATAAGCTAAGTTTTTCTTGACTATTGCAACCAAACTATAAGTTTTATTGTCATCTTTGCGAATGCAATCTTCAGAGTATTTCTCAAAAAGTTTAAAATTGGAAAAACGAGATTTTGAAATGTTTGTGATATTTTGTAATACTTGTGACTCACTGGGCTCCAAACATATCCCAAGATGAGAACAAAATTCTTTTTCTCTCAATTTCCTCATCATCTCAGATAGGAAAAAAATTGAAAGTTTCAATTCAGGAACTTTCACGACTGGACACACAGTCCAAACTAAAATAGAACAGCCTATGTGAGCACAATCTTTGAGGCACACTAGAGCAGTATGTATTTCCCGACCTCGATCATGAATGTAATGAACATTGGCTTCAAATGGAGAAGAAATCCATGCTTCATGCAGTTTAGAAGACATTGGTTCTACAAATGGTATCATAGATGCCTCTCTTAAGAAATCAGTCTCACTGTACCATTCTTCAGTCTGAAACAGACAGTTGAGAAGTGCTTTTGAGACTGTTAGCAGATTGGCTTTACTGCTAGTTTTTCCTTTAGATACTTGTTTACAGAAAAGTAAAAATTCATCCTCTTTAGGTATTGCTTGAAGGTCCAACTTTTTGAAAAAAAGTAGCCATTTGTCATTGGAGTACGATTCAGGAAGGAAAGCATAATCATCAGGGAAAAGTTTTAATAATGGATGTGTTGAATCAGCAAACATAGCAATAGGTGACAAAACATTCTTTATAGGGAACATAGGAGCCTTCTTTAATGTGGCAATGAATTCAACTGCTAATACATTCATTTTTTTGGCATTATTTTCAGCATCATCAAACAGGTGATCTCTTATGTGTTGCAATTGTTCCAATCGCTCATTTTCACTCAACTTACCAAAATATGGTAGAATACCCAAAATATAAAATTGTAATGGTTCCATTGGGTAAATTCTTAAAGTGTCTGCTGTTGCTAGATTATTCCAACTTCCATTGCAATCCAGGAAGACTTGATCCAAGCATGGAAGTATTCTGTTTATCCCTGAAGTGCGAATATTTGATGGCATTAAATACACCTCTCCAGATATGCTACAATTTCTACCATCCACACTCGTAAATAGAGGAAGAGCTTTAATGTATTTCAGAGAAGCTGGGTCATTTTGAAAGTGAATTTTTTTGAAGTACGAGAACAGAATTGGAATGAAATAATCTGATAAGGAAATACACAGTGGTTGCTCTTGATGCAAGTAATACAAATTTTTGAGCACAGATTCAGGATACTTGAAAGATGGACACAACTTGTACGATTTCAAAACGACATTCATTGCTACTGTAGGCATGCGATGTTTTTTGAGAAAACTAAAAACTTCGTGCAGTGGCTCCAGTTCACTATTTCCATCACTACTTAAAGATTTTGGTCGACATAGAGGCATTAGGTATTCATGAGAATGACTTGATCTATAGAGATCATTTTCATTCGACAGTATCAGTGCCCAATGGCTAAGAATATCAGTTAGATGAACGAAGAAAACTTGATCATCGTATAAGCACTGCCACAATGGCTTCAATAGTTTCTTCACATCAACACAAGAGCTAGCACTTGTCACAATTTTACTGCTCTTTAGAGCACGTGGTAAAGTTTCGTCCAGTATTTTGAATATCAATTCCTTATTTGCTTCGCAAGGATTCAAAAAATATGTCTCATCCAGTTCCAAATCTAGCAAATCTGGGTGAAGAAAACAATCAGACTTCTTTGGAAATAAAGGCGAGAATTTGCTTCTAATTACAGGTCCACCCTCATTGTATTGCCTAATGCATCCATCAGCAGTTAATATCACAGGAACATCATGTGGAGACTGAGGAAAACTAATTATAGTTTTAACAGTTTCCGTGTGTTCTTCGCTTTCCCTAGATTTGATCTGCACATTTGACTTGCAATGCGCAATGAACTGTATAAATGTTTTGAACATTTTAACTTCTTTGAACTTAGAATCATGAATTGGACAAGGGAATTTACCTGTGGGACTAATTTGATTATAAAAATGGGAGTAGTACTTGAAGACTTCATCTTCAGTAGCTTCAGGAATGTTAATCGAAACTTCTTCGAAGTGTTCCTTAATGTCTGCTGAAGCAGCAGTCAATTTCATTCCTATTGCTTTTAAGATTTTGGGAATTTCCTTTTCTACTTTAGAGGTATCTAAGAAATAAGCTTGTTTGGCTGGGTCTTTGCTTGCTACAAGGTCCCATGATACAGTTAAAGGACATTTCTTAGCCGATGATGGTGGATTATTTTGACCATGGTCTGTTGATACAATTATAAGAACTTTACAGTTTAGAGTATTGATTTTTTCATAAACATGCTTTGCTAAATTCAACATTTCACCTTCAGGGGGCGAATCAATTTCTATCCATTTCGGAAACATTTTGTAGTACCTTGTGATATCATCTTGAAGGTGTTTTTTTGAACTTTTTGTATATGTATTAGTGATAAAATGACCTTGACAGGTGACAACAAACTGAGCATAGGATGAACCAAGTGCCTCTATAAGCCTGTCATTCCACTTTTTCTTATCGTCTGCTCTCTCTACATCACGTGATCTCCACAAGGAACTACGTGAAGAAGAATCCAGAATAAAATTAGCATTCACATGGACTGGAAGGTTTGATGCCATGGGAAGAGGAAGGAAGCAAAATATTTTCGGAGTGAAATCTTGACCTTGTATTTTTGCAGCTAATCCATGCATAGGATATATGTGAGACAAATATTCCCAGTGCTGGGAGGGGTTATTTACATCACCGACTCCCTGCTGAATAAGCCAAGTTTCAGTACTGTTATTAGGTGCTTCTTCAATGAGCTGTAGTGTATAATTGGCAATAAATGGACTAGGGCAATCCTCACGAAATTGTTTGGCCTTCATATATAAATTAGATCTCTCATGAATTCCATTTTCATCCAGAACAGCTGTATACTTGCTCACTATGTTGAATTCAGAGTTAGAAATAGAGCAAAAAGCAATTTCAACAACATGTTTCAAGAAAAGCAAACCCTCCTTAAGTTTAGGCATCCACTCCATGAATTGAGCTTTTAGCTCTTGTGCAAGTATTGGTACGGAATTTTCATCAACAATTTTAGATTTCAAGACTAATTCACGTGATGAACGTAAAGGGAATCGAAACAATGAACCACTGTGCTGTATTTCACTTGGACAATTGTTTATGTTGTTTTGGAGATAGCAGCTTTCTAAATCAGACATATTTTTCCAGAATTCTTTCGAGACATTATTCAAACGTCTACCAGGTTTTACTGCATTAGCACCAGGTATGTACCGGCAGTGAGGGTCAAAAATACACAAGGTATCCCCATTTGTGAGGAGACTGGGACAGTCAGTGATATGATAGACTACATTGAAACCTATACCATATTGACCAATGCTTTCTGCTTTACTCCTCTTACTCCCGAGACCCAATTTTTGAATTCCCATTAAATCTTCGTCCGTGAATCCTTTGTCATTCCAAACTAGGAGAGATGGTCCTTGCAAATCCTTCCACTCACTTGATGGAAGTATTTTTGTTCCGTGAGTTCTTTCATCTAAAATGAAGTACAGTTTAGTGGCTTTGGCATCATCTGCATTTTGAAGCAACTCTTTTAACAGAGTTTCATCATGAGTGTAAGTGTCCAGGATATTTTTTATTCTTTGTGTCAACTCTTCATGCTGCCCAAATGGAACTCCAACGAAGTAGTTGTCTGATGTATCATAGTGATCCATAACTCTGGATCGAACAAACTTTACTCCCAGTTTTTCCAAAATGGGTCTAGGAAATTTATGATGCACAAATGTAAAATCCTTTTCAAGTTTGCACCAAGGTGCATCATTGTATGATAAGTCACGGACATATTGCATGTGCATTTCCTCATCATAGAGTAAACATTGTGCAAGTAAATGTTCTCTTGTTTCATCTTCAGGAATTTCTTTAGCCAATACTTCTGCAATGTTGAGCACTATTTTTGAGCAAGCAGTTGTAATGGGCTTATCTTTATAGTCATTCTTTATTTGTAATAACACCTCAACTAACCAATCTTTGTCAAATCTTTTCTTAATTCGCAGCTGTTCTAATAAGTGAGGTAAATTTCTTATTGAATATGGTACATGATAAAGATAAGGTCCATTTAATTTCCAAGAAGTAGAGACATTCGTTGGATTTACAAATTCATCTTCGTTCCACAGAAGTTTATATTTAGTGTCATGAAAATACTCAATGAACTTTTGGTCCTCCTTTTTATTTCTTCTTATAAAGTCATTGAGGTATGAATATATCTTATCACAGGCTGCTTTGACATATTTAGCATTGTCCTGCTTGTTACAAGAAGAGTAGCTTTTAGAGACAAGAATGAGGTGCTTAAGAATGTCCTCTACTTGAGGTTTATTCTTTAATCCAAGAGCAGACACAACTTTATCAGGGATTCTTCCACATCCTCCATTTCGAGATGGCTCATGCTGTGAAACAATTAATCGTTGTGATCCAATGAGATGATTCATTTTGTGGCTGTAATCTGTTTCTATCAGTAACTGATCACTGCTGCTGAGAAGTGTTTTGCCATCTCCAGCCCATGTGACAATTTTAGGATAGTCATGTGGTTTCTGGAGTATGGGTAAAAATCGAATGTCTTTTAAGTCTTCAAGTTCCTTTGGTAGTTCATGAATGACATGCGTCTTCATACAATCCAGCAAAATTTGTGTCCTCTGAAGTGCTTTTAGTTTATCTTCACAATATAGTTTTTCAACTGTCTTGGCTCTTTCAGCAATCATGTGCATGGGTAATTCCACAGATATGATACCCAGCTCTATTAGTGTAGCATGGAAAGGATGAGCTAGTAATTCTTTGATGGGAAACACGTGTTCTTGTACTTTATACAAGGAAGCAATATGGCTCTTGGGATCAATGACATCCACACTCTTCTTCAGTATCTTACCATCAGGCATGCATGGAATACATGAATGTTTAACAATCCAATTACGTCGATCTTTAGAACTATCATAAGTGTATCCCATAATTAGGCCAATCAAAATTTTGTTTCTTGATGTAAAAGAAACTACACTCATATTTTTGAAAAATAATGTGAGAAAATCGTTTTCTGAGAAAAGGGCTAAAGTGATATGCTCATGGTAATCAATGGGTAAATTCACCACTGGCTTCTTTAATTTCTTAATGACCTCTAGTATATTGGAATGACAGCTTGTATGTAGAAAGTTAGGAGACAAATACTTTGATTGCTTGGGTGTTTGCCATTGCTCAGCAAAATCAGAGTAGCATATGGCCTCTTGAGAAATGAGATCATAAAGACAAGGGATGAATATTTGCCATGGATTTTTAGTTTCAAGATTCTTTGCCAAGGGCCAAAAACTGAAAAATTTGTAATTTGATACTATATTATCATTCCATAAATCTTTGAGTGCTATTAAAAGTTTAAAGTAAGACTGGGGAATGCTAGAGTGCATTAGGTCTTCATTAAATTTAACTTCATCTGTCTTATTACTGTCAGAGTAATGAATACCTTTCCTGTCATTCATGACAGCAAAATTGGCACTGATATGAACTGGAAGACCCGTCTTCAAGTGTAAAGGAAGAAAGCAAAACACTTCACCAGATATTTGACATGGAATGCGAGGATGACCTTCCTTTAAACTGCATGCTACTGAGCTGACCTGGTTTGATGACTGGTGATCAGCTAAAAGCCAGTGAGATATATTAGTGTGGGATGTCTTGGTATTTATTACAGATATTTTAAGAATTCTTGCACCAGATGGTAATTGTTCTACCAATTCCTTTTTGATTTCCAAAATTCTTCTATTACTAGACGAAGAAATTATGCTGAGAGTAATCTTCGCCAGGTGAGTTAAAAAAAGAAGAAGCTCGGGGCCAGATTTTTGAATTTGCTCGTATAGTGTATTAATATCTTCTGCATCATAGCACTTCTTGCCAATACACTGGTCACTTATTGAATTACGAAAAGGCAACCTAAAAATCGTTCCATTAAATGATTTCGTTGAATCAAAATGAAACAAATCTTTGTAAGGACTCATTTGTTCGGAATACTGAATTATGCCTTCAGTAAATTTGACCTTCTTGCCTGGCTTGCGTTTATCCTCAATTTCTTTTTCTAGGTACAATAAAGCTGGATCAAAAATGAAAAGACTCTCTCGACTCACAAAAGAAGGTATATCTGTTATATGGTACACAGAGCAAAAGCCTAGACCAAACTTGCCAATCTTCAATGGCTGATCACGCTTGGTAGCTCCAGCCAACTTCTGGATGTTTTTAAAGTCACTGTTTGAAAATGTACTGTTATTATGCACAATAAGGGCAGGACCATGTGTTTTAACCATGCCTGGAAACAGAAGTTCATCAGGATCCGCAGTATGGGTTCTTGTGTCATAGCAGATGTTCACTTCACTTGCTTCTGCATCATCTGCATTCTGCAACAATTCTTTGATAATAGTTAGTCCCTCACTATAATCCCCTAAGATATTTTGCAGTCTTCTCTGCAAAGACTCATAAGGACCTACATCATTGAAAACATCTTGCGATATGTTAAGTTCTCTGCTCACTGCTTTTAAGCCCAAATATTTTGATAAATGCTTGACTTTATGATGAATAAATTTTCGAGATTTGTCAGTTCTTTGGCTAAATTTCTCTATGTACTTGATATCAGTATAAAGAACATTTTCCGCCTTCTCGAGATGTAATCCAGAATCAGAAGTTTCGATAGGTACCAGTAAATTAATATCAGAACAAACTTTGTCTGTGGCACGTTCTGTACCATCTTCAGTTACCCAGTTTAAAATATTGCAGACAAATGTCCACCTAATCTTGTCTGATGTATGAGTATCAGCTTTTACTCTTTCAAGAACAGACACCAGAATCTTGTCATTTATTCTGTTATAAGCTCCAAAATGTGTAAAAAGTCTGCTGAATTTCTTAAACCACCTCGGTAGCTCATAAATGTAAGGGACAAGTTTCTGGTGGAACGTTTCATGCACTAAAAAAGTGACTTGATTTGGGGCGAGAAATTCTTCAGTTTCTTCAAACCATACCCACTTTTTGTCTGCCAAGTTTACTCCACTTTGTATAAGCCTTTGAAAATTAGCATGCAAATATTCATATACTTGTAGTGATATTTTTGTAATTTTCACTGCAGAAATCTCATCCTTCAAATCAGTGAGCAAAGTAAAGTGGGAAATGATTTTATCAATGGGACATTCTGATTTCAATAAGGAACAGAGAGGCGAGGGACATTCAATAAGAAGCATACTAGACCCAATAATACATTGAATGCTGCTGTTGGAGCTGTTGAATGGCATCACTGAATCACTCATGGATGTCAGGTGATGGCAGTTATCAGAACCTTTCCATGGAAGGGCTTCAGGATAATCAACTGAAGGCTTGGATTGGACAGGAAAAATGCTCTTTTCCTTTCCTAGTGAGCAAATTGCATCACTGAGTTTCAAAAAATGGTGTGCTTTGTCCACATATTCATATAGCTTATCCTTGTTGTTGTCCAAAAACTTAAAAACATAAAGAGCTCTTTGGAATTGTATCTTGTCCACCTTCCTGAGCCCTGGTGCCTTAGATATATTGAGCAAAATATCATAAATATCTTGAGCTGTTACCGACATTTTTAATCCACATTTATCCAGGTGTATTAAATGCTGTCTCTTATTGAAAGGAGACAATGGAAAAACATCTTCTCCTTGATAGAGGCTTTGGTTGTCTCCACTGAGTGGATCAAACAGGTCACATGGACGCTTAAACACATTTGAATCTCTAGCCTTTAAGAATGGAACATTGCTAACAATATTTGCAAATGTGTTCATTTGATGCTCAATCACGTTAAATACTTTAAAAATTTCTTCCATGAGGAGAGGCACATTTTCCCATGGCGTAAAGGTTTTGTTAGTAATAAGTGGAAAAACAGAATCCTCAAGAAACTCGGCAAGTGTTTCAGGAATTTCAACATTCTTACACATTCTCACAATTGACTTTATGTTTTTTGATGAAGATAACAGCGTAAAATTAGAAGGGAAATAGTCAGAGTTAATTATATGTGGAGGTTCAAGTATAACTTCTCCTTCGTTAACATAAACTGGACTGCTGTCTGAAACACACTGGAAAATGGGAAAGTAAGATATTTCACGTTCAAAGGTTTGAGGTGCATTTCTAATAAACCGTTGAAATATTTCAGCTTCTGCTGAGGTTACGGAGGCAAACTGATTTCTCCATGGTTTATTATGGGCAGCGTCACGAATAGCTTGAAGCACTCCATTACAATTAAATGGGTGAAAATTTTGGTATAATATACTCATATTTCTGTGCCTCACATATGGGACATCTTTCTGTAGAATACAAGTAACATCAAATTCTTTTAAAACTGTCTCAAGTTCACAAGTTTGGTGTCTCTCAACAAGAACTGTGTTACCTTTAATAAGTTTTCTGACACTGAAAGAGGAGGAAGAAGTAATAGGTACTAAAAACAGGTTTCGAAATAAATTTAAGTTTTTATTTTCAACCCATTCCCAAAATTCTTCAAACCACTCTTTAGAACATCTTAGTTGGCCAACACTTACTTCATCATATTTCTCAAAAAGACTTTCTGGATAGCTTTCTTTCAAAATTTTTGCAACATGTTCACATTCCAACAGCCTTAGCTGGGTATCTTCAGACTTTGCCACATTTTGAAGCTTTTGTTGTAAGACTTGATTTTCATGCAATGAAATCACTAATTCGTGACCGACTGGTAAGAGGGCAATGAAGCATTCTTCGGTGCAAACATACAAATTTTTGTGATAATAGTGCTGAAAACATTCAAAGCTACCATTTACCAAGGGTACTAGCTGGAGACCAATCAGCTCATTATAATTATTGTCACTAAGACAATACTTCAGAAGGTCTAATTTTTCTGTATCTCCTAAATAATGGTAGCTACTCGGGTTACTTTTTAAGTAATTCCTGACTAACTCTGGCGAAAGCTTCATCATTTTGTTTTCTAAATGAACATAATGAATAGCCTTCTCTATTTTTTCAGGTAGCTTCACCAGATTGTAACATTCCTGCATTATTTCGTACACTATATCAGGTATCTCCATACGTGAACTTTCCAGAACAAATGTGGCTTCATTTAATGTCACCCACTGATTTGAAATTGTGCAGAAGCACTTCAATTCATCAAAAATAGAGTTATATAGTGGTTTCAGAAGCCTCTCCCAACCAGTACCCCTAATACTACTCTTGCCACATGTAGGTATCGCTTGGTAAAAATGGGTTGCATCATTCCTCAATATTTTCAAAGCTTCAGTAAGCAGCATTTTGTAACACTCTGGAAGCATTTTCTCACACAAGAAAATGTTCCACTCAGCAGTTGGGTCACCGTAACCTTCTCTACTTGGCCATTTTAGTTGTCTTCTATTGTCATCCAGACTAAATGTGCCATGAACATGGACTGGAAGTGCCGTGGATGCTTCAGAAGGTAAGGGAAGGAAGCAAAATATCCTACCCTCACTTTGAATGCTGGTCTCGAGTTCTAATGCTGTGCCCACTGTGGGAAAGACACAAACTTGTTCAGCAGCTCGAGTAACATCACGTTGTGTGGAGCCCACCTGATTACAGATGAGCCATTTTGTACTGTTCTTAGCTTCACGACCTTTTCTGTTAGATATCGTGTCAATGGTGAATGTACTAGTAAAAGAGAGTGGGCTACTAATACCGTATCTTTTGTTTAGCTTGTACTCCTCAATCAGTTGTCTGCTAAGCAAGTCACGCTTCTTTCTCAACGTGTCTTTTTCTCCTTCAATTTTTACTTCAAAAATTTGTGATTTTTTGCCACTCCTTTGTATCACTAACACTTTAATTTTCTCTATTGATCGAAGGAAAAGCAAGAGGTACTTTGCTTCACTTTCAAGAATTTGAAGCAAGTCCAAAAGATCATCGGGAGTGTATGTTTTATTGGAAATTGATGATTCCTTGTTGCGAAGAGGAAATCGAAACAATGTGTGAGAGTATTCTTCCTTAGATGAGTCAAAACCATCAATTCCATCGAACATTAAGAGATGGTTAGGATTAGAATACTTCAATGAAGAAATTTTGCGAGATTTTCCACTTACTCTCCAAATCTTCATTTGTGGTTCAAAAAAGCCCACCTTATTTCCACTGACAATAGTAGGTAAATCTGCACAGTACAATTTATAAGCAAGTGTAATTTACATTTTGGGTGGATAAATTATAGATAGCATAGTGATTTAACAAACTAATATTAAGAAGAGAAAGTCTAGAAGGAGGCTGCCTACTATTAAATAGATACATACAAAATCATAATATTCAATACTCTTATGGACATAATTATATGACATAATGATGAGAAAATGCAAAGCTATCAGCTCCACGAAAGTACTAGCTTCAGTAGGTTGCTCCCTATTGTCATGTCATAATCATGTGAGCAAATGATTTCTTGGGGGCCTGCGGTAGTTTGCTTTAAGTTTGGAGTTCTTGGAAGTGGAGTTTCGCGTTGAAAATATAAAGCGGTGACTGTCGCTAGCCTGTTTAGCTTCTTCTTTTATGAAGGCAGTGTTTACATGTACCATTTTCATTGCTTGAGCTATAGTGATACCTGATTAGAAATAGTATCATCATCAGTGAGAACTTATACTATTCTCACTGATGATGACATCTGTATAGGTGTCAAAACGTCTGTATTGTTTCATTGTTATATACTAGTGGTAAAGATAAAAATAGTTTTTGATAAGGTCTTATATCGTCGTTTTGAGTAAGTTCATACCTAAATCAATGGTTAATTGTCAGTAATCTCCAAAATCAGAGCCTGACAGACAGACAAACAGACAGGACGACTACTATAACCATCTCGCGCATGTGCACTGAGGGCTAAAAATATTGGTTTATGAGCCATGCAAAGCTGGAGAGATTTGAGAAAACACTTGAATTTCAGTTTACTTATACAACAGCTATCATCACAGAAAACAATACTTGATTTTAGAAATACTATACTTGGAAAGACTTCACATATTCTCATGTGTGAAAATTGTCAATAAGTGACACCTAAATTTGTATCAGCAGGCCCGTAGCCAGAAGTTTGCATGTGGGGGGTGGGTGGGGCTCAGATTTCTAAGACACATAAAACCCACACCTGTTTGTGTTTCCTTCACTTTTTCAAAACTATAAGTTCATTAATAATAAGCAGTAAACTGCTAGCGATATATCAACATCACGTAATGGGGGTTCCAACCACTACGGTGAGCTGTATACAAACAGTGCACCATTAATACATTTTTCGTACTACTATAAGTTACTTAATAACTGCATTACCTTACACTTTATAAAGAATAGATGTAATGTAGCTTTACTCGTGCCGTTATGAGAGAGAAGCTTTGTAGCCAAGGACCTGAATGTTTATTATACGCGGACTTAGACTAGGTCATCTATATACAGAGTATGAAGTACATCTGGGGAAATAACAGAGAATTCCACTGCAGGTTGAGTTTGGCACAATCAAACAGATGATGATATTCCAGAAGTTATATGTCGGATGTGGCTAATTTATTTACTTCTGGAGTTTGACTGAACCCCCCAAACCCCCCTTGGCTACGGATATGATTTATTCTATGAAACAAAGGATATAGCTAAGTAAGCTAAAATAGTTACATGTGCTATGCAGTAATAAAGACGCAAACCCCCCCAGCTTTTCTGGTAAACTATTTAAAAACTGCAAGAACTCCATTTGCTAAAAACCCTTTACCAACTTGTAGAAAATGAGGACAGATATAGTTACCTACCTGTCTACTAGTAGGGTTATAGCCGTAGAAAGTAATGATGTAGCCGAAAAAGCAGTACAAAAGCTAGGTCAGTTTAGTAGAATTGAAGTCTATCTATTTATTGTAGGAAAGAGAAACAAATTTGTGGTAGTAGCAAAAGTGCTAGGAGTGTGAGAATAGCAGATAGCATGAGAGGGTTATAATAGAAAGAACATCAGAAATGACTCTCACACCATTCTGAATGGAAGCCACTTCTTCACCTCTATAAACTTTGATGTTGCACGTTAGTCTAATCAAAATCACATTATTATGTTTCAATAGGTCTATATAGATTTTTACAATTATTATAGTTGCTAGGGAATTTATGAAAACTAGTAGTACCTCACCACGCAGGGTAGTTGATGTATTAACTTTTGCAAATTAAGAATGCAGGAGCATTAAGATTTTATCAATTTGATTCTACCATTTGATTTAAATCCATCCATTTCCCTCTCCTGCTCTCTTTCTTCTTGAGCCAGCTCAGCTCTTCTGCTTTCCTCTCTTCAGCTCTTCAGTCATGTATTCTATTCTTCTCCTTTGTCTATCTCTCCTTTGTCTACCTCTCCTGCTTCTCAGTCTTTCTATCTACAGTTGTGGTCTTAGCCCTTTGAAGCTCTCGCCATACTTTCCTTGCCGATTACACTGCAATAATCGTCGTTTCCTTAATCGCCTTTAACTGAATCAGTTCATGGTGACACTTTACCCATTCAATTCATGGCGATGTTTTACCAACGTAGTTCAGCTAAGGAATTATTCATTAACATGGGAAAAAAATTATTGCTGGTAGGCTACTGTTTTATTGCTGATGGTCAGTATGATGTTTTTAATTTAGATTTCATTATGTTCCCTTTCTGTAATCTATTTCATGGTGGACCTAATAATAGCCAAGCAATAATTGATTTTCTTTTATCTTTTTTCAATTGTATTTCTCTGTTTATACAGCCAATAATATTAATTTAAAATTTAACCCAACTTTTTTTACCTATTCTAAGTCTTCCTAGGAGATCACTAACCACACAATGGACTTATCAACTCTGAAGATCCAACGGTGGATCCAAATCAGGAACAATAGGTCACGAGAGGGATTCCTAAGTATAGTAGGAAAACAGGAAGCCGTTAATGGGATTCCTAATGCATTGCAGGAAAACAATAGGGTTGAGTGGGCAGGAAAACAATAGGTCTGAATGGGAAACCTAACTTGTATATTATTAGGAATATTATAGACAAGAGGTAGTCTACATCCAGTAGGTCATAAGCAACAAACTATTTAGCCTCATTTTCACTATGAACATTACTTACAGCAGATACTGTGCAAGTGGGATGTATTGGCTGTACAATCAGCTGTGATATTATTATGTGAGACTGCTTATATGAAGTGATGAAGACAAAAAGTGAGATACTATTATGAAGAGAAAATACTTTTGTGATCACAGTAGGACATCAGTTTTCTGAACACGTTGGGATCAAGAGGTGTTTGGATGAAATATTCAGATAACTGAACACCATAGAAAATGCATTATTGAAGGGGTGTGGTTAAGCAATTCTTCATGTCTGCATGTGAGACAATTAGATTTGGGGTGTTTGGTTAACTGAAGTTTTTTTTATAATATATGAAGTTTGGATAACTGAAGTTGTAATGTACTTTGATTAACCCTCAGTGCACAAGATCAGGAGGGTTACAATATTTGTTTGTCTATCAGTCATTCTGTCACACAACAACAAAAAAATGGATCTTGAAGATGGCAGTCTCCTGAAGATTAAAACAAACATCAAAATATTGCACTGGACAATTTAAGTCTCTCCCAGAATTTTTGCTTCGACTTATTAAAAAAAAAACAGCTAGTTATAATTGACCGTACGCTAGCAAGTGATTTTCGGTAACGCCCCGCCCCCTATTGTCATAATAAATTCAGACCGCGATAGTTTTGCTTCTTAGTCTCGATGGTTTACCGGTTGGAGTTCCTCGTTAAAACAACCTTGTAAGTGAGTGTTTCTTGCATGTTTTCGTATGAAGACAGTGTTTACGTCTACCATTTCATTGCAAGAGCTACATATCAACATAATATTGATTTGCATGAGCCACATATCGCAGGGGGGAGAGAGGCAAAAGTCAGCTGTGCCGGTAAATGAAAAACCATGAATAATATAATAAGATATATATTGTATTAGTCCTTCCCAAAAAAGTTAAGTCTGCATTCATTTATGTGTGAACTCCTTTGCAATGGCATATTAATCTGAAAAAGGAGCTGGGAGTCAATTTGAACTGCAATTCCATTGATTAGGTGTCTAGTATGACTGAGTGTATGCAGCTGATATCCCCTCCATGCTAGCTATCTAGAATGGCATCACCAATATCTCCTTTACTCACCACTAGTTAACCACCCATGATAGATTTCTGATCAAAGTTCAAAGGTCAATCATGCAAGATGCTAATAATGGAATTTTCTAAACTTTCTCTCCAAAGGACTTCACAGGTCACAAAGGTCAAACAATAATGAATGACTAGACTAACAGTCTACTTTTGAGCAGCCATATTTCATAGCATATGCTTACTTCTAAATATAGCTTCCCCTAAAGCCACAATACAAAAAAAGAAACCCATTTGATTAAGGGTTAAACTGTTAATATATGTGAATGAATGGAGAACAGTAAGGTGGTATTTACCAGAGTTGTTTTGGTTTAGAGATTCCAGACCTTCTTTGTATTAGTTATCCACACTAAAAAATATCTTTCAGGCTTAGTTTTAGTTTTTTCCCCCTGTAATTCTCCTGAAGATTTGGTTAGTTTATTTTCTTCAATATCATGTAGAAGATATTTCGTTGGTTATACTATATCAATTGACTTTGTTTGGTATTTGTGCTGTCTCTCAAATCCTTCAAATGAGACCCTTTAAAGAAATTAGTTCATGCACTTTTCCTAAAGAACGTTAAAAAATAGCATTATAACTAGTGGTGCGCTTGAGCACAAATGACGAGCGAGCCCTAGTTAGGTTACACAAAACTACAGTATTGTGATTATTTTTAACTTCAAACACTTTTGCGACTAAAATCGGTCGAGATTTTAAATTACATATGTACGGTAAAGGGGTTCTAATGCCATACTAACCACTCGCTGGAACTGTTCGACTTAAAAACAACAACAACAAGTAAATAACAAACAGGCATTTCTGAGGAGTTACCACACAGGTTTGAATTCCTAACCTAATTAAGATAATATTATGCTCACTGTCGTAGTAGCCAAAAGAGTTATGTAAAGGCAGCTAATATACTTATTTGCTACTAAAACGTTTACTTTGTGCTATTCTTTAGCTAAGCAGTAGCTGTAAAACACTTAATGTTTATTGAACATACCAACACAAGACTTACCTTTGTGCATAGACTATTGGACAATGGATTTTCAGAAGGAACAACACTTGTTCACTAATTTGAATAAAAAATGAACTCTAGTAAGTTTGTTAAGTTTTAACTGTACCCGCAAAAGAATTCAAAGTTGTAAACAATTCAATTTCTTTGAATGATGTGGGTAAAGATCACTAAATCAAAGGATTCTGTTTAGTGGAGTAGTATGGGGGTGGGAGCGCGGTCGCTCGGGTAACGGGCTATAATCAGAATTATTAGGGGGCAAACAGCATTGCGCTCCCACCCCCCCCCCCCCCCCCTAAAAATATCGGGAGGGAGAGGGGCAGTTTCCCCCCCTGCCCACCTGTTCCTACTCCCCTGTATCAAAATGCATGAGCTACACATTGATACTACACCAAATTCTTTGACTATTTATAATGGCCTAGATAGCAACTTTATAGTAACACTGCAGTGTTACTATATTATAGTAGCTAGTTTTGGTGCTTCATTTATTTACAGTAGTTTAAATTGACCATCTGACTGTCAATCCATATAAACTCAGTACATTTCAATAGTGATCATGCATACTTGCACCAAATAAGCTCCTAGTGTTTTTACAGCCAATTCCTATGAGCATTATTGTGGCTTGTCTCCAGGGAGTTCACCAGGGAAAATCCCCTGTGACTACTTATTTAGCTTATACTCAATCATTAAATGCATTGTACCAAATTGTTAAATGCCTGGCACATTGTCAAATGTCCAGCAAATGTATTTGACAAAATCAGTAATTGAATGCCTTGAACCATTGTAAAATACTTTTTTTTTGTCCTGTTCCATAATAATATTTTTGAAATTTATTTTGTCTTTTATACTAGTGACGTGCTTGAGCACCAATGGCGAGCAAGCCTCCCGAGTTATAAGGTAACATGAAACTAAGAACTGTTGTATGATTAATTTAAACCTCAACACCACTCCAGTCAGCTACTTAAAAAAACAGACGAGTATTTTTTTTAAATTACGTATACATGGTAAAGGAATTTAAGTGCCACAGTAACCATAATTCTCAATTCTCAATTTGTTACGCCTGTCTCGTACGATTTGCTTGCTCGCTAATAAAGGGTTTCCTTTAGCTAAGGGGGTGCCCTTCCCTAAATGAAACCCTTCTTTGGTGACTCACTTCTCCTTTGAGTTCATTTCGCCCCCTCCACCTAGAAATTTTCTTGATTATTGAATTAGTTTTAAAAAAGTAGTGTCAGTAAGGGTCCCTTATAAGTACATCTTATATGTTTCATTGGGGAGAATACATTCAACATAGGCAGTGTGACTAGGATTGAGATTTATTGAAACAAGCTTACTTTGAATAAAGACAAGGCAAGTTATGTTTAGTTCAAAAAATATCAGCATCTACGTATACTACACATAATAGGTAGTATACCTTAGAATAAACTTTAGAAAATGAAGCACCAAACTGTAAACCAACAGCGCTGCTAAACAATAGCTACATGGCTATTACAAAATGATTTGTAAGACCAAAGAAGTTTATTTATTAATCACGTAACAATATAGCTCATGCAATGAAAACGGTAAATGTAAACTCGGGTTTTTAAGCTAAACATGCAAGAGATACTCAGTTTCAACACGAAACTTCAATTACAGCACTCCAGAAACTATTCAGCACAAAGCAACCATTGCGGGCACAAAGATTATGATGTGATGATGGGGAATTACCCACTAAAGCTATAGTACCTATGTGGAGTTTGACTGTTTTGTGTTTTCTCCAAAATCTGCCCGAAATAAAAAAGTAGCACAATAAGAATAGACTTAATTTAAAAAAAAATTTTAAAACGATTTTAAGTTCATACCTAATTAAATATTTAATGGTAGTAACCTCCACATTCAGAGGACAGATAGACCAACAGACTAAATAACAATTACAACCCTCACCTACGCAGAGGGTTAAAAAACCAATATTCCTTTTGTTAGCATAACTACAGGCCATCTTAATCAGATACAACAAGTGCACACAATTTCAAGGAGTATTGATTTATCCCTGTAATAGATCCTGGTCATTCAGATGCTTTGAAAAATAAAGTCCAAAAAGGAAAATGAAAGCGAAACCTTACCGCTAAGACTGACAAATAATAACAAGAAATTTAACATATCAATAAGTTGTGCATCTTAGTGAGTTGAAATTACCCATTATAGCATAGCTCCATAACGATATTTGTTTAGGTAACGCAGATGTTATTTGCAGGAGAAACTCATTCTCTACCCTCTGAGAGAGAATAAGTACTAGTTCACTATAGACTTCTCCTTGTATCCTGTGATCTTAATTCCCTCTATATATTAGAGATTGCTCTCTTTTTGCTAAACTCAGTCAATAGGTTGTTACTACAGATTTCAGGAACAGACTTTATCTGTGAAGCTTATTTGAATCTAACCTGTAATGTGATAGACAGAATTGAAGCCTATTCCAAACTGGCCTACTTTGAAGGGATCATCTGCTTTAACACTGTCTTGTAACCTCTGAATTCCTTCCCAATCTTTCTTAGTGAACACTGCATCGTTGTAGGAAATAAGAGAAGGTCCCTGGTAGTTTTCTAACTTGTGATGGAGGAGATTGTCTCTAGGATGATCTCTGTAGTCCACATAGAAGTGGACTGATTTAGCTTTGGCATCATCAGCATTTTGTATCAGTTCCTGAAAATTAAAAATCAGTTAGTATCTTGCTAGAGATACCACCAATTGATGGCGAATTATGGTAAAAGTATAATGGCCAAGTATAAACCCATTAATACGGTAAGGCTATCGTTCAGATTTTCCCCTATTTTAAAGCACAAGAAGAGATTAGTGGGAAAAAGTGACCTATTTACTCATTCTAGCTAGCTATATACCTTAAAAATTTGACCGTCAGGGTACCGCTTCAAAATGTCTCGAATGGCTTTCGAGAGTGGAGGTAACTTTTGCCCGAACCCCCCTTCGTCGTCGGAACCCCCGCTCTCTCCTTCGCTGTCGCTCATAGCAACTAGGGACCGGCTAGCGATTCAAATCACAATAGTTACTCCGCACACACCACTCACGCTTAGATTACAGTGGTTCCATCACAATAAGTTCCATCAATTGAAAAAGCATCTTAGCCCCACCTCCTATAGTAGCGGAAGGAAATCATACATGTTGGTTCATGAATTTGGTCACAACCAGCGGCAAGATGGTGGAGAATAAACATAGGATATCTGAAGAAAATTGTTCCTTCCCTCTTTACCAGTGATTTCTCCTACTGTTCCCAACCACCTTTGTGGTCAAAAATAAATAAATAAATAAAATAATAATAATACTGTAATATATTTATCACTTGATAGCAAAATTATTCCAAGAAATATATAAACTCATAAAATTAGGGTAAAGTTAACGGTACAATGATGCTAATTAATGATGAGTTCTGGAAGGTGTGTGACTGATGGAAAATGCATGAAGAGGTCCAATTGGACTCATTCCAGCTTGGATTAGAGTCACTGGAGTTTCCACATTAGTCTGGTAACACCTAATACAGAATAATGTACAATGAACAGTTACAGGTGCCAAATAATTGACGTACAATTAACATCTACATGTGCCAACTTGACAATAGCTAACTATATGAAAGCTGACAGAAAAATGGAATACAAAAAAAAAAAAGAAAAAAAAAAGAAAAAAGGAAGTTTATTTCCCCCCTAAAATACTGTAGACTCTAGTTGTTAATTCCTCCCGCTTATAATTCCAAAAAGGAAGGAAATGGGCGCTTAATAAAAAAATAGGTGCTTATAACAGCGAGTGGTAGCCTAAATAACTAGGGGTGAGCACCTATCAGCAGTAGGCGAGACACATGGAGCACTTCATAATAAGTATGTGCTGGGAAAAAAAACAAGCTCTTAACTAAAAACAACAAACAAAACAAAACAAGCAGCTTTAACAACTAGCATTTATGGTACCACATACAAGCGACCTCTATACAGCACATATGGGCTAGAATGTATGGTGGATTATAACTTTGGGAGCCAGATAAAAGAATCTCGTTAAAGAGGTGTGTCATCCCACTAAAAGACTTATGACTTGCTTTCTATTCTGTGGTTGAACCCGAGCTTCAATGTTGGACAAAGATGTTGTCAGACTAGCCAGATCCAAGGAATTAGCAGAATCTGATAAACCCTACAAAATATACACAATAATTTAACCTTGCAATTGAAATAATGCTCAATAAAAGTGGATAATACACCAATGCAAAATCACTATGAGGAGAACTCAACTATCAGTTTTGTCAAATTCACCTAATTCTATCAGTATTTTCTTTTTCTTAACCAAAGGATTGACATTGGTTGAAGACAAAAGTTTCCCATGTCTTCCAGCTATTACACATACTATCTACATAGCTCAACACTCCCCTGCACCCATTGTCACCTCAACCAAAAATGCAATAATGAAAAAAATTGCAAAATTGCTTGTAAACTAATTTTCACAGAACCGACCACCACTATGGAAACCTACCTCAATTTGTAGCAAAAGACCGGTAAGCTTAGTTATGAGATTTAAAATGTTCGGATCCTTCACTTCACTACAAGAAAACAACAACAACAACAACAACAACACACATGCACAAACAACAACAAACAAAAGATAAATACAAGTAAAACAAAAAAATGTAACCTACTTTCCGGAGGATTCTAGCAAAGTATTGCTGCTTTGGGTGATCTTTTGAGCATGCTCAAAGACGTCCATACTAGGTCCCACTTCTGCTCCACATCCCATGCTGTCACAGAATGTCTTGATGGCTTCAAGCCTCAAGTTCAATTGCTGCACAAGAATATAACATGTTTTTTAGTTGCTGCAGAAACTCGATGTTAGCATTTGAAGACAATGATGATGATGATAATAATAATAGTAATAATAATAATATAATAATAAAATAAAAATACTCATAAAAATAATTTGCAGTACCTTGTTAATATCATCAAGGTCAATGATTATTTTGGCATATTTATGCTGGAATTCCATACCAATTGGTTTTAGTCTTGCTTGCTGCAACAAAAAGATGAGTTCATTGTTAGTTTCACAGAGGACGTCATATTCAGGCTCACCATTTTCTGAATTTCAGTGTTATATTTAGTAAGTTTAGCAATTCTTTGCTGCTTGAGCTGAAGTAATTTGGATAGTTGGGTCTGGATAGGACAAATATATGAATATATAATATCAGCCGCTAAATACACACTTATATACGTATAACACAAGTCAAAGTGTGACACAACATATCAAGGGCAGGAAAAAATGTATTTTAAGGGTGCCGTCACTCTCTTTGAGCACAAAAAACCTGCGGAATAGGCCATGCTTGCTAGGGAGTGTTAACTTACTTCTGCTTTCCCCCCTGAGTTATTCTATTCCTGCAGGCCAGCAGAAAGCACCTACCAAGAATAAAGATTGGAAGTCCGTCGCATCTCAAGAAATAGCCCCGTTACTAATTTGGACTTCACCATAGTACTGCACGGCTACTGCTGAAGTTTAGAAGCCGATGTTTTGTATATCATTTTCTTATCCTTGCATGTATGCCATAACGATAAGTTTTTGTTGAATTCTACTCTAGTTTTCTATATACTTACCATGTGAACTATTGTAGATTATTTCTGTAAAATTCCGCACATTAAAAAATATCTCATCGTTATAGGGTCGAGCCCTTGTGGCCTTATGCCTTGGTAAAGTTAGAACCACCGTAACCATTCGTCCATTCCTGAGAAGTACGAGAGAGTAGATTCTGGATCCATTAATTTTGTGTGCGAGGATTTTTTTACTGAAAGTTGACACTACCCCGCCCCGCCCCAACTGTATGCGTAATGGTGAGGCGCAGCTGCATTTCACGGGCATTAATTTGTTGCAAATCAGGGCGTGACTTTGTGGTAGGAGTGCACTACTAAAGGTGACCAGGCGTTGCTATGTGACGGCACCCTTAACGAGCCAGAGGCAAGTGAAAATAAAGCCTGAGAGTGAAATACCTTGCCATATCGCTATGACGAGTGTAATAAGTGGTCTATCCTATGCTAGATATCTTCACTGCAGTAGTTTGAACTAGGGTTGGTAACTCAAGGTGTAGAGTTGGTGGTCAAATTCTTAAGTGTCAGTTCATAGTGGCTCCCCCCACTCCCAGCTGATAATTAAAGGAAGGTAACTGTATTAACCCAGAGAACAGGTGAGCTACTGTAGACTGGTTGCTGTTAACTAGTAGAGTATTTGAGGGTAATGAGCTTGCACAATACAGCTTGTGATATCGTGAAATATCTCACGGGTCACGAACCTAAAAGCACTATGTGAAGATATCTAGCATGGAATAATATATGTACATATTATTATCAATGGTCATATCTTACAATTTGACGAAGGAAGGCTACAGGAAAACCTCCCACTTCTTCTGGCAACACCTCTTCTCCAGCTTAAAAACAACAGCAACAACAAAAACAACAACAAAAAAATAAAGAGTAAAACACACAAAAACAACAACAACAACAGCAAGAAAACATTTAAATGAGCATTTTAACATAATTATAAAGAATAAGTATGATTACGAATTCATATCATCGCAAAGTCTTTTAACCATAAAAGCAGAGAGAAAATGCAGATAAGATCAAAACATGGATGGACCAGACTGAGTTTAATGAACTTATAACTCCAACAGGAGTGATGGCAAAACTCAGCAACATGTCCCAAAGCCACATCCACCTACTCACCTGATACAACAACATGATCTGTCGTGGGTTCATGAAGCAGCTTACGCCTAGAATGCACACACAGAAATCAAACTGAAGCAATCACCAAATACAACAAAAGCGAGTATATAAAAAAAATAATAATAAAAATAAAAATAAAAAAAGCTACACAAATGTGACACACTGTTGGAGTGCCAGGTCAAGTTAAAAAGTGATATTTCTTTGTTCTGAATGCATCTCTAATCCTACTGTAGAAAATGAGACTACATTCGGGCCCAAGAGCACAGAATTGGAATCTGCACTTTCCTCAGCCATATTTTTAAAATTAAAGTTTCATAATGGGGCAACCTGCAAATCAGTAGCCACTCCACATTGAATAGTTACTTATAGTTGTTGTTGTTTTTTCAATACCACCTCATTGTGGAAGGTAGTACATGAAAACAGATAATATATAATATAGGGGCACAATAAATACTGAAGATAATGCAACTACACTAACACTACTGACTGAGAAAGGCCTGGTACTAGTCTAAATATAGAGATTTGCCGAAATCACATGATTCAACTTGAAAAGTAGTTGATTTCTTCTGAAGTCAACCACGCCCTCACTCAAGTAGTAATCACACTATACTAGTTATGCCCATGACAATTACAACTTGCGTAAATACAAAACACACAAAAACGTATAATAAAAAATAAGCAAACTGTCAAGTACCCGTCACACAGTGGCAATTGATGTATGTAGTAACTTTAAAATTATGAATACAGTTCATAAGGCCTTTCCATCCACTCTTAGAACATAGCCAGGGTTTCATACAGGATATTTTGTTGGAGGGGGATAATTAGAAACTTTTACACATATAAACATCACTCTCGTACTTTCAGTAGGGACTGCAAATATTGAGGGAATAGGCAAATATCATACTTGACCCTCAAAAACAAAATTGTTGATGGAGTGGCAGTGGGGTAGGGGAATCTAGTTTTGGTGTGTGGGAGGGAGGAGGGATACTTTCTCTGGAGGGGGAATATTTTTCTCTGGAGGGGGAAAATATTTTTCTGGAGGGGGGAAAACTTTTACTGGGGAGGGAAAATTCCACGGCGTCCCCCCCTTTGTATGAAACCCTGATAGCTGATGTAGTTTTTGTATTGTGAGAGAGGAACTTTAAACTTTTTAAGTCCTTCAGAGAGGGTCACTATTAATTTAGTGTCCCCGCCTTGAGGCGTAGGGACACTTAGCGTCTTTCCGATTACATTGTTAGTAGCACTCGTTATGTTATAAATCAGTCAGGAGCTGCACAGCCGTCATGGACTACCATTTTTTGGGTCGCCCAGCACCGATGCGCTCCGGACGCTACAACCTAGGACTTTCTGGGCCCTAAAAACCATAGTTCCCTCTGAGGTTGCGCCTAACTATTATTTATTTCCTGTAAGTCTGCTTGATTTAGCTACATCAGTTTCTCTCTCCTGCTCTCTTTCTTCCCGGGTCATCTCAGCTCTTGCTAACCTTTCCTCTATTAAGCTCTTTCTTCTGAAGTAATGGATTCCCTTCTCCCTATGTCTATCTCTCCTGCTTCTCAGGCTCTGTCTTTCCTTTGTGAAACTTAGAGGCTTTGTGAAGCTATGGCGTCTCCATCCGCTCCTCACTGATTTCATCTGCTTTAGCTACAGATAGTCATCACTTCTAATCCCATTCATGTGAGAATACTTACCCATTCTTTACGAAGCAGTCGCGCAGCTCATGAATTATTCATGAAATGCACATCATCGATTATCGTAGTCATTGTTACTGACACACAAAGTGTATTATATAATAAAATAATATTTTGCGTATGACAGAGGCGTAAGCCATACAGAAGATAATGAGAGTCAGATCCCATTACATGGAAGTAAACTCTAAAGGACTGTGTTTGAATTACTCATAAAGAAAAAGTACAAATACATTTCAATACACCACATTATCATTACCTTGCTGCTGGTGAAGCTGTCAAAAATGGATCCATTCTCTGCACACATAGTATGCATTTCATATTTGCATAAGTTTTCTTTTAAATACACTTACATTATCTGGTGACAAAAGCTCATGTACTGATGGTCCTTCAGCAATAAGAGGGCGTGGTCTAGAAAAATAAACACTTTGAAAGGGTACAGTAATAAATATTGTACATATTATGTGAACTACATTTAGACACCATTCAAAACTCGGTGCTTTCACGAACTAATTCACATGTCCACCCAGGCACTGCATTGAAAGGTGTGTCAAGGAGAGAATTTGCCCCAGCTGGTTAAGCCTCTGTACCTCTTAGAAAGCCCTCCTCCATACTAGAACTTAGACTTGGTGACATAAAATGAGCACAGTTTTGCAAACTTCTAAATCACTGCAAGGGTTTCCCACAATAGAATGTATCTGTATTTTACTCTCACTGCTCCTCGTAAAATCTAAGAAATTTCTTTACCTTACCGAATTCATTTTTCATATGCTGCCCTGAGCCCCTTACCATTAAATCATTGAAAGCACCTGAACCCATTTCAACATATTTCATCCCATGACTTTGGCACATATTTTCACTCACTCAACTTTTTATTTTATATTTATCCAACTGATAGGTCTTACAAAGGTTGCCTTACAGATGCTTGCCAATGACATCACGCCACTTGTAACATAGCATAGAATGCCATAATTAGTACTAATAATTCTGGTTAAAATTACTAACGGTGTGGAGGGAGGTGGGAGGGAATGCTGCTGGTCCTGCGATGGAGGCCACTGTGCTGACTGGGATGTCTCCAGTGACGAGATGCACACCATCTCTGGCTTCTCTGCACTCTGCAGATCAGAAGCAAATAAAAGTGGACAAAGAATCATAGCATGGAGGTAAAAAAAAATTCCATGCAAGGTTCTATCTAGCGGACGGGGAAAGGATTTTTTTCCTTTTAATTTCTCAGCTTTCTCATTAAATATTCATATTTATGTACTGAGTAGAATGTCACCATTGAAACAGGTACAGTACGTGGGTGATATTATGAACTTGGAGTTCAGATTGGTCATGCCTCTTTGCTTGTTATTGTTGTTGTTGTTTTTTGTGTCAGTAAAGTTTATGACAAATCAAAATTTCATTAGTAATATCAAAGTACCTTTATTTCCGTATCATGTATGAGGTGTTTGCCAATGCCTGGCCGGTCAAAGGTCACCCAGTATTTGTTTGTACCAAAGTCCACTGCCTCTATTTTGCCAGTGTAGAACCCACTCTCTCTCCCCCGATCAGAATGAAGACGAGCTACAAAGTAAGCCACAGCAAGAAAATTATTTGTACGATCGATTATGATTCTAGAATCCTACCCCTACGGTGATCACAACATTGTGCACCCGTACCAAAGTTGCAATTGTAAATTTTATCAATTTTAGGCTATTTTTGGAGACATAGAATTACTTTGTTGAGGTATAATGCTAAAATAATTGGTATAGTAACCCAATACCCTTATACAGCTAGAACTGTATCACGATGTGTTTGTTTTTTTACACTGAGCACATATATATTTATTTACCCGTGACTGGAGTGCCTAGCACTAGAAGGGATGGAATCTCATCTGGCAAGTCCTTGTAATGGGCAAAGTCCTCAACAGTTATCTGGAGAGAAATAATGACAAACACAAACAAATGTACTAAAGGCAATTAACAAAGTACATAATACATAAATTCAATTTGTTCTCATTTACTCAAAAGAAATACATGCTCCGTAAATCATTTCTTGACAGAATAACTTACATATAAACAACTAAGCATAATAATTATTTTTTTTGAGTGCACTTTAAACCAAAGCACATGCATTCCAAACCTATATGTACTCCACCCCTCACTCACCACTCCCTGGTGGACCTGCTGCTGCAATAGACGAACTTTGTTTCTGCGATACTCAAGGAGACTCCGTTCCTCCGTGAAGAAAGTGGAAGAGCAGCGTCGAGGTTTCCCCATCATACGACGCAGCTGTCTCCACTGGACTCTGGTCAGGGAACGGGTCTGGAACATATTCATAACCAACTTGTACCCCACATCCCATGTTTAGTCACTCACACACATGTGCACAATCACACATCCGTACACATATATAAACACACAAATATAAACAAACACACACACACACACGTCTTTCTGTTGCCTTTTCCATCCCCACCCAGTTGGGAATTGATAAACTTATACGGACTATCACTAAATGCAATTCAATAACATAGACCAAGAATAAACTGTTGTGAATTCCAGAGTAACTGCTGACAACTGGAAAGACATGCTCGTTTGTCATTAATGAATAACTCTCAAACTAAATGGAGTTGGTAAAGGGTAGAAAATTAAGTTGCATTGGTAATGGCAATAAGAAAGCATTTGAAATTGGTAAGAGAACCAGGATAAGGAAGTGAGTGAAAACAAAAAGGAAAACTTGGTAAAGCATTCTCGCCAAATACTTGCTATTGAGAATAAATGTCACATTCTGACTGATAATATGTGCGGGGGTTCATTTAGGAATTAATTTAAGAGGGGGCAAGATAAGGTTGGGCGATATTGGGGTATATTGTATCACGATATTTTGGCAGGACAATATTGTGATATGACTATATATTGAATATTTTTATATTATTAATTATTTAGGAAAAAAATTAACAGCAAGAATTTTTAATGATGATAGCATCTAATGGCAAGCCAAACTGTGAATGATGAGGAAAAAAATTATAAAAAAAGATCATTAAAAATTTGAATGATGAGGGGGAAAAGAAAAAAAATTACGGAAACTTTGAAGGATGGGAAAAGAAATTATTGAAACTTTGAATTATGAGGAAAAAATGGAGAATTATGGGTCCAATTACAAGTTTTCGAAAGAAAGGTTAGCATCTCAACCTTGTCTGGCTTCAAATTCGTTCATACCTCTGTACTCTATCCACTGACTCTGCAAGTGACAGTTGATCAGCAGGCCTCTTCCTTGAAGTTGATGCTCCTAGTGTTGCTAGCGATTCTTTCATCATAGCCTCCTTTAAATGCAAGTGAAGATTGCTATGGGTAGTGCGCAAATGTGCAAGCAAGTTACTAGCGTTCCCATTCTTGGTTGCCACTCTTCGATAACAAGTGCGACAAATTGCAGTCTCCTTCTGAAACTCTCCATCCTTTTTCTCCAAGCCAAAATAGTTCCACACTTGACTCTTGCTTCCAGGCTTCTTGTGTAGCTCCCGTACTCTCGTCGCAGGGTCTGCCGTACTTACCTCTTGCAAGAGAATAAAAATACAGCTGCTCGACTATTGCGTGTGCGTCGCTTCCCGCGCATTATGCGTGCGCAGGTAAGTTTCGGCGGTTTTTCTAGATTTTCAATATTTCAATATTGCTAGCCAACACGATACCGCCAGACGGTTATTGACAGATACCGCGATCATGACTGTATACCGGTATATCGCCCAACCTTAGGGCGAGATTGAGGTTGCGCTACCTCAAGGGGGTCACAACTTTCATACAGAACTAAGAAAAGAAAAGAGAGGGGCTACGACCAGACAATAATTAGAACAGCAATAAACTTATGATTTAAGCTATTCACCTTAATCATCACTCGTAAACTTTGCTTTTCGCTTAGGAAATTTGAAGAATTATTTCCAAAGGGGGGGGGGGGGGGGGGCAAAATGACTTCAAGGGGGGCCCACCCTAAATGAATCCCTGATGTGTGCTTTTTATTCAGACCAGTGCCCACACCAGCTTAATCTTAATCACCTCATATTAATTTTGTCCAACGTATTTTCCCCCCATACAATTGGTCACACACTCACACACATACGTATATATATTTATAGTTGCTTTCATTTATTTTAATAATTTAAAGAATAAATTATTAGCAATAGCACTTAATAATAGTTTACCTTCAATTCTGGAAACATCTCGGACAAACAGCGACAGAAATCATTCTCTTCCAGCAATGGCCTACATACATAAATAATACAAACGAGTTACACAATATAAGATGTTAATACTTAGCAGGGATTCATACTGGATTTTTCGCTAGGGGGGGTGGGGGAATTATGTCGAGTCGCAAAAAAAAGTTTATCTACATAATATGGTCAAGTCATGACTGTGAAACAGATTTCAGATGAAAACTTGACAAACTCTATAATAGCTAGGCGCCGCTTCCGAGACCATTTTTAGGGTCTTGGAGGCATTTGGCTTTTATATACCGAGTGCAGCGAGGG
>WLWD01004316.1_pt1 | contig 34681 bp, 23 predicted proteins | sample 6712731 | NCBI WGS metagenome assembly WLWD01 (sample SAMN12718690, study PRJNA576275) | sponge metagenome | isolation source: marine sponge | host: Mycale hentscheli | place: New Zealand: South Island, Marlborough, Capsize Point | collected 2014-11-01 | reverse complement strand
TGTGCAACCCTACGTCTGTAACTTTGATTTAGGTTGAGTCATTATCGTCGTTCCACACGATATATCGCTTGTCGGCATTGCTCCATTCATCGTCAATCTCGACGAGGATGGCACTGACAAGCCTGAGTAAAGATGCCTCATTCGGGAAGACCCGGACAATCCGGGTTCGCCGTTTAATCTCCTGCTGGATCGGACGCTCAATTCCATTCGTCGTTCTCATCTTTCGATGATGCGACTCCGGTAAATTGAACACCGTCAGTCCTTCAGGAACGTTATCGAGCAGCCATTGCGACAGCTTTGAGTAATCTGACTCGTAACGGGCCGCCAGTTGCTCCAACTGAGCGCGGGCCGATGCCTCGTCCGTCGCATTCCAGACCGAACGCAGTTCACCACCAATCCGACTACGAACCTTTGCTGTCGGCGCATGATTGACCGCATTTTGTGCCAGGTGGAACTGACAGCGTTGCCACGGTACACCCGGAAACACGGCACGCCTTGCCGCCTTCAAACCCGCGTGATCATCACTGGCAATGTAAGTGATGCCATGCATGCCTCGTTTCACCAACGACTGTAAAAACTCCCGCCAGTTGATCTCGGCTTCACTGGTGGCAATCTGCACACCCAGTACGCTTCGTCGACCATCCGGTAGTATTCCCACCGCACTGAGCACCGCCGCATCCACCACCTCATGATCCATCCTGACCCGTTCGTAACGCGCATCCAGTACCAGATACCGAATCTCTCCAAGGGCCCGGTCACGCCAAACCGATAGAGCATCGTCCAGCAGGGCCGTCGCACGAGACACCTGAGTGGAGGAGATCTTCTCAATACCAAACAGATCCAGCACCTTCTCCACACGACGAGTACTGACCCCGCTGATGTACATCTTTGCCACACACAGCATCAAAGCACGTTCACTACGCCGTCCCTGTTCCAGACACTGTGGATAAAACCCGGCCTCACCGTGGTTACGGGTCTTGGGTATCGACAAATTCAGTGTCCCAAGAGTCGTGTCCACCAGTTTGGGTTTGAATCCATTGGCATGGCCCTGACGGTCGTTGCTGCGTTCGTGAGGGGCGGCACCCAGAAACTGAGACCGCTCAATCTGCATGGCCTGATTCATCATCGCGGTAATGACATCACGAAAAGCCTGGGGGCCATGTTGAATCAATTGTTCCATCACTACTTCATATAGGTTAGGGTAATCCGGTTGGGTCATTGGGTTGCCTCCACATTTGCTTAAGTCACAAACATGGAACGACTTGATGGCTCAACATTCAATACTAAAGCCTGAAAAACCGGCTTTGGCTTCGCTCTCTACGTTCACTCCGCCAAAGCCAATAGCGAAGCTGCAATAGAAAGCTAAATTACAGACCTCAGATTACACTACCATCCAGCACCTTCTCCACACGACGAGTACTGACCCCGCTGATGTACATCTTTGCCACACACAGCATCAAAGCACGTTCACTACGCCGTCCCTGTTCCAGACACTGTGGATAAAACCCGGACTCACCGTGGTTACGGGTCTTGGGTATCGACAAATTCAGTGTCCCAAGAGTCGTGTCCACCAGTTTGGGTTTGAATCCATTGGCATGGCCCTGACGGTCGTTGCTGCGTTCGTGAGGGGCGGCACCCAGAAACTGAGACCGCTCAATCTGCATGGCCTGATTCATCATCGCGGTAATGACATCACGAAATGCCTGGGGGCCATGTTGAATCAATTGTTCCATCACTACTTCATATAGGTTAGGGTAATCCGGTTGGGTCATTGGGTTGCCTCCACATTTGCTTAAGTCACAAACATGGAACGACTTGATGGCTCAACATTCAACACCTAATCCAGAAAAACCGGCTTTGGCTTCGCTCTCTACGTTCACTCCGCCAAAGCCAAACGAACATCGCTAAAGAAATAAATTACAGACCTCAGGGTACACTACCTTTATATTTATATATAATTTCATGAAAAATTCGATTTCTGAGCTACTAAAAGAACGCGTCTACCTTCTCGCAGACGGAGCCACTGGTTCTAACTTGTTCGATATGGGGCTTCAGACAGGAGATAGCCCAGAGTTGTGGAACGATATCCATCCAGATCGCATCGCAACCCAGTATCAAAGTTTTATCGATGCCGGATCCGACATCATTCTTACAAATACTTTTGGGGGAACCCGCTATCGCCTAAAATTGCATGGGGCCGAAGAAAGGGTAGAAGAATTAAATAGCAAAGCAGCACTAATTGCCCGTGAGTTAGTTGATCAGTGCGACAAGGTTGTGCTGATCGGTGGATCCATAGGTCCAACGGGAGAAATTCTTCAACCTTTGGGATCGTTGTCGGTGGAGGACGCCGCCGCTGCGTTTGAAGAACAAGCACTAGCGCTCAAAGCCGGCGGCGTTGACGTACTGTGGATCGAAACAATGTCTTCTGAAGAGGAAGCCTCTGCCGCTGTAATGGGTGCCGCAAAAGCCGGACTGCCCATTGTTACAACTTATAGCGTTGATACTAATGGTCGCACCATGATGGGATTAACACCGGCGGATATTGTCAAGTTTAGCGCGCAACTTGACCCCGCTCCCTTCGCGATAGGGGCAAACTGTGGGGTCGGTGCCTCTGAATCAGTGGCCGCCGTCATTAACATGCTGCATGCATCAGGCCACAAAGAAGCAAACCCTGTCGTCGTGGTCAAAGCAAACTGCGGTATCCCCGAGTACATCGACGGAAAAATTGTTTATAGCGGCACAACGAAAATTATGTCCGAGTACGTCAGACTAGCCGTCGACGCTGGTGCTCGCATTATCGGTGGTTGTTGTGGTACGACGCCATTTCATGTGCAGGAAATGAGAAAAGCACTCGATCAACACACAAAAGGGGAGGTTCCAGATCTTCTCAGTATTGAAGAAAAACTCGGCGAGGTTTCGAATGGTGCCAAGGCCCAGCTTCGCGGAGAGATGAGTATTGCCGCTGGCGCACTAAATGATCGCACGGAACGAAAACGCTCGCGAAGGAGATAGGGTAGGGAACCGCAATCAATTCCCATTTCCGCATATTACAAGACAGATTTCGCAAAATTTTCGTATTTTGAGAAAAATATCGGAGCTGTCAGTTGCGCTGTGAACGCTTTTCTCTTGATCACCAATGCATTTGTTAAGCTACCTACAAAATACAAGAAAAGGGGGCTGAGGCGGCTTAGAGAAGGGTGCTATTTTGGCATTTTTCTTTATTAGCTATTTTTCACCTCAACATCCAACTACCTTAGTTTTTTGAGATTTCCGTGTCTATAATCAATTTTCCATGAAGTGTTTTGTGCACAGGGCATCGATCAGCAATTTCCAGTAGCCTCTGTGTTTGCTCTTCACTAAGTTTCCCGGTCAGAGTTATCTTTCGGCTGATCACATCTACCTGGGGATTCTCAGTGTCGCATCTTAGACAATCTTTTCCGTGATCTCGCTGATGCGAGAGGGAAACCTTGACATGCTCAACTGGCCATTTTTTTCGATTCGCATACATTCTTATCGTCATCGAGGTACAGCTACCGAGTGCCGCAAGTAGGTGCTCATAAGGGTCGGGGCCAAGATTACTGCCACCTATTTCGAGCGGTTCGTCCGCGACCCAGACGTGATGATCGCTAGCCACATTTTGAGAAAAAACATGGTTTCTTTCTTCAACCACTACCGAACCTTTCTCTAGTAAAGACCCTTCCCCTTCCGAAACATCGTTGCCCTTCTCACGGTTTTCCTCAACCAACCGATTAGCCCAAGTTGCGATACTCTGTGCAACGTATTCGGCGTCCTGCTTACTGGTCAATAAATGGTCTGCCTTCCCAAGGCTAATGAAGCTTTTGGGGTGCTTTGCCTGTTGATAGATTTGCTCTGCTTGACTGATGGAAACGACACTATCTACCGGAGAATGAAAAATAAGGATTGTGCAACCCTACGTCTGTAACTTTGATTTAGGTTGAGTCATTATCGTCGTTCCACACGATATATCGCTTGTCGGCATTGCTCCATTCATCGTCAATCTCGACGAGGATGGCACTGACAAGCCTGAGTAAAGATGCCTCATTCGGGAAGACCCGTACAATCCGGGTTCGCCGTTTAATCTCCTGCTGGATCGGACGCTCAATTCCATTCGTCGTTCTCATCTTTCGATGATGCGACTCCGGTAAATTGAACACCGTCAGTCCTTCAGGAACGTTATCGAGCAGCCATTGCGATAGCTTCGAGCAGTCTGACTCGTAACGGGCCGCCAGTTGCTCCAACTGAGCGCGGGCAGATGCCTCGTCCGTCGCATTCCACACCGAACGCAGTTCACCACCAATCCGGCTACGAACCTTTGCTGTCGGCGCATGATTAATCGCGTTCTGTGCCAGATGAAACTGACAGCGTTGCCACGGTACCCCCGGAAACACAGCACGTCTCGCTGCTTTGAGGCCCGCGTGGTCATCACTGGCAATGTAGATGATGCCGTGCATCCCTCGTTTCACCAGAGACTGTAAAAACTCCCGCCAGTTGATCTCGGCTTCACTGGTGGCAATCTGCACACCCAGTACGCTTCGTCGACCATCCGGTAGTATTCCCACCGCACTGAGCACCGCGGCATCCACCACCTCATGATCCATCCTGACCCGTTCGTAACGCGCATCCAGTACGAGATACCGAATCTCGCCAAGACCACGATCCCGCCATACTGACAAGGCATCGTCCAGCAAAGCCGTTGCACGGGACACCTGAGTGGAGGAGATCTTCTCAATACCAAACAGATCCAGCACCTTCTCCACACGGCGCGTACTGACACCACTAACGTACATCTGAGCCACACACAGCATCAACGCGCGCTCACTGCGTCGTCCCTGTTCCAGACACTGTGGATAAAACCCGGACTCACCGTGGTTACGGGTCTTGGGTATCGACAAATTCAGTGTCCCAAGAGTCGTGTCCACCAGTTTGGGTTTGAATCCATTGGCATGGCCCTGACGGTCGTTGCTGCGTTCGTGAGGGGCGGCACCCAGAAACTGAGACCGCTCAATCTGCATGGCCTGATTCATCATCGCGGTAATGACATCACGAAAAGCCTGGGGGCCATGTTGAATCAATTGTTCCATCACTACTTCATATAGGTTAGGGTAATCCGGTTGGGTCATTGGGTTGCCTCCACATTTGCGTAAGTCACAAACATGGAACGACTTGATGGCTCAACATTCAACACCTAATCCAGAAAAACCGGCTTTGGCTTCGTTCGCTACGCTCACTTCGCCTAAGCCAAACGAACATCGCTAAAGAAATAAATTACAGACCTCAGGGTACACTACCGTTATTCAACAGTTATCCACTGAATAATCGTTGTAGATTATGATGGTCTTCCTTCATTTTGCTATCACTCAACATCAATTCATCGATCTTGCGGCAAGCATGTAGCACTGTCGTATGGTCTCTGCCGCCGAAACGATCTCCGATTTGCGGCAAGCTCATATTGGTGTACTCCTTGGCAAAATACATTGCGAGTTGTCTGGGTCTGGCTATGTCTCTGGTTCGTTTTTTCGATAACAAATCGGAGACTCTGATTTTGTAATATTCTGCGACGGTTTGTTGGATGTTATCGATCCCGATTTTCTTCTCCTGATAAACCAAAAGATCTCTTAGCGCTTCTCTGGCTAGGTCAATGCTAATGGGGCGGCCTGTAAAGCCCGCGCTGGCCATAATTCGATGTAGCGCACCCTCTAGCTCCCTCACATTCGAACGCACCACATTGGCGACAAAAAAGGCGACGTCATTGGGTAATTCGATACCATTCTCCAACGCCTTTTTTTCCAGAATGGCTGTTCGGGTTTCCAGTTCAGGCGGATCAATAGATACTGTCAGCCCGCTACCAAATCGTGAGATAAGACGTTCTTCCACGTGATTGATCGCTTTAGGTATACGATCACTCGTGATAATGATCTGTCTTTGTACTTCCAACAAGGCGTTAAAAGTGTGAAAAAATTCTTCTTGAGATTGTGTTTTACGGGCAAAGAACTGAATATCATCGATCAGAAGGGCGTCCAGCGACCGGTAGTAGCGCTTAAATTCGTTCATAGTATTGTTTGTCAACGCCTTTACCATGTCGTTGACAAACAGCTCTGATCGAACGTAAACCACCTTAGCATCTGGATTGTTACTTAACAGAAGATTCCCCGCCGCTTGCATTAAATGGGTTTTACCGAGCCCAACTCCTCCATAAATAAATAAAGGGTTAAAGGACTTTCCCGGACTGCGACCTACTTGCTGCGCCGCCGCTCTGGCTAATTGGTTTGAGGGCCCTTCAACATGGGTGTCGAAGGTGTAGTCTTCGTTCATTATCCCGCCCTTATAGGGTTGGTCGGACTCGACGGGTGAACTCAATCTGTTTTTCTCTAACGTCGGCTTAGATTCCAGTCCATAGCTACCGATTTCTAGGTGGACCGTTTCGATACCCACATCCATGGTGAGAACGGTTTCTTCAATTTGTCGTTGTAAGTTCTTTTTTAAATAATTGAGCACATAACGGTTAGGCGCCAATAATTTTAGTGTATTCCCACTAATAACACTGTGCAGAGGCATAATCCAAGTATTCATGTCGTCATCGGAAAAAACCGTTTTTAGCTGATGAACACAATGGCCCCAAATCTCTTGATTGCTCAAATTTTACTCACTAGGTAATTAGAAGATTGTTAGATATAAAAATCATCGATTTATTTTTAAAAAAATAGAAAAGTGAGATTAACTATTTGATTTTAAATAATAATAATAATAAAAAAATAAAACTCGAGTTAGCGTGAAATAGCAACGAAGTCTAATCTGTTATGATGATTTTATCCACAGATAAGCGAAATTTGTTGTAGCGATAGAACGTTGATGGAGAAAACTGAAAATCCAAACCCCTTTCACTTGGCGTGAAGGGAGGCGTCGGTTGTGATATCTCCTATGCTTATCAGCTATTCTTCAGTGCGTTGTCCAATACCAATCAACGATTGATAGACCCGTAAGAAAGCCACATAATACTTTACGACCCACTATTTCCATCAAAAATGCGATTACATTATCCACATCTATTTACGCCGCTTGATTTAGGTTATACCACCTTAAAAAACCGGGTATTGATGGGTTCCATGCACACGGGCTTAGAAGATAATCCAGAAGACTATGACAAATTAGCCGCCTATTTCGCTGAGCGTGCTCGAGGAGATGGTCCTAGTTTGATAGTAACCGGTGGAATTAGCCCTAATGTTGCAGGTGGAATCTCTGCTTCTTCTGGCGTACTGAATGCAGCAGAAATTGTACCTCACCATCAAAAAATTACCGATGCTGTGCATAGAGAAAATGGAAAGATATGTATGCAGATCCTGCACACAGGGAGATATGGGTATCACGACGGCATTGTCTCCGCTTCATCGATCAAAGCACCGATTAATCAGTACATACCCAGAGCACTAAATGAAGATGAAATCCAAAAAGAAATAGATGACTTCGTAAATTGTGCCGTGCTTGCGAAAGCAGCCAATTATGATGGGGTGGAAATTATGGCGTCAGAAGGTTACTTCATTAACCAATTTCTTTCACAAAGAACGAATAAGCGGCAGGATCGGTGGGGTGGCTGTTTTGAAAATCGCATGAGATTAGCGGTAGAGATTGTGGAAAACACCAGAAAAGCGGTGGGATCCGACTTTATTATTATCTTCCGCCTATCTTTAATGGACCTAGTGGAGGGTGGGTGCTGTTGGGAAGAGGTAGCAAAATTAGCCCAAGCCGTGGAGGCGGTCGGAGTCAGCATCATAAATAGCGGTATAGGTTGGCACGAAGCGAGAATTCCCACGATTGTGACATCTGTGCCCGCTGCTGCGTTTACGAGAGCCTCTAAAAAGCTTAAAGAATCTGTCTCGATACCAGTGATCGCAACAAACCGAATTAATAACCCACAGATTGCGGAAGAGATTCTGCAAAGAAATGACAGCGATATGATTTCGATGGCAAGGCCGTTTTTGGCCGACCCGCATTGGGTTCAAAAAGCTCGAGAGAATAAGTCTGATGAAATAAATACTTGTATCGCGTGTAATCAGGCTTGTTTGGATCAGATTTTTAGTGGAAAAACGACTTCTTGTCTGGTCAACCCCAGAGCAGCAAGAGAGACAGAACTGAATTATCACGTGACGGATAGACCAAAGAAGATTGCTGTTATAGGTGCTGGCCCAGCGGGTCTTTCCGTGTCTACTATCGCTGCTCTGAGAGGACACAAAGTCTCGCTTTTCGAGCGCTCCAGTGACTTAGGTGGGCAGTTCCAAATGGCGCAACGTATTCCCGGAAAAGCGGATTTCGAGGAAACATTGCGCTATTACAGAAAAATGATCGAAAAACACAAAGTAGTACTTCACATGGACAGAGAAATTACCGCAAATGAGCTGGAGTCGATGATTCATGGCAGCGAATATGATGAGGTGGTGGTATCAACTGGAGTGCAGCCGAGAAGTATCGACATCGAAGGCATCAATCACCGAAGCGTGTTGACCTATCCAGAAGTATTGTTACAGGACAAACAAGTGGGAAAAAGGGTAGCGATCATTGGGGCGGGGGGAATCGGTTTCGATATGGCTACGTTCTTATTGGCACATAAAGAAGATGCCGAGCTCGATCAATGGTATCGGCAATGGGGGATAGATCCAAAACTGGAGTCGCCAGGTTCACTCATTCCAGCCCAGGTGAAACCACCTAAAAGGCACATCACTCTGCTACAAAGAAAAAGCACAAAACCTGGAAAAACCCTAGGGAAAACAACGGGTTGGGTTCACAAGCTGCATTTAGAAAAGTACAATGTGAGAATGTTATCAGACGTGATTTACGACCGCATTGATGACTTGGGCTTACATATTCTAGTGGGCGGAAAACCTGAATTAGTAGAGGTGGATAACATCATTATTTGTGCGGGGCAAGTTTCCAACGATTCCATTACTACGTCTACGACCCTAGGAGGAAAGAGGTCTTCTTTTCATATGATTGGCGGTGTTGCACTGGCTACCGAACTGGATGCACACCGAGCTATTTTGCAAGGAGCAGAGCTAGCGGCGAAGCTATAAAGATGGAAAAACTCGTCCTGTATGGGCCATCCTTTAGTGTCTACGTCCGAATAGTAAGGATTGTATTGAGGGAAAAGGAGCTAATAGAGAACGAAGACTATATTCTAAAACCATTTGACGTCTTTGAGCCTGCAGAACATCCGAAAGAATTCAAATCATTAAGCCCTTTTGGAAAAGTACCCGTGTTAGCGCATGGTGACCTAGGTATTTATGAAACCAGCGCAATAACTCGTTATCTCGACCAGATCTTCCCGTCTCCTAGCCTACAGCCTACCTCGCCTAGTTCTTTGGCGAGAATGAATCAGGTAATTTCAATTGTTGATAACTACGCATATCCGATACTAATATGGAAAATCTTCGTAGAGCGAATATCTGCCCCAGAAGAAGGGAGAGAATGTAATTATCAACTGGTGGAACAGGCTCATAGCGAAGCCATGGAATGCCTGGCGGCGTTGGAAGACTTGATAGACTTTAATGGCTTTCTTTTTGGTAAAGCGTTAAGTTTGGCTGATTGCTATATGATGCCGATATTTGTGTATTTCATGCTAACCCCAGAAGGAAAGGATTCGTTATCTGAGTTTCCCAATATTCACCGGTGGTGGTTAGCTGTAAAACAGAGACCGAGTTTGTTAAAAACCAGGTCAAAATGGGGATAACCTAAGGAACGCTAACGCTGAAAAATAAAACAATGAGCAAAAAAATAAAAGTTTCTTTTACCGGTAGCGGCGAGCATTTGTTGGCTGGATTGTTGGAAGTACCCTCCGGGAGTATTCGTGCGTTTGCCCTTTTCGCACACTGTTTTACATGCGGTAAAGACGTGGTTGCCGCCTCCCGTATCTCTCGATCCCTTGTTGCCCAGGGCATTGCAGTAATGCGGTTTGATTTTACGGGGTTAGGAAACAGCGACGGAGATTTTTCCAATACCAACTTTTCGTCAAATGTGGAAGACCTCATTAGTGCGGCAAATTTCCTGCGTGATCAGTACGTTGCCCCTTCTTTGCTAATCGGACATAGCTTGGGTGGCACAGCAATTCTTCACGCAGCGCAAGAAATTCCAGACGCCCAAGGGGTGGTTACTATTGGTTCTCCCGCGAAGGCAATTCATGTCTCTAAACAGTTTTCTGTGGATTTGGAGAACATCAACATTAATGGATCAGCGGTAGTAAATCTGGCTGGAAGGTCTTTTACCATCAAAAAGCAGTTTCTTGATGATCTACAAAGTTCATCAGAGAAATACATATCCAAGCTAAGAAAAGCATTGCTTATTTTGGTAGTGTACCCTGAGGTCTGTAATTTATTTCTTTAGCGATGTTCGTTTGGCTTAGGCGAAGTGAGCGTAGCGAACGAAGCCAAAGCCGGTTTTTCTGGATTAGGTGTTGAATGTTGAGCCATCAAGTCGTTCCATGTTTGTGACTTAAGCAAATGTGGAGGCAACCCAATGACCCAACCGGATTACAGTAACCTATATGAAGTAGTGATGGAACAATTGATTCAACATGGCCCCCAGGCTTTTCGTGATGTCATTACCGCGATGATGAATCAGGCCATGCAGATTGAGCGGTCTCAGTTTCTGGGTGCCGCCCCTCACGAACGCAGCAACGACCGTCAGGGCCATGCCAATGGATTCAAACCCAAACAGGTGGACACGACTCTTGGGACACTGAATTTGTCGATACCCAAGACCCGTAACCACGGTGAGTCCGGGTTTTATCCACAGTGTCTGGAACAGGGACGGCGTAGTGAACGTGCTTTGATGCTGTGTGTGGCAAAGATGTACATCAGCGGGGTCAGTACTCGTCGTGTGGAGAAGGTGCTGGATCTGTTTGGTATTGAGAAGATCTCCTCCACTCAGGTGTCTCGTGCGACGGCCCTGCTGGACGATGCTCTATCGGTTTGGCGTGACCGGGCCCTTGGAGAGATTCGGTATCTCGTACTGGATGCGCGTTACGAACGGGTCAGGATGGATCATGAGGTGGTGGATGCCGCGGTGCTCAGTGCGGTGGGAATACTACCGGATGGTCGACGAAGCGTACTGGGTGTGCAGATTGCCACCAGTGAAGCCGAGATCAACTGGCGGGAGTTTTTACAGTCGTTGGTGAAACGAGGCATGCATGGCATCACTTACATTGCCAGTGATGATCACGCGGGTTTGAAGGCGGCAAGGCGTGCCGTGTTTCCGGGTGTACCGTGGCAACGCTGTCAGTTTCATCTGGCACAGAACGCGATTAATCATGCCCCAACGGCAAAGGTTCGTAGCCGGATTGGTGGCGAATTGCGTTCGGTCTGGAATGCGACGGACGAGGCATCTGCCCGCGCTCAGTTGGAGCAACTGGCGGCCCGTTACGAGTCAGACTGCTCGAAGCTATCGCAATGGCTGCTCGATAACGTTCCTGAAGGATTGACCGTGTTCAATTTACCGGAATCGCATCATCGAAAGATGAGAACGACGAATGGAATTGAGCGTCCGATCCAGCAGGAGATTAAACGGCGAACCCGGATTGTACGGGTCTTCCCGAATGAGGCATCTTTACTCAGGCTTGTCAGTGCCATCCTCGTCGAGATTGACGATGAATGGAGCAATGCCGACAAGCGATATATCGTGTGGAACGACGATAATGACTCAACCTAAATCAAAGTTACAGACGTAGGGTTGCACAATCCTTATTTTTCATTCTCCGGTAGATAGTGTCGTTTCCATCAGTCAAGCAGAGCAAATCTATCAACAGGCAAAGCACCCCAAAAGCTTCATTAGCCTTGGGAAGGCAGACCATTTATTGACCAGTAAGCAGGACGCCGAATACGTTGCACAGAGTATCGCAACTTGGGCTAATCGGTTGGTTGAGGAAAACCGTGAGAAGGGCAACGATGTTTCGGAAGGGGAAGGGTCTTTACTAGAGAAAGGTTCGGTAGTGGTTGAAGAAAGAAACCATGTTTTTTCTCAAAATGTGGCTAGCGATCATCACGTCTGGGTCGCGGACGAACCGCTCGAAATAGGTGGCAGTAATCTTGGCCCCGACCCTTATGAGCACCTACTTGCGGCACTCGGTAGCTGTACCTCGATGACGATAAGAATGTATGCGAATCGAAAAAAATGGCCAGTTGAGCATGTCAAGGTTTCCCTCTCGCATCAGCGAGATCACGGAAAAGATTGTCTAAGATGCGACACTGAGAATCCCCAGGTAGATGTGATCAGCCGAAAGATAACTCTGACCGGGAAACTTAGTGAAGAGCAAACACAGAGGCTACTGGAAATTGCTGATCGATGCCCTGTGCACAAAACACTTCATGGAAAATTGATTATAGACACGGAAATCTCAAAAAACTAAGGTAGTTGGATGTTGAGGTGAAAAATAGCTAATAAAGAAAAATGCCAAAATAGCACCCTTCTCTAAGCCGCCTCAGCCCCCTTTTCTTGTATTTTGTAGGTAGCTTAACAAATGCATTGGTGATCAAGAGAAAAGCGTTCACAGCGCAACTGACAGCTCCGATATTTTTCTCAAAATACGAAAATTTTGCGAAATCTGTCTTGTAATATGCGGAAATGGGAATTGATTGCGGTTCCCTACCCTATCTCCTTCGCGAGCGTTTTCGTTCCGTGCGATCATTTAGTGCGCCAGCGGCAATACTCATCTCTCCGCGAAGCTGGGCCTTGGCACCATTCGAAACCTCGCCGAGTTTTTCTTCAATACTGAGAAGATCTGGAACCTCCCCTTTTGTGTGTTGATCGAGTGCTTTTCTCATTTCCTGCACATGAAATGGCGTCGTACCACAACAACCACCGATAATGCGAGCACCAGCGTCGACGGCTAGTCTGACGTACTCGGACATAATTTTCGTTGTGCCGCTATAAACAATTTTTCCGTCGATGTACTCGGGGATACCGCAGTTTGCTTTGACCACGACGACAGGGTTTGCTTCTTTGTGGCCTGATGCATGCAGCATGTTAATGACGGCGGCCACTGATTCAGAGGCACCGACCCCACAGTTTGCCCCTATCGCGAAGGGAGCGGGGTCAAGTTGCGCGCTAAACTTGACAATATCCGCCGGTGTTAATCCCATCATGGTGCGACCATTAGTATCAACGCTATAAGTTGTAACAATGGGCAGTCCGGCTTTTGCGGCACCCATTACAGCGGCAGAGGCTTCCTCTTCAGAAGACATTGTTTCGATCCACAGTACGTCAACGCCGCCGGCTTTGAGCGCTAGTGCTTGTTCTTCAAACGCAGCGGCGGCGTCCTCCACCGACAACGATCCCAAAGGTTGAAGAATTTCTCCCGTTGGACCTATGGATCCACCGATCAGCACAACCTTGTCGCACTGATCAACTAACTCACGGGCAATTAGTGCTGCTTTGCTATTTAATTCTTCTACCCTTTCTTCGGCCCCATGCAATTTTAGGCGATAGCGGGTTCCCCCAAAAGTATTTGTAAGAATGATGTCGGATCCGGCATCGATAAAACTTTGATACTGGGTTGCGATGCGATCTGGATGGATATCGTTCCACAACTCTGGGCTATCTCCTGTCTGAAGCCCCATATCGAACAAGTTAGAACCAGTGGCTCCGTCTGCGAGAAGGTAGACGCGTTCTTTTAGTAGCTCAGAAATCGAATTTTTCATGAAATTATATATAAATATAAAGGTAGTGTACCCTGAGGTCTGTAATTTATTTCTTTAGCGATGTTCGTTTGGCTTTGGCGGAGTGAACGTAGAGAGCGAAGCCAAAGCCGGTTTTTCTGGATTAGGTGTTGAATGTTGAGCCATCAAGTCGTTCCATGTTTGTGACTTAAGCAAATGTGGAGGCAACCCAATGACCCAACCGGATTACCCTAACCTATATGAAGTAGTGATGGAACAATTGATTCAACATGGCCCCCAGGCATTTCGTGATGTCATTACCGCGATGATGAATCAGGCCATGCAGATTGAGCGGTCTCAGTTTCTGGGTGCCGCCCCTCACGAACGCAGCAACGACCGTCAGGGCCATGCCAATGGATTCAAACCCAAACTGGTGGACACGACTCTTGGGACACTGAATTTGTCGATACCCAAGACCCGTAACCACGGTGAGTCCGGGTTTTATCCACAGTGTCTGGAACAGGGACGGCGTAGTGAACGTGCTTTGATGCTGTGTGTGGCAAAGATGTACATCAGCGGGGTCAGTACTCGTCGTGTGGAGAAGGTGCTGGATGGTAGTGTAATCTGAGGTCTGTAATTTAGCTTTCTATTGCAGCTTCGCTATTGGCTTTGGCGGAGTGAACGTAGAGAGCGAAGCCAAAGCCGGTTTTTCAGGCTTTAGTATTGAATGTTGAGCCATCAAGTCGTTCCATGTTTGTGACTTAAGCAAATGTGGAGGCAACCCAATGACCCAACCGGATTACCCTAACCTATATGAAGTAGTGATGGAACAATTGATTCAACATGGCCCCCAGGCTTTTCGTGATGTCATTACCGCGATGATGAATCAGGCCATGCAGATTGAGCGGTCTCAGTTTCTGGGTGCCGCCCCTCACGAACGCAGCAACGACCGTCAGGGCCATGCCAATGGATTCAAACCCAAACAGGTGGACACGACTCTTGGGACACTGAATTTGTCGATACCCAAGACCCGTAACCACGGTGAGTCCGGGTTTTATCCACAGTGTCTGGAACAGGGACGGCGTAGTGAACGTGCTTTGATGCTGTGTGTGGCAAAGATGTACATCAGCGGGGTCAGTACTCGTCGTGTGGAGAAGGTGCTGGATCTGTTTGGTATTGAGAAGATCTCCTCCACTCAGGTGTCTCGTGCGACGGCCCTGCTGGACGATGCTCTATCGGTTTGGCGTGACCGGGCCCTTGGAGAGATTCGGTATCTGGTACTGGATGCGCGTTACGAACGGGTCAGGATGGATCATGAGGTGGTGGATGCGGCGGTGCTCAGTGCGGTGGGTATATTGCCGGATGGCAGACGCAGTGTACTGGGCGTGCAGATCGCGACCAGTGAAGCGGAGATCAACTGGCGGGAGTTTATCAGTTCGGTGGTGAAAACGAGGCAGCATGGACTATCACTACATGCAAGTGTGATCACGCGGGTTGAAAGGCGGCAAGGGAGTGCTGTGTTTCCGGGGGTACCGTGGCAGCGTTGTCAGTTCCACCTAGCACAAAATGCGGTCAATCATGCGCCGACAGCAAAGGTTCGTAGTCGGATTGGTGGTGAACTGCGTTCGGTGTGGAATGCGACGGACGAGGCATCTGCCCGCGCTCAGTTGGAGCAACTGGCGGCCCGTTACGAGTCAGATTACTCAAAGCTGTCGCAATGGCTGCTCGATAACGTTCCTGAAGGACTGACGGTGTTCAATTTACCGGTGTCGCATCATCGAAAGATGAGAACGACGAATGGAATTGAGCGTCCGATCCAGCAGGAGATTAAACGGCGAACCCGGATTGTCCGGGTCTTCCCGAATGAGGCATCTTTACTCAGGCTTGTCAGTGCCATCCTCGTCGAGATTGACGATGAATGGAGCAATGCCGACAAGCGATATATCGTGTGGAACGACAATAATGACTCAAACTAAACCGAAGTTACAGACGTAGGGTTGCACAATCAAACTGGTAGCTTTCTAGGCCTGAAGGTTTCGCTTTGCAACACCGCCAGCTTAATTTCAGCTTCCACTAACCTGACATTTTCTCTGAGAACATTTTGCTCAAAAATAACACTTGCCCCTTTGATTGACTTTACACCAAGCGTAATTTCCAGATTATCATCTAACCGTGCTGGCTGAAGGTACTTAAGTTTTGCGTCAGTGACAACAAATAGTATGCCGAACTCCTTAGCCAACACACCTAATGGGTATCCCGCTTCCCTTAAACAGGCATTCCTTGCTCTCTCCATATAGGACAGATAGTTTCCATAGTAGACAACCCCACCCGCATCCGTATCTTCGTAATTAATCGGAATAGTGATAGAAAAAGAGCAATATTGGGATGAATTCTTCATCTAAAAGCAAAATCTACTGATGATCTAAATGTACACAGCAACACTGAATCCCTGCTGAACGCCCGACACCCGCCTAAAATTCATCATATATCATCCATCGGAAAGCAAATCCTGTTGTCGATTAACAACATCTTTCGGCATTTCCAAACCAATATGTTTCCACGCAGACTTAGTAGCGATCCTACCTCTGGAGGTTCTCATAAGAAACCCTTGTTGTATCAAATATGGTTCAACGACATCTTCAATTGTTCCTCGTTCTTCTCCAATAGCCGCTGCTAAGCTGTCGACCCCGACCGGACCCCCATCAAACTTATGCATAATAGCCAGCAGCAGATTTCGATCAAGCAAATCCAATCCATAACTATCCACTTCAAGCATGTCTAAAGCGCGATTTGCTATAGAGGCCGTTAAGCGACCGTTCCCTTTTACCTGAACGTAATCCCGGACTCGCCTTAACAGTCGGTTAGCAATGCGCGGAGTACCTCGGGATCGCGCGGCGATGGCGCGAACACCTTCCTCATCGAAATCAATGTTGAGTAATTCTGAAGACCGCTTAACGATGAAAGTCAAATCATCAATATTATAAAACTGAAGTCGCTGAACAATACCAAATCGATCCCTTAACGGTGATGTGAGCAACCCAGCTCTTGTTGTCGCTCCAACCAACGTGAATGGCGGCAGATTTAACTTGATTGATCGAGCGGCCGGTCCCTCTCCGATCATGATGTCAAGCTGATAGTCTTCCATTGCTGGGTAGAGTATCTCTTCGATAGCAGGGTTCATCCGGTGAATTTCATCGATAAACAATACGTCATTCTCTTCAAGATTGGTGAGTATCGCAGCTAAGTCACCTGCTTTTTCCAACACGGGTCCTGATGTTTGCCTGAGGTTCGCGTTCATTTCTACCGCCAGAATATTCGCCAAGGTTGTCTTCCCAAGCCCTGGTGGTCCGAATACTAAAACATGGTCAAGCGCTTCTTGTCTCAGCCTGGCGGCCTGAATAAAAATCTCCAACTGTTCCCGTGTATTTGGTTGGCCAATAAAATCAACCAATCGAGTTGGTCTAAGACTCCTGTCAAGCATTTGATCATTCGAAGAATCAAATGCTTGGTTAGGAGATAGCAAGGGATTAAGGTCGCTCATCGTTTTGTCAAATATTGGAGCGCATTCTTGATCAGATCATCTCGTTGAGAATATTCTGACTCAACTGTCCGAACTGCTTTTTTTGCATCGGCTGACTTATAGCCCAAGGAAATCAGAGCACCAATTGCATCCTGCACTGGGTTTTCAAGTACCTCATTAGTTGCGACTCTCCCTTCTATAGAGGCCGAATCCCCAAGTTCTGAGATACGATCACGCATGTCGATAATCATACGTTCAGCCGTCTTCTTCCCGATACCCGGAACTTTGACTAGAGTGCCAGCATCTTCTCTATGAATACAGGAGATAAATTCTTCTGCGCTTAACGTTGAAAGAATTGCTAACGCGACTTTCGGTCCAACACCGTTAACCTTTAGAAGTAGACGAAACAGCTGTCTTTGTGATTGATCAGAAAATCCGAACAATAACTGAGCATCTTCCCTGACAACAAGATGGGTAAATAGAGACACGGCTCCATGCTCCTCGGGCAACATATAGAATGTCGCCATGGGAGCCTCCAATTCATAACCAACGCCGTTTACATCCAGCAATATAAATGGGGGAAGTTTCTGTAACAATTTTCCTCTCAGGAAACCAATCATCTTAGCTTGCTCATTTTTTTCGATACCCCACTTTTCCTGAGCCCAGCGCGATTTGTCTCAAAAGCTCAACAACCAAACGAAATAAATCGACACACCCAAAGGATTCTTGTAATTTCGAACCACCATCCTGGTGAGTAATTGTTGCAAAATTAGCTGGCATTTATAAGTCTTCGTTCAACTTGAGCCGTGTGAATGTGACAGATAGCGCAAGCCAATGCGTCCGCTTCGTCTGAAGCAGGTGTTGTTCTAAGCCCCAACAGCACCCGCACCATATGTTGGACTTGTTCTTTTTTAGCACCTCCAGTGCCAACAACCGCTTTTTTGATCTGCAGAGCACTGTATTCGAAAACAGGAACATTCGCATTCACAACAGAACAAACAGCACTGCCCCGGGCTTGACCAAGAGTCAGCGCAGATTTGTAGTTGTTCGAAACAAACACTTGCTCTACAGCGGCAAAGTCGGGCCTAAATGAATGAATGATCCTTTCCACATCTCGATAGATTTTCCCAAGCCTAAGTGGGAGTGCTTCGTTACCCATTTTCACACATTCGTACCCGAGGCAATGAAGAGCGCCGTCCCTAACTTCCACCATACCAAGGCCAGTATTGCGGGAACCTGGATCGATTCCCAGCACACGCACTATTCCTCCTCCGGGAAGCTGGCATTAGTAAACACATCCTGAACATCATCTAATTCTTCTAAAACATCAATCAACTTCAAGATCTTTTCAGCAGCTTCTCCGGTCAACTCTGTTTCCATGGATGGACGCTGAATAAGTTCAGACATATCTGGCTGAAAACCAGCTTCTCTAAACGCCTGCTCAACTTTATGAAAACTCTCTGGCGGTGTGACTACCTCGATAACACCATCTTCTCCTTCAACATCATCTGCACCAGCTTCTAATGCAATATCCATAATTTGCTCTTCATCCTCTACTTCTGAAAACACAATTGATCCAATTTTCTGAAAGAGATAGGAAACAGAACCATCTGTACCCAGATTTCCACCATGTTTGGTAAACGCATGGCGGACCTCACTGACTGTGCGATTCTTATTGTCAGTTGCGCACTCAACTAAAACCGCCACACCACTTGGACCATATCCCTCGTAGCGAATTTCAACAATGTCATCACCATCAAGCTCCCCTGCCCCTCGTTTAACCGCTCGCTCAACAGTGTCACGAGTCATATTCGCGGACAGTGCTTTATCGACGGCAGCCCGCAATCTTGGGTTCGCATCAGCATCACTTCCCCCCATTCTAGCGGAGACCGTGATTTCTTTAATGAGTTTAGTAAACGCCTTACCACGCTTAGCGTCCTGAGCAGCTTTACGAAACTTAATATTGGCCCACTTGCTATGACCTGCCATTTTGACTCCTAAATAAAGGTATTGATTTCGATGATAGCATTCGGTGTAACACTAGACTATGCAAATCCCTTTGAGCACACATGGAAGTTCAGTCCTAATTCCAAAACCGTGGGCACTCTTTCTACCCTGCGAAAAAGATCAAAACCAGAGGCCGTTTTCTGAAAAAGTTGCCCTCTCAGGGCAATTCGATAAATATTAGCTCTCTACTCTCGACTTACGTAACTGGATGCCTAACTCTCGCAATTGCTTACTATCGACGTCACTTGGTGCCTGAGTCAATAAACACGATGCTTTTTGAGTTTTGGGAAAAGCGATAACATCTCGAATTGAATCAACGCCACTCATCATGGCAGCCAATCGATCAATACCAAAGGCCATTCCGCCATGAGGCGGCGCCCCAAACTGCAACGCATCAAGCAAAAACCCAAACTTTGAGTCTGCTTCATCAGCATCAACACCCAAAACGCCCAATACTTTTTGCTGCAGATCAGACTCGTGAATACGGATAGATCCACCGCCCACTTCCGTCCCATTCAAAACTAGATCATACGCACGGGATAATACCTTTCCAGGATCATTTTCCAGCATCGACAAGTGTTCTATTTTAGGTGATGTGAATGGGTGATGGACGGCGTGCCAACGATTGCCTTCTTCATCCCATTCCACCAAGGGGAAATCGATAACCCAAAGCGGTTTCCAACCACTTTCCACCATATCCATATCACGACCAACCTTGATACGCAGGGCCCCTAATGCGTCATTTACAACCGACGCTTTATCTGCGCCAAAGAAAATTAGGTCGTTTGTTCTTGCCGCTGTTTTTTCTAAAATACAAGTCAACACCTCATCCGGCAAGAATTTAAGTATTGGAGACTGCAACCCTTCCCGTCCAGCGCCGATGTCATTTACTTTGATGTACGCCAACCCTTTCGCCCCATACTGCTTAACATATTCAGTGTACTGGTCGATTTGAGCTCGCGACAACCTATTTCCTCCAGGAATGTGAATGGCTGCCACCCTGCCCCCTAGATCGTTTGCTGGACCAGAAAAAACTTTGAATTCTACCGATTTCATAATGTCAGTTAGCTCAGTGAGTTCCAACGGTATCCTTAAATCTGGTCTATCAACACCATAGCGAGAAACCGCCTCTCGATACGACATTCTGGGAATAACTTCTGGAAAAGTCACACCCAGTACATTGTCGAACAGCTCTCGAATCATCTGCTCCATTAGTCCGGTGAGTTCAAGCTCGTCCATAAATGACACTTCCACATCTAGCTGTGTGAATTCAGGCTGTCGATCCGCTCGAAGATCCTCATCTCTAAAACAACGAGCTATCTGGTAGTAGCGCTCGAAACCAGAAACCATCAAAAGCTGCTTAAAAAGTTGAGGGGATTGCGGCAACGCAAAGAATTCTCCAGGATACGTGCGACTCGGTACCAAATAATCTCTCGCGCCCTCTGGAGTTGACCTCGTCATAATGGGGGTTTCAATGTCGACAAAATCTCGATCATTTAGGTAATTACGCAAATATGACGTGATTCGGTGCCTCAGGCGAATGCGGTCCTGCATCTGAGGTCGTCTCAAGTCAAGGTATCGGTACTTAAGCCTAGTGGGTTCTCCAATCTCCTGCTCATCCATCTGAAAAGGTAATGGTTCTGATCGATTCAGAACAGAAATACTGTCGGCGATCACTTCTATTTCACCCGTCGACAATTCTGAATTTAGTGTTCCTTCAGGCCTAGCTCTAACACGTCCCGTTACATTAAGCACAAACTCATTTCGAGCATCATCTGCAACTTGAAAAGGCGCGGGAATATCTGGATCAGCCACTACCTGCACTCGCCCAGAGCGATCTCGAAGATCGATGAAAATGACACCACCGTGGTCCCGTCTGCTCAATACCCAGCCAGCTAGGGTAACCGTTTCGCCGATATTGGATTTACTTAGCTGTCCGTTAAGATGAGTGCGCATTGAGTGTCTTAATATATCTTTAGGTTGGATAACTTTTCTTCTAGAAAAGCACAATGGAATACCATCTAAGCAGTCGAGGAAGTCGAATCTGATTTTTTATCAGATTTAGTTTTAGCTGGCGCACTTTCACTGGTCTTAGCAGTCTGGCTGGCACCATCGTTTGATTTCTTCTCTTCTTTCTTATTGGAATTGTCTTTAAAGTCTGTTTCGTACCATCCTGTGCCTTTTAGTCGGAAGGCTGCCTTAGAAATGAGTTTCTTGAGGGCTGACTCATTACATTCTGGGCAAAAAACCAAAGGATCATCGGACATTTTCTGATTGTGCAACCCTACGTCTGTAACTTCGGTTTAGTTTGAGTCATTATTGTCGTTCCACACGATATATCGCTTGTCGGCATTGCTCCATTCATCGTCAATCTCAACGAGAATGGCACTGACAAGCCTGAGTAAAGATGCGTCGTTCGGGAAGACCCGGACAATCCGGGTTCGCCGTTTAATTTCCTGCTGGATCGGACGCTCAATTCCATTCGTCGTTCTCATCTTTCGATGATGCGATTCCGGTAAATTGAACACGGTCAATCCTTCAGGAACGTTATCGAGCAGCCATTGCGATAGCTTCGAGCAGTCTGACTCGTAACGGGCCGCCAGTTGCTCCAACTGAGCGCGGGCAGATGCCTCGTCCGTCGCATTCCAGACCGAACGCAATTCGCCACCAATCCGGCTACGAACCTTTGCCGTTGGGGCATGATTAATCGCGTTCTGTGCCAGATGAAACTGACAGCGTTGCCACGGTACACCCGGAAACACGGCACGCCTTGCCGCCTTCAAACCCGCGTGATCATCACTGGCAATGTAAGTGATGCCATGCATGCCTCGTTTCACCAACGACTGTAAAAACTCCCGCCAGTTGATCTCGGCTTCACTGGTGGCAATCTGCACACCCAGTACGCTTCGTCGACCATCCGGTAGTATTCCCACCGCACTGAGCACCGCGGCATCCACCACCTCATGATCCATCCTGACCCGTTCGTAACGCGCATCCAGTACCAGATAACGTATCTCGCCAAGACCACGATCCCGCCATACTGACAAGGCATCGTCCAGCAAAGCCGTTGCACGGGACACCTGAGTCGAAGATATTTTCTCAATACCGAACAGATCCAGTACCTTCTCCACACGGCGCGTACTGACACCACTAACGTACATCTGAGCCACACACAGCATCAACGCGCGCTCACTGCGTCGTCCCTGTTCCAGACTGTGCGGGTAAAACCCGGACTCACCGTGATTACGCGTCTTGGGTATCGACAGATTTAGCGTCCCAAGGGTCGTGTCCACCTGTTTGGGTTTGAATCCATTGGCATGGCCACGGCGATTATCACTGCGTTCATGGGGCACCGCACCCAGAAACTGGGATCGTTCGATCTGCATGGCCTGATTCATCATCGCGGTAATGACATCACGAAATGCCTGGGGGCCATGTTGAATCAATTGTTCCATCACTACTTCATATAGGTTAGGGTAATCAGGTTGGGTCATTGGGTTGTCTCCACATTTGCGTAAGTCACAAAAATGGAACGACTTGATGGCTCAACATTCAATACTAAAGCCTGAAAAACCGGCTTTGGCTTCGCTCTCTACGTTCACTCCGCCAAAGCCAATAGCGAAGCTGCAATAGAAAGCTAAATTACAGACCTCAGATTACACTACCCATTTTCTGCAATGCTTCGAGCTGATGACCACAAGCTTCGCATTGATATTCGTAAAACGGCATAACCCTTCCTCAGCTGGAATTTTTGAGGGCGAATTATATAGATAAGCCTCGGTGAATTCACCTATATATGTCTTATATAAAGCGAAATGAGCATTAAACGCCTAAGGAACCTCTAAACACACTACGACTGATCAATTTGAACTACCAATGTGATTGTCCCGACTTATGCTGAGGTTCCATGAACTAAACGTGAACTAAAAACGAGAAGGCTTCTTTTGTATTCTTACATTTATTGATGACTCATCCTAAGGATGTGACATATAAAGCAATGCCACCAGAAGATCAGGGGAACTTACGTCCTTTACCACGAGCATCACCCACCCAATCAAGTTCTCCCTCATTTTCGAACGGTCGGCCGTCCTTATCAACACAATACTGTCCGAACACCACCGCCTCAAAAACAGCGCCGTGGGTTTTCAGCAACGTGTGCTCAAAAAGAATACTCCTATGTACCTTAGCACCACCCTCAAGATGACATCCGTGCGAAATCCATGTGGGGCCCTGTATTTCACAACCCGCTTCAATGCGGGAGTTGGAACCAATATAGACTGGGCCTTCTATCAAGACATCATCCCAATCAACATTAACGTTTAGACCGGTCCAAACCTGGGGCATTACTTCGGTACCTGGCATTTTAGTATCTCTAAAAGCTCCTCTCATCAGCTGCTGATTAGCCTGCCAATAATCGCTTAATCGTCCAATATCCACCCAGTGAAACGGTATTTCTATAGCACCAAACGGGACTAACTTCTCAATAAGAGAGGGCAATAAATCAGCTCCAATATCGTAAATCTGATCCGCTGGGATATGGTTGAGGACTTCCGGTTCAAATATATATATCCCCGTATTCACTAGCGCCGACTTAGCTTCCTCAACAGAAGGTTTCTCCTGAAAAGATGTCACATTACTGCTTTCATCACAAACAACAACACCATAGTTCGAAACCTTTTCCTTAGCAATCCTCTTGACCACGATGCTTGCTTTCGCACCCGACTGCCAGTGCTTTCTCAAAGCTTGGGTTAGATCGAGGTCAATAATGGCATCGCCGCAAACCACAAGAAAGGTGTCGTCAAAAAAACCACCAAACTCCTGTATACGCTTGATTCCACCGGCAGAACCTAAAGGTTCGCCCATTAATTGCCCATTCTCAATATGTCCTTCAAAAGAATAACCAATATCAACTCCCCATCTTCTACCATCGCCGAAGTAGGTTTCTATGGGTTCTGGTAGATGACTAAGATTAACCATAATCTCAGTAAAACCGTGAAAATGTAGTTGCTCGATCAAGTATTCCATCACAGGCTTACCCAAAACGGGGATCATCGGCTTTGGTAGTTCATAGGTAAGAGGCTGCACTCTTGTTCCCTTTCCCGCAGCGAGAATCATTGCTTTCATGATCTATATTATTGCTTTTGAATCTGAACGGACTTCAAAATATTCAGCATCGAAGTACTTAGATTAGGTTTGAGCCGTTGAAAAACGGAGTTGTAGCGTTAGCAACAATCAATTGCCATTAACACCAGATAACGTTTTCTCTTGGGGACTTCAAGCAAAAAGCCCCGCAAATTGGGCGGGGCTTCTCATTAAAAGTGGAGCCGGATCTAATCGTCTCCGAAAATACCCAGAATACTTAGCAAGCTTAAGAACAGGTTGTAAATAGAAATATACAGAGTCACGGTCGCGGTGATGTAGTTCGTTTCGCCTCCATGGACGATACTACTGGTTTGAAATAAAATCAGACCAGACATCAGCAAAATAAACATTGCAGATACCGCAAGAGAAAGACCGGGCATGGAGAACACCATCGCACCAATTCCAGCCACGAACGCGACCAAAATACCAGCCATTAGCATTCCACCCATGAAGCTGAAATCCTTTTTCGTTACGAGCACATACGCTGACAAAGCAACGAAAATGATGCCGGTTCCACCCAGAGCCGTCATGACAATCTGCCCCCCATTACTGAATGAAGTTAGGTATGCGCTAACAATTGGTCCGAGCGTCAATCCCATAAATCCAGTCAAAGCAAAAACAAAAAGAAGCCCTAACGCCGAATCCTTGAACTTACTGGTAAGGAATAACAAACCAAAATAGCCGCCCAATGTAATAAAAATATTCATGGGAGGAAAATTCATGGCCATGGATAGACCAGCTGTTAATCCACTGAATAAGAGGGTTAAAGAAAGTAACATGTATGTATTTTTCAACACACTATTAATTTCTATTCCCCTTGCTGGTGATCTTGTAATCGTTGCATCTAATCTTGCCATCGTCATTCCTCTTAGAATCTTTGATCAATAAAATTTACTATTTTCGTGCCTATTATAGATCCGGTGACACGGGATAGTTCATAATTCTATCTCAAATAGGGTCATAAGGTGAATAAAACAAGTATCATTTCAGGATTCTTCTATCGATAGGCACCAACAACCCTCGGTAGCCATTTTGTTCAACGTCCGAACACTATTCGGGCACTCCCTCCATACTGATACTTGCTATTCAATGGGTTGTATAGGTAATGTCAAAGGCACTCGCACGCCTCCCAACTGTGGTAGTCTTAAAAATGACACAGGAATGAACTCGTATTTTCAATCGGAACATGTAAATTGGCAGACAGAAGACTACAGGTTTTTGCAACAGTTGCTCGGCTATTGAGCTTCACCAAAGCAGCTGAATCACTACACATGACCCAGCCTGCGGTAACTTTTCAGATTAGGCAGTTGGAAGAATATTTTAATACTCGTCTATTCGATCGAACGCACAACCGAATCAACCTCACCAAGGCAGGTGAGCTCGTAAAGCGCTATGCAGACAGTATTATTTTGCTTTATAGCGAGATGGATAATGAAGTAAGGACATTGACGGGAGACGTCCAAGGCCCGCTAGTAGTGGGCGCTAGCACTACTATTGGTGAATATTTCATTCCTAGCGTGATTGGCGCGTACCAATCCAGCTTCCCCCATGTAAAAGTCAGACTAAACGTGGCAAATACAAATGGGATTATACATATGGTCGAGAACAATCAAATCGATATCGGCATAGTTGAAGGGCCAGTAAACAATAAAAACCTCATTACTGATATCATTTGGGACGACGAGCTTGTTGTGGTTTGCCCAACTGAACATCCTTTAGCGACAAAATCCAGTATTCTCATATCAGATTTGGCCACACACTCTTTCATTAGCCGTGAAGAAGGGTCAGGCACACGAGAAGTCGTCGAAAACTATCTGCTCAACAATAGCACTACCATCGACAGTCTAAATATTATTATGGAGTTCGGCAGCCCTGAGTCTATAAAAAATGCAGTCGCCGCCGGGCTTGGAATTTCTATTTTGTCCATCGCAACGATGGAGAAAGAACTTGCACTTTGCTCATTGAAGGCCATTCCTCTTGAAAAACCAATCAGGCGCTCTTTTTCAATCGTCCATCAACGACAAAAGTTTCGCCTGCGAGCAATGGACGAATTTCTTGAGTTTGCCCAAGTTCACTGCAAAAACCGGAAAAAACTATTGGAAAAAGCGCCATCAAACAGCTAGATAGAAAATTGGATACCGCGCCTTCGATTAGACAACCCCTCTATCGAATGAAAAATCTAGGTTAATTTCAAACGCAATTCCATCTAATACTCCCTCCTACACGTCGAGTGGCCCGAATGGGACTTGTAATATATCGCCACAGCAAATAGGATATAGTGATGTACTATACGGGCACTAAAAACAATCTAGACAAAGACGGCTATCGGCGTAATGTCGGAATTATTGTTTGTAATAGTCACAGTCAAGTACTATGGGCTAGGCGAATTCACCATGACGGCTGGCAGTTTCCTCAGGGTGGCATAGAGCCACGAGAATCAGCAAAAGAAGCCGCGTTTCGTGAGCTCTACGAAGAAATAGGCCTGGAGTCGAAAGACGTTAAACTACTTGGAAACACCATCGACTGGTTGCACTACGACGTACCTTATGCAACTCAGTCTCGCAATAGAAGAAGGAGACAGCAGCAATTTAAGGGACAAAAGCAACGGTGGTTTCTATTCAAGCTAACAGCCAAAGAGTCATCAGTTCGACTCGACTTATCGGATAACCCTGAGTTTGACCATTGGCAATGGATCGATTATTGGAGTCCAATTCAACATATCATTGACTTTAAAAAAGGGGTCTATCGGGAAGCATTGAGTGAGTTAGAACCGCTTCTGTTTAAATGTAGAAGTTTAGACCAAATCTGACACCGTATTAAATCAACCCTCGCTTCGCTCGGATTGATTTAATACGGTGTCAGATTTGGTCTAAACTTCTACATATGAGGACTCCAAGTACTTCTCATCCTCTGACAAGATCACGTCAAACAAATGAATTTTGTCGTATCTGGCAACTCGATTACCATTTTCATCGAAAACTAATGCGGTATTGGTGACCTGATCTGGTTTATTTGTTCTAAATGGTAGGCTCCCCGCAAATATCCATATTCCATAACGTGCGGATGCTAACGCCAGAAAGCGTTGAATCGGACCCGCTCCATCTTCTTCGGCTAACTCAAAAAGTTGAGCTCTGCTACTTTGCATCAGGCCGAAACATTCTGGCAAGAATACCGCTTTACACTTTTCTGCGGCAGCCAAACGGATGTAGTCATCTACTTGACTGAGATTCCCATTTACATCGTCGCTGGCATTGAGCTGAACAGCAGCTATGCGCATGTTAGTGAACCGGGCCAACGTTGATATCGAAAACCAGCCAACCAATACGCTTAATATGGGCTTCGGTCACGATCAACTAAGCACTAAAAACCACTACAGTATATAGAAATAATGGCTACCCACTTTCCCTACCAAAGTTTGTGTAGACGCCCAATAAGGCTCAACGTGTTCTGCATGATAATGTGTTGCATGTCCCACTTTCCACAACTTAGCGCCGTCGAGAAAGAGTTGGGCGGTAGTCAAAGCCGCATTCCATGAAACTTCGTTTCTGATGACATGATGACGAGCAGCAATTCTGGTCCAGCTAAACTGCTTTCTCTGCCACACTACTTCGCAAACGGTATTCGGATAATCCGGATTAGAAACACGATTCATGGTTACTGCCGCAATCGCTGCGCGGCCCTTCGGCGACTCACCACGACCCTCATGGTAAATATTCATCGCCAAACAACCAATCTCCTGCCCTCGAACCAAGCCGGAATAGTCAAACTCCTTAGTATGATCAAAGTTCACCGCATAAGCAGAACTCAAACCAATCAATACGATTGCAACGACCAAACTTACTTGTCTTGCAAATAGACACAATTTTTTCAACATGACCCGATACCGTTCGCCTCGAACACAATAGTGGTAAAAACAAATTTATTTTACCATAAGTTTTGCATAATTATACGAACAATCCCCATATTTCTAGAATCCGACATTTTTGTCATTAAAATCGATGGGCAACATGTGCTAGCCCCAGACTTAAGGTTCTTCCGCGAGAGGCATATTTTCAGTTCACAGGCCTATGCAACCATAAAACACATTCCAACCGCTTCCGACTAATCGTTCCGGTGTTGCATCGCCTAAAATTCTCGGGTAGATCGGAATTCGACATCGGGCCATCGGTCAATAGCCAATTGTAAATTCGCACGGTTTGGTGCGATGTATGCCAGCGTATTCAACCCATCCAAGGCCAAATTTTGCTCGTTCTTCCGACGGAATTCCCCTTCAATCTTTGGATCTTTAAACTCAACCCAACGCGCGGTAGACACCGGAACAGCCTCGAAAACGCAATCCACACTGTATTCACTCTGCAGTCGGTGTGCAACCACATCAAACTGCAACACCCCAACCGCCCCAAGCACCAAATCGTTACTCACAAGAGGTCGAAACACCTGGGTCGCGCCTTCCTCACTGAGCTGTATCAGCCCTTTTTGTAACGCTTTCGCACGTAACGGGTCCGCCAGCCTGACTCTTCGAAATAACTCAGGTGCAAAGTTGGGAATACCCGTAAATTTGAGTTCCTCTCCTTCGGTGAAAGTATCTCCTATCTGAATAGTTCCGTGATTATGCAGGCCCAAGATATCACCCGCATAAGCTTCTTCCGCGTTTCCTCTCTTTGCCGCCATGAAAGTATGAGCATTATGCACAGTCATCGTCTTGGCAGCCCTTACATGGCGAATTTTCATTCCTTTGTCAAATTTTCCCGAAGTGATCCTCAAAAAGGCAACCCTATCGTGGTGAGCAGGGTCCATGTTCGCCTGAATCTTGAAGACAAAACCGGTAAATTTTTCTTCTACCGCGTTCACTGCTCTGATTTCAGTTTTCCGAGGCTGTGGTGAGGGTGCAAATTCAACGAAGTTGTCCATCAACTCATCAGTCCCCAATCGATTCAGCGCAGAACCAAAAAATACCGGAGTTAGTTTGCCACTGAGATATTCCTCAACATCGAACTCGTGACTTGCTCCCTGCACTAACTCAATTTCCTCTCGAAATTGCTCCGCTAAAAAACCGATATGCTGCTCAAGTTCGCTGCTATCCAAGCCTTGTATAAACACATCGGCCTCCAAGCCACCTCGACCTGCAAAAAGGTGGACTACATCATCATACAGTCGGTATACACCAACGAAAGCTTTACCCATACCCACGGGCCAAGTCATTGGAGCACATTTAATTTTCAGAATCCGTTCAACTTCGTCCAAAATATCGATGGGGTCCTGCCCTTCCCGATCCATTTTATTGACGAAACTCATGATAGGCGTATCCCGTAACCGGCAAACCTCCATTAATTTTACCGTTCGATCTTCAACTCCCTTGGCAATATCAATGACCATCAACGCAGAGTCCACTGCGGTTAATGTTCGGTATGTGTCTTCCGAGAAATCAGCGTGACCTGGCGTATCTAGTAAGTTGATAATGCGATCTTTGTACGGAAACTGCATTACCGAAGAGGTCACCGAGATGCCCCTCTGCTTTTCCAGCTCCATCCAATCTGATGTTGCGTGCCTATCACTTTTCCTGCCTTTTACTGTTCCAGCAACCTGAATCGCACCACCGTATTGTAGAAGACGTTCCGTTAGTGTTGTTTTACCCGCGTCAGGGTGAGAAATAATAGCGAAAGTGCGGCGTTGTTGGATCTCTTCTAATAGATTGCTCATACTTTTTTCTTTCACAGGAATATCGAACAGGGTCGTACTAAATTCGATGGATCGCGATTATACGTTTAAATTCCGTAAATCGGCATCCCATTTAGATGTAAAATCGCGCCCCCAGATGAACCCTTTATCAACTTCACTAATATTTCCTCAAGCAATCACTCATGGCTCTTCTGAAACTTAACGACATCTCAATTGCATTTGGTGATCACAAGCTACTGGACTATGCCAATCTCACCGTTGAACCCGGTCAACGAATTGGGCTGTTGGGAAGAAACGGAGAAGGGAAATCTACCTTATTAAAAATAATAAGTGGGGAAGTTAGACCTGATGGTGGAGAAATTCATTGCCAGGTGGGCAATACAATAGCTTCATTGGAGCAAGCTCCGGGGATGTCATCTCAATCCACTGTCTTTGATGTTGTTGCCGGGGGACTGGGTTCCGTGGGGAGCTGGATCGCTGAATATCAATCAATCGCAAAAAACACAGAAAGCAACCCAGAGCAAATGCAGCGTTTGGCCGAACTACAACAGAATTTGGAAGCCTGCGATGGATGGAATCTTTCGGGCAATGTTGAAAAGACACTCAGTCGTCTTAACTTACCTGCTGATTCGTTAGTGAGTTCCTTATCAGGAGGCTGGCAACGACGGGTTTCCCTTGCACGAGCACTCGTCAGCAACCCACAAATACTCCTACTTGACGAACCAACAAATCATCTGGATACCCATACTATTATCTGGCTAGAAAAACAGGTCAAACAATTCAAAGGCGGCATTGTGTTTGTCACTCACGACCGAGAGTTCCTACAAAACGTGGCCACCGATATTGTTGATCTTGAAAGAGGAAAACTAACCTTGTGGGCGGGTGATTACCAAGACTATCTTCGTCGCAAACAGGCGGCCATGGAACAGGAGGCAAGGCAAAACGCTGAATTTGATAAAAAGCTAGCCAATGAAGAGGTTTGGATACGCCAAGGAATAAAGGCAAGGCGCACACGAAACGAAGGTCGAGTTAGGGCATTGGAACAAATGAGGGAACAACGATCTGAACGCAGAAACAGGAAAGGCAACGTCAAGTTTGAATTGGACAAATCCACCAATAGTGGAAAATTGGTTATCGACGCACAGTACATTACCCACAAATATGGTAACAATATCGTCGTCCGTGATTTTTCGACACGCATTTTTCGTGGCGACCGAATCGGACTCATTGGGCCAAACGGTGTTGGAAAAACCACACTTCTAAAGATTTTACTTGGGGAACTAGAAGCAGAAAAAGGGACTATCAAGCATGGAACCAAAATTGAAGCGGCCTATTTCGATCAGCTTCGCAGCCAGATTAATTTGGATCAAACAGTGATAGATGTCATTGGCCAGGGCAGAGAACAAATCACCATTAATGACAAATCAAAGCACGTCATTAGCTATCTGTCTGACTTTCTTTTTACACCAGCGCGCTCAAGATCTCCGGTCAGAAGCTTATCCGGCGGTGAAAGAGCCAGAGTACTGCTCGCAAAACTGTTTAGCAAACCAGCCAATATGTTAGTCATGGACGAACCGACCAATGATCTTGATATCGAGACCCTAGAGCTATTGGAAGAGTTGCTGTTGAAATTTCAGGGAACACTATTATTAGTAAGCCATGATCGAAAATTCATGGATAACGTCATCACCAGCACATTTTCCTTTGACGGAAATGGCGCCATTAGTGAGTATGTTGGGGGCTACTCGGATTGGCTCAGGCAAACAAGCATCAAGCAAGAAAACAAAAGCACTCACAATCCGAAAACAAATCCACCCCCTACAGTCGTCAGCAAAATACCCCAGCCAGAAAAGAAAAAGCTGAGCTATAACGATCAACGAGAGCTTGCTGAGCTACCTGAAAAGATTGACAACCTGGAAAAGAAACAAGCAACCCTGACTGAAACTATCTCCGAAGCTAACTTCTATCAACGACCACAAGAAGAAGTAAGTCACACTCTTCAGGAACTCAAAGAAATCAGTGAAACATTAGAGCAGTACTATGAAAGATGGGCGGAACTGGATTCCTAAGATGTAACGCAATGACATGTAAAAATGTCATTGCCAAGGGAAATTGTCGGACTAATTACCGAGCGACTTTGTCATCTTACAGTATCATGTAGAGGTAACTCAGCAATCAGATGTAGACGTTTATACCCTCAAGGAGCACCTAGGTGATCGAGTTCGAAGATCGACTGACAGACTATCTGTAAATATTAATCTCTGTAGATACACAGTTTAATTTACAGTCTCTTAGAATTCCAATTCTGGTTAGCGTTCTACATTTAATATGAAATTAGTAAAACCTATTAATGGGGATATTACCGCCCTAAAAATTGCTTCGGGATCAGATTGATCCATTAATGTTATTCTTAAATCCCCATCTTTCTCAGAAGACTTTTCAGCCGATCTAAGGGCTTTATAAATAAACATCGGTTCAATATACTCCTTGAAGTTAACATTGAGTATGAAGATATACGATACAAAAAGCGCACTAAAAAATTGACGCGAATGGCAAAGATTTTGCCCGGAACGGTCAATCACCTAATTCTAATATGTAGAAGTTTAGACCAAATCTGACACCGTATTAAATCAATCCGAGCGAAGCGAGGGTTGATTTAATGAGAGTTACCCGTTTTGATGTAGTTACCAAACAATATCAAAACACAACGAGGTAACTCTCAATGATCCATACTAACGAAAAAGTCATCAAGCATAAAGTCGGTTTACTGAATCTGGCTGAAGAGCTCGGAAACGTTTCTAAAGCCTGCAAGGTGATGGGATTGTCGCGCGATACATTCTACCGATACAAAGCGGCGGCGGATGAAGGAGGAGTCGAAGCGCTTCTTGATCGCAACCGTCGCAGCCCGAACATCAAGAACCGAGTCGATCCTGCTGTCGAGTCCATCGTGCTTGATTACGCACTGGAAGAACCTGCCCATGGCCAAAGCCGAACCAGTAGATTGTGCAACCCTACGTCTGTAACTTTGATTTAGGTTGAGTCATTATCGTCGTTCCACACGATATATCGCTTGTCGGCATTGCTCCATTCATCGTCAATCTCGACGAGGATGGCACTGACAAGCCTGAGTAAAGATGCCTCATTCGGGACGACCCGACAATCCGGGTTCGCCGTTTTTAATCTCTTGCTGGTCGGACCTCAATTCATTCGTCGTTTTCATTTTCGAGATGCGACTCCGGTAAATTGAAACACGTCAATTCCTTCAGCGGAAAACGTTATCGAGCAGGCCATTGCGACGCTTTGAGGTAATATGACTCGTAACGGGCCGCCAGTTGCTCCAACTGAGCGCGGGCAGATGCCTCGTCCGTCGCATTCCACACCGAACGCAGTTCACCACCAATACGACTACGAACCTTTGCTGTCGGCGCATGATTGACCGCATTTTGTGCCAGGTGGAACTGACAACGCTGCCACGGTACCCCCGGAAACACAGCACGTCTCGCTGCTTTGAGGCCCGCGTGGTCATCACTGGCAATGTAGATGATGCCGTGCATCCCCCGTTTTACCAGAGACTGTAAAAACTCCCGCCAGTTGATCTCCGCTTCACTGGTCGCGATCTGCACGCCCAGTACACTGCGTCTGCCATCCGGCAATATACCCACCGCACTGAGCACCGCCGCATCCACCACCTCATGATCCATCCTGACCCGTTCGTAACGCGCATCCAGTACCAGATACCGAATCTCTCCAAGGGCCCGGTCACGCCAAACCGATAGAGCATCGTCCAGCAGGGCCGTCGCACGGGACACCTGAGTGGAGGAGATCTTCTCAATACCAAACAGATCCAGCACCTTCTCCACACGACGAGTACTGACCCCGCTGATGTACATCTTTGCCACACACAGCATCAAAGCACGTTCACTACGCCGTCCCTGTTCCAGACACTCCGGACTCACCGTGGTTACGGGTCTTGGGTATCGACAAATTCAGTGTCCCAAGAGTCGTGTCCACCAGTTTGGGTTTGAATCCATTGGCATGGCCCTGACGGTCGTTGCTGCGTTCGTGAGGGGCGGCACCCAGAAACTGAGACCGCTCAATCTGCATGGCCTGATTCATCATCGCGGTAATGACATCACGAAATGCCTGGGGGCCATGTTGAATCAATTGTTCCATCACTACTTCATATAGGTTAGGGTAATCCGGTTGGGTCATTGGGTTGCCTCCACATTTGCTTAAGTCACAAACATGGAACGACTTGATGGCTCAACATTCAACACCTAATCCAGAAAAACCGGCTTTGGCTTCGTTCGCTACGCTCACTTCGCCTAAGCCAAACGAACATCGCTAAAGAAATAAATTACAGACCTCAGATTACACTACCGGTTTGGCGCGTCGCAGATAACATACACTCCCAAGGCTGCCCCACCTATAGCCCACCAAGTTCTGGGTTTCACTTTTTGTTTATATCCTAACCACGAAATTAGGGCAGCAAACAGTGGAGTGGTTGCCATAATAAATAACGTGCTTGCGACTGAAGTATGGGTAATTGAATAGATAAAACTTAGATTGCCCACAGAATAGGCGATCATCAATACAATTCCAGGCCATCCAATCTGTAAAAACGCTGTGAGTGTTTTGCTACGATAATATAGGGACAGTAAGATCAGCATCCCTA
>WLWD01004018.1_pt1 | contig 34685 bp, 15 predicted proteins | sample 6712731 | NCBI WGS metagenome assembly WLWD01 (sample SAMN12718690, study PRJNA576275) | sponge metagenome | isolation source: marine sponge | host: Mycale hentscheli | place: New Zealand: South Island, Marlborough, Capsize Point | collected 2014-11-01 | reverse complement strand
GATTATCAAGTTGGCCTACTATCCTCTCTGTGAAACAATCATCACTTGTTGAATCAGTGGGTGGAGTCGGTGAGAAGCCAACGGCCAATACTAAAGGCGTGCACCATTTACTGAATGAGTCCAATGTTCTTAGCAGTGCCACCACACGGCTATCTTCTGGTGTCCGTCATCCTCGTAGTAATCCGTCTGTCGGATTCTTGTGTTCCATTCCTCCTATGAGTCCACCTGGGACTAGTCCTGATGTAGCTCTTCCGGTTACGCCTCCTGTATCCCCTCCAGCCACGCACTTCACACCTCCTATCACACCTAGCCCTATACCCTCCACTCCACTGACCCAGCCTACAACGCCGGTAGTAACGCCGCCCATCACACCTCCAAGTACGCCGACTTCAGATTCACCTGATATGTTTCTGCAGCATTCTGAAGGGAGTTCTCCGGTTTCATCTCCCTCGACTACTTCCAATGTTGTGAATATAGCTTCTCCACCTAGTCCTGGTGAGGAGTGTTCGGATGTTGAGGATTCTTTGTCGGAGCCTGGCTTGGATAACCTCAGTGAGAGTAACGATGCTGGCATGGACTGTGAAGGTAGCAATACGGTTTGGAGGAAAGTGATCCCTCATGGTATTGATTTGTCTGACTTTCATGATGTGAACGAGCAGACGGAAGGAAATGCAGTTTTCGAACTTAACTCGAACCATCCTCAGAGCAGTCAGGAATTAGCATATTTGAAGCATTCCGAACTTCCACTGAAAGAAAGCAGTGTATTGCAAGATTTGCAAGCATCTGCAGGGAATTCTGGTGATGTCTTTGTGACAGAAGCTTCAACTGTTTCAGGGAAGTGTGGTAGCATATCATTAAGCCCAGTAACGACCAGGGGTCCTCTGATCCACCCATCAATTCCTATTATGACAGATGACCCTCTACTCACAGAGGAATGGAAGCAAGACAAACACACCAGTGGTGAGGGGATTACTACTGTAGATATGTCAGAGTCATTCAGTCATGAAGAACAAGATAAACACAAGGAGTCTGTGGTTGCAGGAACATGTAATACACCAGAATCAATGAACACACAGGTGTCTGTGTACAGTAAGGATAGGAGAGAAGGTCCTCCGGATCATCTCGTTGCAGACCATCAGTCTGCTCCAATCTACCCGGAGTCACACAGCTCATCTGCTGCCCTATCATGCCAAGGAATTGGTCCAGCTGACAATCACACCCCAAAGTCTTGCACGTGTTCTTCCAAGAGTGACGATCTCTTACCGATTAAGAGTTGTGATGACATCTGGCCTGCATCGCCTGCAAGGGTGTGGCCCACATCGACACCTTGCGCTCGCTGGGAGAGGCCTTGCTATGATGACGACTCATTGGATACGTGTGACAGCGACTCTCAGGAATACAACATGGAGGCTATGAATGAGGCAACAGGGTCAGGCGGAGTTCCGTTTGAACCTTATTCTTCCGATGAAACCAGCAACGACCTCTCCAGGTCAGGCTCGTCTCAAATTGGTGAACAGATGAAATTTGCCGATGGAGATCCCGGAGAAAGTGGTGAAACCATTTCAGCCTTATTACCGCCTCAGTTTATATCAAGAGCTTCTGATACTACATCTAATACCTCGTCCAAAGGCTCCAATACCATCACGCCTAATTGTAGCTCTATGTCCTTTGTAGAAAGATCGACTCTGAACTCTTTGTCTGTAGACTGGGATGTGCAAGGGCCAAAGAAGGAAATTAAGGCAGAAACAGCAGTCCAAAATGATGAAGAGGCTTGCTCTACTGGACTGCCGGCCAGTGTTAGCTGCGAAAGTTCTTTCTCTACTTCAGTGGATGTCGATCCTCACAACCCTAGGTGGTATTATTCTTCAGTTGACCGAGATCCAGTTGGAAGACTATCCCCGGGGCTTCTGGCAATTGAAGCAGGCGTGAGCAGCTATCTATCTAGGTCCCCTACTACTACTACTACTACTACTTTCACAACCGTCAGCGAATTGTCGTCTAGTGTGGATGAAGATCAGTCACCATCTTGTCTGATGAAGGCAATAGGTGCATCCATCTTAATGGATTCTTTCCTGGTAATGTCAGACCCAGATGGTGCCGCAAATGATATGAAAGAGTTTCCGGTTTCTGTTTGTTCTAATTATAATCTTTCTGGTGGCATGAACTTTAAAAAACTGCAGTTGTCTCCAGGAGCTGGCCCACAGGACTCTTTGCTTGGAACTGAGGATTGTTCAGAACCCATTTCAGAGTTCCATACCAGTAATGTGGCAAAATGTGGTAGTGTTTCAGTTAATTCTGAGCCATCTGTGGGAGAAGAGATGATTTTCAGAGCTGATGATGAAATACCAGTAGAATCCAAGTCAGTGTCAAACACTATCAAAAGTGGCCAGCTACTTTCCATGACTAGCTCTTACAAGTGGAACAATAGGCCACCGTGTCCTGATGATGATCATGAGTCTTTGCCTTCAGCTTTGCTCAGTAAGAGTGTGGACAAACAGGCCCGACCAGACCTTTCAGTGGTTGCATCCTCAGATCCTCCATTACTGGCAGAAGATGCAGCGTTCAGTGATTTTGATTCTGGTCCACTTTTGGATCCAATTATGGGTGGTGGGTCACCAATTGGTGACACCGATGATGCTGAAAACACTGGAGGAAATACTAAACAGTGCGAGTATCATGCTTCAACCAGCATCTGGCAACCTAGTGTTGTAATTGATTCGAAGACTGTATCCGGACAATTAACGGGAGATTATCTGACAACTGTGTGCAGAGAGGAGGATTCATCTCTGAAGCAGTCGGCATGTTCTAATATTGAACTAAATGTTGATAAAGTGAAGGCAATCCATGAGGGAGTTAGCTCACAGTCAGGATGTCTCAGTGTGGGTGACTCTAGGAGTGGCAGTAGTAGTGGCAGTGAATCCACTTCATGTGAACATAAGCTAAAACCAGGTGTGTCTTCCCACCTTCCTATTTTACTTATTTTATTGTGTCTAATTGTACTTGGCATGTGTCAGTATTTAACACATATCCTTATGGAAGCTATCAATATATATACGTCAACATAAGCCTCTGCATTTTGCTTGCAAATTAATAATATTGACACATAGTATAGATTGTAGGTAGTGTATTTCTTAGTGAAGTTTTGATGGCCTTTCTAAAAATGTTTGTACGAGTAGCTATTGGGAAAATTGTGTGCACAGATGAATGGCATTTCAAACATGAGAGTTAGGGGCCTTGCATTAATCATATTTTGGTTGTTTTGTGGTTACTGTAATCACTGTCTTCACTACTGTATTTATGTGATGTTTTCTTTAATTATAGTCTGTAACAGTATCTGTTGTTTAATGTTTCAGTTTCGGCAGTAATGAATGTAAAGGATTTCTTGTTGCAGTCTGAGAAGCAACTGCGGAAGAAGTCAAGTTTGAGTCAGGATCACTGTGAGAGTGCTACCCCAGCTCTCCCGGCTGGATCTAAAGTGAGTGAATGATTAATTGTATTGACATGATATTGAATGTTGTGCAAGCAAGGTCCAAAATTTGTAACACTGAGTCTCGCGCAGTTGCACGTCACCATTGTTGGTTATATTTCAAATAATTTTCTACCCAGCAAATGGTGATCCACCTTCTACCACCTACACCTAGGCTGTTGCCCTTTCTTTCATAATGCACTCTGTTGGCACATAGAATAAGGGGAAGATAAAGGGAATCGCTTATTTGTCACTACAAGAGACGGACAGAGAATAAGTTCCAAATCTCTGTTCTGTAGACTTAAGGCCCGTCACTGAGATAACTACAAAACCATAAGGGGGGTCGGGTGGCCTGGGAACGGTACGCCGTTTGGTAAAAACAAACAAAAAACAAAACGACCATTCCATTAAACTGCACGTTTTATTCTTTCTCGTTCACCATATGTCTCACTCAAAGAAATATAAAAAATCATTTATCCAATAAAGCGTTTCAATTTTTTGTTTACAGGCTCCTGAGGCGGAGCCTTTCGGGTTAAAATTTTGACGCTGCCACATTCGCAGTTGTCTCGCGGAGAATTGTTAGTTCGACCAACGCATAGTATCGATTATTTCTCGATGTTAGGGCCTTCTCGAGCTTAGATTTTTTATTACTGGAGGTCCATTAGTAGCTAACAGAAGACATACAAAGTGTGGACCTCGTTGTAGCTCTGTGCCCGAACTCCGGTCTGCAGCTTTATTGGAGTAAGTTAAATTTTTGTACGATCTTTTTTGCACTATCCCTGTAGCGTTTAATGGTCGATACAAGGCTAATAGCTATGGAAGAGTTTCTAGCTAGAAAATATCTGTGAATCGACGGAAAAGCTTAAACCGTTTGTTACCGTTTTAGTAAACAGTGTCGACCGTTTAGTCAAAATGGTACGGAATGCTACGGTAAAAACTACGCTAAAAAAACTACCGTTTTATGGCCGTACTACAGAACGGAATTCTGAACTTTATTTTGTCTCCTACTGTAAGTTTGTTGTTGTTGTTTTATGTAACTGCAAACCATTGGAAAATTTTTTTAGAAGGCTGTTGATATCAATAACTAAACTGTGACAACAATAACATCTCAATACTCACATGTGTGCACATCACATCTCAATACTCACATGTGTGCACATCACATCTCAATACTCACATGTGTGCACATCACATCTCAATACTCACATGTGTGCACATCACATCTCAATACTCACATGTGTGCACATCACATCTCAATACTCACATGTGTGCACATCACATCTCAATACTCACATGTGTGCACATCACATCTCTATACTCACATGTGTGCACATCACATCTCAATACTCACATGTGTGCACATCACATCTCTATACTCACATGTGTGCACATCACATCTCAATACTCACATGTGTGCACTTCACATCTCAATACTCACATGTGTGCACATCACATCTCAATACTCACATGTGTGCACATCACATCTCAATACTCACATGTGTGCACTCACATCTCATACTCACAGTGTGCACATACTCTCTACTCACATGTGTGCACTCGGCACATCTCAATACTCACATGTGTGCACAACACATCTCAATACTCACATGTGTGCACATCACATCTCTATACTCACATGTGTGCACATCACATCTCTATACTCACATGTGTGCACATCACATCTCAATGCTCACATGTGTGCACATCACATCTCAATACTCACATGTGTGCACATCACATCTCTATACTCACATGTGTGCACATCACATCTCAATGCTCATATGTGTGCACATCACATCTCAATGCTCACATGTGTGCACATCACATCTCAATGCTCACATGTGTGCACATCACATCTCAATGCTCACACATGTGCACATCACATCTCAATGCTCACACGTGTGCACATCACATCTCAATACTCACATGTGTGTACATCACATCTCAATACTCACATGTGTGTACATCACATCTCAATACTCACATGTGTGCACATCACATCTCTATACTCACATGTGTGCACATCACATCTCTATACTCACATGTGTGCACATCACATCTCAATGCTCACATGTGTGCACATCACATCTCAATACTCACATGTGTGCACATCACATCTCTATACTCACATGTGTGCACATCACATCTCAATGCTCATATGTGTGCACATCACATCTCAATGCTCACATGTGTGCACATCACATCTCAATGCTCACATGTGTGCACATCACATCTCAATGCTCACACATGTGCACATCACATCTCAATGCTCACACGTGTGCACATCACATCTCAATACTCACATGTGTGTACATCACATCTCAATACTCACATGTGTGCACATCACATCTCAATACTCACATGTGTGCACATCACATCTCAATACTCACATGTATGTTACTGAATACATTATTGTGTCTACAGTATTGGGTACATGATGTCATTTTATGATTTATTATTTTAATTTTTATTTAATTTTTTTAATTTTTTTTATTCTCCTCTCTTCTCCCAGAAACATGGTCTTGACGATGATGATTATGATTAATTTTATTTATTTATTTTCTAAGGGTGCCCTGCCACTGGAACCTGTGGTCGTTTTTAATCATTTAGTATAATACCGCAGAACCTCCCATAACCAGATCCCACTTTACCCTCTGCAAGCGATCTATTCACGCGAGGCCAGCTCTCAAATTTTACGCAGATCAATTAATTAGCGCCACCAATCTACCAGTTCTGGCGAAGCATGAGGACCAACGGGTCCCAGAACTAACAGTAGCATATTATTCTGAAGCAGTCACTTCGAATTTCTATACTTGCAGGGTAAGAGATTGGAATGTGGCTGTAAACTACCTCACTCCCACTAATGAGCACCAACGTTGGGATATGTCGTCACTTCTGCTCTAGGGACCAACCATTTCTAAGTGGCGACGGCCAACTCATGCCTCATTAGTGTATTTCTTATACTTTCTTTTTAGAGCTGCCACAAGTCAATTGATTTGTCTTACCAATAAATTGCGTGTTTATAGAGCTCAACGTTTTGGAAGGCGGGGTGAAATTGCGAATCAATTGTCAACTTGTAAATAAAAACTGATATTTTGTGGAACTGGATCACTGAATTGAATCCAAATTTGCGCACAGGAAGCATATACCCCCTTAGAATATAGTTACAGAGTTGTTTTTTGTTTTGTTTTTTATTTTGGAATAACGCGTGAGTGAAACAGCATGAAAATTTTACTATTTTACAAAAAAAAGAAAAGAATAATATTCTAATATATAATTACAGAGCCGTATTTTTAATATCTATATTATAGGTATTAAAAATACGGCTCTGTAATTTTTACGGAGAAACCCGAGAGCTACTGCCATGGGGAAAAAAATCAAATAGCTCTTTTAGCCGCTTCAGAATAGCACAGAATAAGTAGCCGGTGTGCAGAGCTGTATCTCAGTCCCAGGCGGGTCTTCATTCTTCACGTTTGGCTTGCTGGAGCCTCTGTTAGTGCCCATTCCACCTGTAGCAACGAAGTAAGCCCACAGTACACAGAAAAATAAAAAGAAATACAAAGCAAACACAGTCCATTTACGGTTATGCGCCTCGGTTTCTGGTGGCAGGGCACCCTTAATTATCCTCCTTTTCCCCCCAGAAACATGGTCTTGAGGATGACAGTGCAGAAATTTCTCTGTATGAAGAAGGTGCTAATGAGTGTGGAGTGGCAACTGTGAATGGTATGTTTGTTGTAGATGTTGTTGTTGTTGTTGTTGTTGTTTTCACCAGTCTAAATTGATCTAATGTACAGTTCTAATCTACTGTTCACACCATACTGGTCAGAGCTGTTGTGTATTTATTTATTTACCATGAACCACGTAATAATGTATATTTCATGTTGTTGGCTTTTGTTGTTGTAAGTTGTATTTTTTTTTGTTTGTTTGTTTGTTTTTTGTTTTGTTTTTTCTTGAGACTAAAATATGAACAGAAAAGGACCAAACACACTACTAGATATGTTTATGTCATTTTGTTATGCCGGACTAATGAATCGATAAAATTAAACCACAATTAACCAGCCTAGTACCTCCCAGCCTCCTCAACACTTTGACTGCCGCAGTTAGAAATAAAATGCTGCTTGATATTTCGCTTTGTTTGCATCAGAATAGTCTGTTCTTATAATTCTAAAGCTAGCATGTCTACTTCACTTTGTTACTTTTTAAAAATTTATTTATTTATTTTCACTTATATTTGTGTACAAAAACTATGCCCCAGGAATGACTTACCATTGATTATACAGGATTATGATGACCAGCGATGATCATTTTTTATTGTTTATATTTCATAGTGATAACTTGAATTTTAAAGCTGGTTAAGAAGAAACTAAACTTCCGATTATGCTAAAGTATTATTATAAAAAAGGGAAATAATCGGATTTCTGGCAGTCTCAAAGCTGCTACGGGATAAGTACGAGTACATAGCTTATTTTCATTCTATTTGATGGGTTCTTAGCTTCTGAACCTCGTACTTTTTTTCTTTTTTCTTTTCAGACAGGCTGAATAGCTAAGCATTGCAGTTGTTTGTTGTTGTTGTTTTTTAGTTGTTGTTGTTTTTTGTTTTTTTGTTTTGGAATAATTTCCTTCTTATTTCTAGGCTGGCTCGCTGGTCATTTGTGCTGAACCACACACACTCAATTATCAGTAATTTAAGTCAACATAACTTAGATGGCTATGGCTATATCGGTTAATGAGTCTTTGTTGTACAGATCAAATGTTTGAGCCAATCCAGTACAGCCGCAAGGAGTTACTGTCAATGGATTCCAAACAGCCAATTCCACCATTTTCTCAATATGCCAGAAACCTGGGCATCTTAAAACTTGATGTATGTTACAGACTTGTACACACACATAAATACACTATTAAAAATTGCTGATTAAAAAAAAAATTGATGTGGAGTTATTCAAGTGTGAACTTACATTGTGGTTGCCAAATTGGTACTCATTTCTAACAATTGCTGGCAATGAGCACACCAAAGTGACGCACTAATCAGGAAGCAAAAATTTGACCTCATTGTCTATATATAATATGTATTGATGTATGCGTGGTATTTTCTTGAGCTTCAAGAACATTAACTAATAAGCTACGAAATTTTTCTAGTTATAGGGTCTGTCCCTAGCTCATGATTCTTATATATGGGAAATAGTTTGTATTGAGAACCTGAATGAATCTATACATACATGTTATGTTAGTAAGTAATCCTCATTACTGAGGCTATCTCAACTCACTGTTAGTATTAAAGAACAATAGTTACTATGGTTATATACATGTATGTTGACTTTATATAGGTTGAGTCTTCTGTAGTGCCTTCCAATGTTCGAAATCGGTAAGAATGATGTCACTCTTTGACTTCAGCACACATGTGCAAGAGGGTTACAGGTACAGTACTCAGTTGTCTATCAGTCAGTCAATCTGTCACACAACAGTGGATCTAGACGACTGCTTCTGGAAAAATTGAAAGAGGCATCCGAATGTTGTATTAGACTATTTAAGACTCTTAGTGCCAGGATTTTTTATTTATTTTTTTTATTTTTTATTTTTTTAAGGTTATTATTTGGCCAGACATCTAGGCTTATGTTGGTAAAGCCCCCTATTGTCACATTGTAATCACGTGAGCAAATAATTTCTAGCTGCTCACGGTAGCTTGCTTCATATTCTTGGTGGTTGCCATAGTGCTAGAATACCAGGTAGGTGAGGTATCTTGCATGTTTAGCTTTTATTGTGAAGACAGCATTATATCTGCCATTTCATTACAGGAATTACATATTGACTTGCATGAGCTACATATAGACATATTGGTACTACGCCAAATAAATTATTCTTTTGGTCTTGCTAGCTAGATACTTTGCAGTAGCGCTGAGGGTTCGCACCTAAGTGCTTCATTTATTCGTGGATTTATTAGTCTTCATATATCAAACCAACTGAAATGAGTTTTTTTCCAATTTTATTATTATTAACCCTCAGTGTGCATGCGCAAGTGTTATAGTACTCACTTTGTCTGCTTGTCATTCTTACTATACAATGGATCTGGGAAGACAGTGACCTCCCAAGCTTCCAGAAAAAGTTGTTTTTTTTGGCCCAACATAATGTTTCCATTGTCATGTTATAATCATAAGCAAATCATTTCTTGCTGCCCCTGGTAGTTTTGCTTTCTGATCAGTTAGTTTACCGAGTGCTGGATTTGGAGTTTCATGTGAAAACTACCGGTAAGTGCCCCTTGCATGTTTAGCTGCTCTAATGAAGATAGTGTTTACATCTACCATTTTCACTGCACAAGTTGATACCATGGAGCAGAAACGCTTTAATTTAATATTTTAACATTATAATTTTAAACACTATGAAACTCACTTGTCCATTACCTGATTAGGTACACGCAAATACATTTGAGCTGAGAAATTGTTATTTAATAGCTAGCTAAAGTATAGGAGAGGGTTTACCTTTGGTTCTTTAGTATTATTATTATTTATTTATTATTATTAAGGTCTCTATCTGCTGCACAGTTTGTGAACAGGAACTGGCGTCCAGTGGTGCAGACACGAGATCCAGGGTCAGTGTAACTCTAATAGATACCTCAACTCCCACTCAACATTTATCTGAATAACTTCACTCCCTGCTAGCTCATTAATTCAGATCTGTCATCATATCTATTCTATCCATTGTTCATGATTAGAATAATACTAATACGCTGTAATACTGAATTAATATAGAGAACAGGGAGGTATTTTTTGCTCATGCTTGTGGTGCAACAGACACCAACATAACTAGCCTGCCACCCACCCACCCACCTATAAATAATCAGTCTTTCTTGTAATGTACAAAGTGATTGCTTATTTCATAACTATACAATAGATTTAATACAAAAATAATTAACTATGACTATTCAGTACTTTCATAACTATTGCCATAGATTTAATATAAATACAAAAAGAATGCAGTAATCCTAGTTCATTTAAATGATACCTAAAGATAAATCTGTTCATATAACTACAGTGCCATAGTATTAAAATACGCTTTTAAAGCATTTGGTAATCTTTATCCTTGTTTACTTCATGAGAACTAACTCTTCGTGCATTTTTTTCCACTCCATCACAGCCACTGCTTGCAACATGGCGTCACACAAATCATCTTTTTTCCTATGACTTTGAAACACTTTCAGAATCCTGTCTGACGTCGTAACCAAGTTACCTAAAGGAGTCCGATGCTCTTCTAACAGCAGCAACTTGGCTACCCAGACAGCAGCTCTCTTCTTGTTCAAGTGATAGCTGTCATATTCAAAGTAATAAGAAACCCGTTTAGGGTTCACTCCACCAGCATTGAAAGACTGGCTTGTCAAAGCTGCGTACAATGCCATTTCAATCACTTTTAATTTCACTGAGACGTAGCCGTGGCCGAGATTTTTTGAAGTTTCGTGGTATTGGCTTTCTATGCAGAACATATCTGCTGGTGGAAGCCTCTTGGTAAACTCCAGAAACTTAAAGACACAAAATATAAATAATAAATAAATGATTTGGAAACAAAGTTTGCATGTTGTGACGTGACAATAGCCAGCCAGCTATATCTCATTATCGGTTGACTACCAGCGTGTCATACAGGATTTTTCGCTGGGGGGTGGGAGGCATTGCTGTACTTAGCCACACCCATAAGTTTGATGCACATGCCTACGTGAGAATGTATTACTTCACACTGTTCAGTGTTAGGTCACATACATGATTTTTATAATGGTTATTACCCATAGTATTCAACTTTAGCTACTGTATATTAACTTTAGTTGATTTCAGCAATTACATTGGCAATTCTTGGGGGGGGCGGGATTCATTTATCCCAGGTTTTATTTCCTTCTCTATGAAACCCTGACAGGTATTTAACTCAAATTACATACCATTAAATAGTTGCTACGAATGTCATATGAATTGCAATCAGGCATCTCCAATATATCCCAATCTTTGATCTCGTAATCATCGTTGAGTAGACAGTACGCAGACCTGGCCATACCTACATCAATGGACACTACAGATTCTGGCAGCTACACACAAACACAATAAATGCTTTAGAAAGTTATCACATTATGTTCCATCTAGGCTAACAATTTTCAAGAATAGTAGCAACCACAAAAACTAAAACTGAAGTTAAAGAAGATACTCTATTACAAGTTAGGACACCACAACCAACTAACTACAAGAAGGCCTCAGCAAATGTTCTAGCCAGACCCAGCAGGCTTGGAGGAACTGGTCCAGTTGGCCCGGTTTTGGCCGGACCAACTTTCCAAAATAAATGGTAATAATGATTGACTAATTTTACCGCTCCAGGGTTGTTTAGTGGTAGTGTGGCATTAACTGTGATAAATGGAAAGCACAGTTTGCAATGTAGTCGGCAATAACGATAACCTTTCTAGCTATGAGTGTTTGACTACACTTCTTCGTAATTTTTGGTACATCTTATTCAACCATCATCAGTATTGTAAACAAATTCTGTAAAAACCTTATTTAGCTAGCTATTTATAATACGCAAGAATTAGTGTATATGGTACTTGGCCACACCCACTGGTTATCACTAGCCACACCCACATCCTGGCCTGACCAAGTTACAATAGCTTCCTCCACCCCTGCCCTAGACCAAAAATAGCTGTCAAGGTAATTCCTAGCTTGTACCTTGGTCTCAGAACTCTACTCAAAACATTGATCAGAAGGTGAAGTTGTTGTTTTTTGGTCAGGTATATATATTTTTTATCTAATTAAGGTACAACTCACCTTACTTTGGGCGTCTAGAGGATGCAAGTATTCCTGATAGTGCTGCACTGAATTCACAACCCTAGGCTCAAGTGGAATTCCCAATAATTTCTCTATAGACTTCTGGCCCACGCGCGGAATGGACAGCAGCTCGAATAGCCCGAATGAGTGATTCTTCGCCTTGGCTGCTTCTACTGCCTCCAGGACTAGCCGAAGAGGCACATTATTACTGCTGCGGTTCAGATTTTGTAGCAGCAGCTTCAGCTTCGAGTGGAAATCCAACACTGACGACATGTTTCACAGGCTTCAAAAACGCGCGCGCTAGGTTTGCAGTTTGTTTGTTTACAACCCGCACCAATGACGACCATTACCAAACGTCTTGTTTCAAATGTAATGGCGGCAAATAATGCTTCGGCGACTTTTGGACTTTCTATAACTGAGAAGTGGATTAGAGAACGTCTAAAACTTCAAAAGGAATCTTTAGGTATTCAGTAGGAGCGTAGTTTGCTTTCTTTTTAACTAACCCCACTGTCAATTTAGATGATGTTCGGTCGTTGTCATTGCCTGGGTCTTATTGTGAAAAAATTACACATCTGGGAAGGTCTCTACTTAGCTTTACCAGGCTCAAGCATTTGGACTTGTCTAGGAATGCACTGGAATCCTTAGAAGCAAGTTTTTTTTTTTGTTTTTTTTTTTGTTTTGTTGTTTTTGTTTTTTGTTCAAGTCTACTTTGTTGTTTTGGTTGACATACTCCACAAAATTGTGTTTATTATTACAGGGGCTTGATCATTTAGACAGTTTGGAGTCTCTCAACTTGTATCCTGTAACCAGAAATAGTGGGTGAAAAAAGTAACAGTTTATTGATTTCTTCCGCCCACCTACACAGACTTGTTTGGTCTTCAGAATATTTTTTTGGTATTTTTCATAAAAATTTTTGGGAAGAGAAGCATTTCATCATTAGCTACAGGGATGTTAAGGACAGAAATAGTTGGCAAGTCCCACTGATAAGCTGAATATTTTGACTAACACGAGTTTAGTCTTAGGAGGTAGTGAAGATGTTCTGATGTGGTTAACCTATGGTAGAGCTATGGTGCATTTCAAGTCATCTCTGGTCCAGTTGTTTCTGTGCTACACAATCAAACTTTTTGATTAAGGCTAATGAATGAACCGGTGGCCATGATTTAGTACTACATGTAATATCAGGTCTTGCTGCGTCTCGTAGCTAATCGTGGGTTTGATAAGGGCAGAGTCCTGCTTGCAAGGCAGTTAGTCATTGGCAGTTTTAATTATTTCTTCCGTGGTGTCAACAGCCTTTGTGTGAGCTCGTACTGAATCATTGATTTTATATAGGTAATAATGTACGTATGTAATCTTACTACAGAACAGAGGAGTTTAGTACCTGTTGTAATATTTATATTGCAAAGGGAAAATACGTAATTGCAATGAGTTAGAAGTCATGTTTTGCATCCTACGACAACATTCTTAACTCCACCTCCATTAGGTACTACAACAACATCGCCAGTCTAAAGGAACTCTTTAGGCTGAGTCATAATACAAAACTCAAGGTGGGTGAAGTCTTTAATAGCATAATTTCTGATAGCTGAATATAATATTCAATATTCGGTATAATCCACATAGTGTTAGAGTTAACTAAGAATATGTGAGTATGAAATCACATAACATAAAATTTTTGTTGTTGTTAATGTTTTTTTCTTACCACAGGAATTAGATTTACGGTTAAATCCAGTCACTAAGAATGAACCTGACTATCGGCTGTTTTTGGTCCACATGCTAGTCTACCTCCGCAAACTGGGTACGGTACAGCACACAAAGTTGTATTTGCACTTAAGTAATGGCTGCTATTATAGTATTTATGCATGCAGGGTATAGAGGGGAGGGAGAGAAAGTGGGATTTCCCCCCCCCCCCCCCCCCCCCCCCCCCCCCCCCTTCTCCAAAATAAAATTGCCAGTTTAGTTTTTTAAGAACAAAACATATTCAACAGGCTGTAGGAAGAGTTTAAAAATGTGGAGGTCATGCTCAGTCAATCATATACTGTATCTACTTAGCTATGGGCTTTGTCTGCATTATCATACATATGTAATTGGGCCTGTAAAACGATACAAAGCTTTTAGTATCGCTACATTTTGTCAATTACATCTATTCTGATAAGTATTTTTGCTCCATAAGTTTCTTAGCAAACAGGAATGGTTTTACATTACAGTTCCCCTCCCCTTCCCTCTCCCCCCTCCCTCTCCTCCTCCCTCTCCTCCCTCCCTCTCCCAGCCTAGTGTGAGGTGTGGTTGTATATGTGTGTGCATATGTCAGATGACCGAGGAGTAAGGGACAGTGAGAGGAAAGCTGCAGTCATGCATTTTGACACAGATCAGGTATGTATGTATGTATGTATGTATGTGTGTGTATGTATGTGTGTGGTGCTTAATGTCATAGTAGAGATTCAGAGGCCTGTAGATTATGTGTCTAATTTTGAAATTTAATTTGCAATAACACACACACACACACATGCACACACACACAACGCACGCAACACACATAACATGCAACATAATGCACACATACTTAATACACACACACACACACATACATGATGCACACACACGTAACTGGTTCGTATGTCCATCATTCTCTCACTCTCTATGATGACCTGTAGTTTTATTGTTTGTGTTGTGCGTTTAATTATCCAGGCTTATGTGTTTGATGAGAATGTTCGCCACAAGCACAGCCATAAAGACCTGACCACCCATTCCTCCAAGAAACAGTGAGTATGTGCCAGAGGTCAAAGTACATGCTACTCTATTAAGCCGAATCTAATTGGAGCGTGTTAACAATTGCTAGTATATTGTCTGTCCAGAACAGAAAAAATGTGATTTAAATTTTTTATGCTCAATATTGCAAAAGGTTTCTTTCTTTCTTTTTTTTTTTTTTTTTTTTTTACACTAAATTAACTAGTTCTAATAATCAATCATATTATATTGCATCTCCCAAAGTTAATTGTAATCGTTTGACACTTTGTGAGACCATATTCCTAATTGCAATTATTTTCTTTGACTTACTTAACCAAATCAAACATTGTTCATGTGTTGTTGTTGTTGTTGTTGTTTCCTGACATAGGTCATCATCACGTACTGGGTTAGTGAGAAGCCTCGCATCTCGGCATCATGGTGAGAGAGGCGTGAATTGTTAATATAGATATGACATATCTATAATGTAGGGCATTTTTAGAACTAACTTGAGATTTTTGAAAATTCTGGGGTTAATGTTTCCATGAAATTTATGAAGTCCAATAATTTTCAGGAAGGGAGGAGTGTGTTGGTGTGTGTGTGGAAGGGGGGGGGAGGAGGAGGGTGTTAAAAGGCTATCCTAAAAAATTCCTTACGAGTGTGCAGACTTTATTATTGACGACTGTTTGTTGTGGTTGGTATTGTATCTGCCACTCTCAGCACTAGAAGACGACACAGACAGGCTACTAGATCTGATCTCTAAGGGTGATGAGTTGACCACACCTCCACCTGCATACACGGGTGGCCATCACTACCGACTCCAATCTCCCTCTCCTCCGGTATCTCCTTCCCCTACAGCCAATTCGTCTCCAGCCAAATCCCCATCACCCTACCACCATCGACACCGACAACATCATCACCATGACAACCACAACCATTACCACCGTGACCATCAGCCTACGGTGCACGATCATGTAAACCCGTACTCTCACGGCAAGGCGAAGGTGCGAGGACCTGGGGTGCGATCTCCCAACTTGCCAGACAGTCAGCAAGTGACTCGAGAGCTGAATTTTGCTGGAGACAAGCAAGAAGGTGGTCGGTACAGGGACTCTCAAGTCATGGGCAACTTTACCCCAGCACCATATAGTGTTAATGAAAAAGGCCATTCTTTACCTTCTAGTCGATATGCTTTAAAACAGTTACTGGCATTGTTACAAGAGTAAGTGTAGTTTTATCAACTATTCCATATATGTTATGAAGTGGAAGTAGAGGAATAGGGATTTCATTATTAGTAGGTACAGACATACCTAGCTGTGGTAGTAGGTACGGACATACCTAGCTGTGGTAGTAGGTACGGACATACCTAGCTGTGGTAGTAGGTACGGACATACCTAGCTGTGGTAGTAGGTGCAGACATACCTAGCTGTAGTAGTAGGTACAGACATACCTAGCTGTGGTAGTAGGTGCGGACATACCTAGCTGTGGTAGTAGGTGCAGACATACCTAGCTGTGGTAGTAGGTGCAGACATACCTAGCTGTGGTAGTAGGTACGGACATACCTAGCTGTGGTAGTAGGTCATACCTAGCTGTGGTAGTAGGTACGGACATACCTAGCTGTGGTAGTAGGTACGGACATACCTAGCTGTGGTAGTAGGTGCAGACATACCTAGCTGTAGTAGTAGGTACAGACATACCTAGCTGTGGTAGTAGGTGCGGACATACCTAGCTGTGGTAGTAGGTGCAGACATACCTAGCTGTGGTAGTAGGTGCAGACATACCTAGCTGTGGTAGTAGGTACGGACATACCTAGCTGTGGTAGTAGGTCATACCTAGCTGTGGTAGTAGGTACGGACATACCTAGCTGTGGTAGTAGGTACGGACATACCTAGCTGTGGTAGTAGGTGCAGACATACCTAGCTGTAGTAGTAGGTACAGACATACCTAGCTGTGGTAGTAGGTGCGGACATACCTAGCTGTGGTAGTAGGTGCAGACATACCTAGCTGTGGTAGTAGGTGCAGACATACCTAGCTGTGGTAGTAGGTACAGACATACCTAGCTGTGGTAGTAGGTGCAGACATACCTAGCTGTGTAGTAGGTACAGACATACCTAGCTGTGTAGTAGGTGCAGTAGGTGCAGACATACCTAGCTGTGGTAGTATACCTTGCAGGTGGGGACATACCTAAAGGAGTAGGTAGTAGGTGGGGACATACCTAGCTGTGGTAGTAGGTGCAGACATACCTAGCTGTGGTAGTAGGTGGGGACATACCTAGCTGTGGTAGTAGGTAGGACATACCTAGCTGTGGTAGGTATTAGGTGCAGACATACCTAGCTGTGGTAGTAGGTAGTAGGTGCAGACATACCTAGCGTGGTAGTAGGTAGGTGCAGACATACCTAGCTGTGGTAGTAGGTGCAGTAGCTGTGGTAGTAGGTGCAGACATACCTAGCTGTGGTAGTAGGTGCGGACATACCTAGCTGTGGTAGTAGGTGGACTACCTAGCTGTGGTAGTAGGTGCAGACATACCTAGCTGTGGTAGTAGGTACAGACATACCTAGCTGTGGTAGTAGGTGGAGACATACCTAGCTGTGGTAGTAGGTGCAGACATACCTAGCTGTGGTAGTAGGTGCAGACATACCTAGCTGTGGTATTAGGTGCAGACCTACCTAGCTGTGGTAGTAGGTACGGACATACCTAGCTGTGGTAGTAGGTGCAGACATACCTAGCTGTGGTAGTAGGTGCAGACATACCTAGCTGTGGTATTAGGTGCAGACCTACCTAGCTGTGGTAGTAGGTACGGACATACCTAGCTGTGGTATTAGGTGCAGACCTACCTAGCTGTGGTAGTAGGTGCAGACATACCTAGCTGTGGTAGTAGGTACAGACATACCTAGCTATGGTAGTAGGTACGGACATACCTAGCTGTGGTAGTAGGTACGGACATACCTAGCTGTGGTAGTATGATTGTAATACTAGGGCAAAAAACTTCAGAGTTCCTAATTAATATGGAAATACTTACATAGATGCATGAGTGACCAATGACTTCTCATGGAACTGACTGGACTGGTTCTGAAAGCAACTAAGAGCACTTATGTATGTATGCCAGTAACACCTTTTTTCCTTCTTTTTTTGTTGTTGTGATTTTTAAAGTGCTAGGAGTTTACAGTAGCTATTCGCTGAAGAAATAGTTTCTGGTGATTTGTGTAAAGCAGTTTGTCACGTGCATGTGTGTGTGTGTGTGTGTGTGTGTGTGTGTGCATGCTTGTAGCCGTGTAGAAGGAGAGCTCATGGTTTTGGTTCAAGATGAAGGTCTCCAAGGTAGGAGTTGGTTGCATATGAAATTATGTGAAAGTAGCCAGCATAAGAGAGATTGAAGGGCAGTTGAGTTATTACTGTATTCTAATCATTAGCATTAGTTAAATTTTAATCCTATTGACTTTTATCCTCTGTCTGGTGTAATTATGATATTGAGGTTTATTAATATAAACTGGTGTACTAGTTTCATGACCATATTTTTGTTTAATTTGTACTGTACTTGAATATGCTCAAATGTTTTGTTTATTGTTATTATTATTATTGTTTATTCCAGAGGAATTTGCTCACTGGTATGAAGATTGCACGCTGCGAAGGAGCCAGCACAGTCCCAGCAAGAAGGACCAGCAGCATCAGGTAGAATGTCTACAGGGAGAAGTGGACGCTTTACAGACTGAACTCAAGACAATGGAGATACAACTCCGGGACAAGGACAAGAACCTCACTGACTCAGGCAACAAGATCAGGGAAATGGAGGTATATAGGTAACTATAAAGTCTGGCATACTAAAGGCACTAAAGCGGTATAGTACGGCTGTTTGATGTCACCACCTTGAGATTTTTTGATAGCCAAATGTTCAGACGCAGTTAATATTAGTATCATGATCCTTACATACTAAGGTTTAATCAGTGCTTGTATGTGTGTGTGGGGTTTTTTTGTTGTTTTTTTAGTGTTTTTTTTTTTTCTTTGTTGTTGTTTTTTTTTGTTGTATTTTTGTTTTTTAGTTGTTGTTTTTTTGTTGTTGTTTTTTTGTTGTTTTTTTTACTGATATGACTAGTTCTTAAGTACCGAATGCACCAAAAATCATATAGCAATGCCTCCATTAGTAGCGTACTTTAACCGGATAGTAACACATTATCTACCACAAATCTGACCCCATTTTACAACTGATGCTCATGAAATTCAGCTGTGCCTCACTTACTGTAGCACATGTACAATAGGGGAGGGGCTGGGTATGGTTGACTTGACAAATATGAATCCTTGCGTATAAAATAATCGTTCCAGAATATATTCTCCTATACTGCTTAGTGGGAGAACAACATCATTTCATACTTTGCCACAGCATGAAGAAATATTTTTTATACACAAAATTTTACAGAAATAATCAACAATTGTTCACGTGCAATGGTGAGTAAATAGAAAAATAAAATAAATTCATGTCATTATGGCATACACACAATGATAAATGATATACTTGCAACAAATTGGCTGGTAACTTCGTCTGTGCTGGGCTATTTCTTGAGATGCGGCAAACCTCCTGTCTTTATGTTTAGTACGTGCTTTCATAGTAGTACTTGAATTTTCTGCAGAATTAAATTGCTTGAGCTGCACTAAGCTGTAGTACTCTAGGACCCACATTATTATTATTACTAGCAAATACCCTGCCACACAGTGGCACTTGATGTACTAGCTTCTGCAAATTAGGAATGCAGCAGCATAAGGTATTCTTATTGTCATCTACAAGTTACATTAGTCCGCTTTTCTCACTTATTTTTCGACCATGAATGCACATACCACATTCATCACGGACGATACTTTACCACCCCGACACAGCTTTATTCATTAATGCACACAACACTGTCATTGTCACTGACGACACTTTACCAACCCAGCTCATCTTTATTCATGAATGCACATATGTACACCATCATCATCGTTATTGCTGACAATGTTATATCAATCAACCCAGCTCAGCTAAATTACACCCCACCGTTGTCATCACTTTTTTCTCATTTATTTTTCTTGACTTATGTATTCATGAGCACACCACCCGCACAACCACCATCGTGGTTACTGATGATGCTTTACCAACCTGGCTCAGCTTCATTCAATACATATCCATCTGCAGCAGCATCATTGACAATGCTTTATTAACCTGGATCAACTAATGTGTACACACACTGTTGTCGTATAGACAAGCATATTATTTTGGAAGGTGGGGGTGGATTTTGTAAAAAATAAAAAAAAAATAAAAAAAGATGAGGCAAGTTTAGGCAGGGATTCATTTAGGATTTTTTGTTTGGGGAGAAGAGGGAAATATAACATCCATCAAACACTATATAATGTCTATATGTGCTATTAACCCTGTTTGGCTAATTAAACATGAAATTTTGGCTACAAATGATATCCCATTGCGGTCATGTTGTAATCACATGTATCCAATGATAGGGTTTATTGTCTGACAAAGACTTGAAGTTAGAGAATTTGAGTTCCCAGCTGGAGAGGGAGGCAGCGAAAGCAGAGCAGGCAGTGAAGAAGGAGGCAACAGCTCAGGAAAATCAAAGGATTCTACAAATCAACAAGAAAGAAATGGTAGTCTATATAATTCTAGTAGACATATTTTGTGAAGGCTTATTTAGTGTCTTTGGTAAAGAGTACATGTTCATTGTAATTGGCAAATTGAATTATTTAAATAAGGGCATAAGGACAGGACTTGAATTAAAGGTGTGTAATTGTTATCTCTTGCATGGACATTTATTTTACTTCCAGATGTCTCTGCAGAAACAGTTAAGAGCTCTCCAGGAAGAGAACCGGACTCTGCAGCAGGCTCTGGGTCACGCCCCCTCTCACGGCCAGCTGGAAGAGGCACATAGACACATAGGTAAATCACATCAATTGAAGGTCAATAAAAGGCAGCAAATGTTGGATTCCATCAACATTACACTGATAAAAAATGTTTTGTTAAATTACAATTTCGGTAGTACATATGTGCAAATTTGAGAATTTACATATTTGTTTACCATTATGCAACTGGTTTGAAAGGATCATTAGCTACTAATGCTTGTTTTATGCTTTGTTTGTTTGATAATGGTATGACGTAGAGGAACTGAAGGCTGAAGGAGGAGGTTTACGTGGAGAGCTGGAGTCAGTGGTGGAGAGACACAAGCAGGACTTGGTCAATGTGTCACAGCTGCAGGACTTGGCCACCATGTTGCAGGAGAGCCACAGGTAATAGATAATATTAAGACCAGGATTATGGTGGTGGAAAATAGCTCTGTGTGTGTAGGTGTGTGTGTGTAAAAAGTATAATTACAGTAGGCATCAAAAAAGTTCTGGATTCTGTTCCATAAAAAATTAGTTTTGTTACCGTAGTTTTTTACTGTTGTGTTCAGTACCGTTTTGACTAAACAGCCGACAATGTTTACTAAAAACGGTTAAGCTTTTTTATCGATTCACTAATATTTTCTATCTATAAACTCTTCTATAGCTATATCAGCAAGCTAAGGCCTTGTATCACCCGTTAAATGCTACGAGGATAGTGCAAAAAAACTCGTACAAAAAAATTTGACTTTCTTCAATAAAGCTGCAAACTGAAGTTCCGACAGGCACACAGCTATAACCAGGTCCCACTTCGTAGGTCTCCTATTAGCTACTGATGGACCTCCAGTAGTAAAAAATCTAAGCCCACAGATGTTTTAACATCAATAAAACATCGATACTATGCAGTAGTCGAACTAACAATTCTCTGCAAAACAGTTAGAATTGGACTGCTTCAATTACCCCAAAAGCTTCGCCTCAGGAGCCTGTAAGATAAAAATCGGAATGTTTTATTGGATAAATGATTTTTGCATTTCTTAGAGCAAGGCATGCAGTGAACAAGTAAGATTAAAACAGTAACACAGTCTAACAGAACAACTTTTATTTTTTTTATTTTTTTTATTTTTTTCATCATGACACAGAATTTGATGCCTACTGTATATGCTTTTTGCACACTATAGATTATCATGTATATGGTAAATAATTGGATAATTTGCTTCATATAAATACAAATTGGCATTTAATTAAAAGGTGGAGTAAAACAGTGGGATGAGTTTTGAGTTTTACTTGGCTGGTAAATTCAACATTATTTATGGTGGGTACGTTGCCGGTTTCAAACTTATGGAGGCAGTACAATTATGGATTAAAAGCTAGTCTCAACTGGGCGGGGTCATTTTTCAATACAAAAAAGTGTGGTATTATTTTGAAATACCACACAAGTGGAAAACTGAAATAATGAAGCATCAAAGGTGTGAACCCTCAGCGCTATTAAGCACTTCCTAGCTATTACAATATAATCTCCTTCCAAAAGAAAAAGCAATCTGTTAGCTATTTTAATGAGGCATCAAAACAGCTCGAAAGAGAAGAAGCTAAACTAGCCAGAAACACTCACCTATTTTCAACGCAAAACTTCACTTCTTTCAACTTTGTTATACTTTCCTGAGCATAAATCAAACTACACCGCTGGCTGCAAGAAATTATTTGCTCACGTGATTATGACATGACGCTAGGGGGTGTTACCCATTAAAGCTGGTACCTACCGCGGAGCTGAAAGCTTCGCGTTTTCTCAATGATTAGCCCGAAATTCAAAAAAGTAGCACAATAAAGGGTCTTAAATCTTCGTCCTGAGTAAGTTTATACCTAAATCAACTGTTAATTGTCAGTAATCTCCAAAATCAGAGCGTGACAGACAAACAGACAGACAAACAGACAGACAAACAGACAGGACGACTACTATTACCTTCTCGCGCATGCGCGCTGAGGGTCAATGATCTGATTAGTCACAACAATCTATCAAAATTATAATGTCTTACTGAAGAATTAAATGTGCTATTTATTTCGAATACCACAGTTTTCCATGCTATTGTGTCTCCAAATAGTACTGGTTCTAGACAATCTTCCAATGTGCATACTAACCCAACTGACAGAAGTTCAGTTCTCTCATACACCCTCACTAATTCAAACTTTATGGGATCAGAGGGCATTTGGATGATAATTAATTACATATCATTTTATTTATTTCATGCATTGTAATTTGTTATTTACCTTAGTAGCTTCTTTTCTTTTCTTTTTTCTTTTTTTCTTTTTAATTTATTTATTCATTTTTTATCTGAACCATGAGAATATCAGAACATCTGTATACGATTGTTGCCTACCTTTATGATTTGTTTTCAATTAGCTAGGTTCAGTTTAGCGAGAGTCTGTCTATTGTACATGAAGAAAATTGAACACGGTCTTTCAAGTTGTGCATATGATGACACTTTACCAGACAATATAACTAAATGAATGGGAAACAATGAAGTATAAAACACAAAGAAAAAAAGTAGTCAGAATTGGTAACAGGCAAGGTTAACAGATTATGAGTCCCAACAATAACAGGAGTAATTCTTGAGTGGACTAACTAGTGATGTGCTTGAGTACAAATGGCAAGCGAGCCTACACTATTGTTACATGATTGATTTTAACTCCTATCACTCAAAGCTACTAAAAATAATGTCGAGTTTTTAAATTATGTTTATACGGTAACGGATTTAATTGCCATAGTAACAACTCGCTGCAACTGTTTGGATTGAAAAAAAAAAAACAGCAACAAAACAATTATTTAAATGTTTTCTTTGTGATATTCTTTAGCTAAGTAGAAGCTATAACTCACAATACTTTCACACAACTGGACATACCTACACAAGACTTACCTATGTGGTTAGTCTAATGGACAATAAACTTTCAAAGTAAATACTGTTGCGTATGGCTTATAACCATGACAAAGAGCACATTGAATTACCACTGCCACTAACTCCAATAGAAATGGAACTCCCGTAGGTTTTCAAGTTTTAACTGCACCTGCAAAAGAATTCAAAATGAAAAACAATCCAATTTCTAGGGTGATACGGGTAAAGATTGATAAACCAGAGGATTCTGTTCAGTGAAGTTTGGGACGGGGTCGACCACCGAACTAACACAAAAATGCCAGGGTCAAAGTACAAAATGACATACATACATCCAAACATATGTATAAACAAATATCCCCGATTTTCAATTGAGTTACCCCTGATAGTGTCTTGCTCGCTCGCCAATTAAGTAAAGTTTGCACACTTGATGAATAATTTCTCCTTCTATGTAAATGGCAGTCATTTAGCTACACATTACCTGGCTATGTGGCTACATAATCAGTCACAATCCAGCGTAAGGTCCAAAACTTGAAATAAGCTCATTGCTCTCTTTTGACCAATTGTGAATGTATTGAAGAAATTGCTAAAAGGCAAGTGGGATGGGATGGTCATTGAAATTAGACTTTTTGAGGTGTAAGGTAAGATTTTTTTTTATTATTGTTTCTGCAAATGATCATATTTATTAGCTACTTTGATTTGTCCAGTTGAAGAATTATTTGTGTGCGTATACGTATGTACGTGTATTTGTAGGTCTCTGGTAGCAACTAATGACCACTTACTTCAAGAGTTGGAAGAGAACAAGCAAAGACATGCACTGGAGATAGCTCAGCTCAACACCAACTATCAACAACTTAGAAAAACTGTACAATTATATTCTTAGTTTTAGTGCTGTTATATATAGACAACATTAAGAATGGCTAACTATCCTTGCCTGGTAAGTAGCTAGTGCCAAAACTAAAGGCTATGATTATACTCTCTTGACCTATAAGGAATTGTGAGTAAAAACACGAGTCAAGATTGGCTTAATAAGGTAATCGTGAATTTCATTGTCATTGGTTGCTAGGAAACATACTAAGCAAAATAACATAGCAGTTGTTAAAAATGGAGGAATTGCTAAGTAAAGAGGAGGCATTGATAGATTCCTTAAAAGAAGTTGAAGAGCCCTTTTTGAAGGATCTGTTTCACTGTGGTTGCTTATCCAAAGAAGATGTTGGTGATATCCTCAATCTGGATGACAGTGTGGACTCTGAACTTAAAGCCAGGTATATATGGAGGATAATACATAGTCGCATAAAAAAAGATAAAGCATTACTTAAAAACTTTGTCAGTAAATTATCTCGGAGTAAGAAGAGTTCTAGGCTAGGTTTGTATTTTCAACTTAAAACAAACCCTAGTAGTGAAGTTATTTTATCTGCAGAGCACATACCCTATCTGACAGAGTTGTTAGTTCCATGTTGTTATAAATGGGAGCAGATTGGTATAGGCCTTAAACTACCTCAACATGTAATTGAAGGGTGTCGACGATCTTGGCGTAGCAATGATACCAAATTAAATAGTATACTCTTATCGTGGCAGGAAAACAAACCATATGCTTCTTTGAAACAAATTATAGAAGTGCTTAAAAGTGAACTGGTAGGAATGGCTTCATTGGCCGATAGCTTAAGAGAAACTTTAGAAAAGAGAATTATTCAAACACAAAAATTAGAGCAAAATTTTACATCACACTCTGTTCTGCAATTTAATATGGAAGTGCAAGATGGTAAGTCTGCACTTTTATGTGTACATGAGCCAAAGAGTCGTAGTAGTAGAAGAGTGAAATATACATGGATAAAAGATGAAGTGCCTCTGAATAATAATGTATATTTTTCAAATGTAAGCAGTGATATTCTTTTAATAAAAGGAGCTTGTCAAGGATTAAAAGGCAAGTATACTTGCAGTAGAACTGTTAATCACAGGGATACGCAAAAGGTAGTACAGTTTAATATTACTTTCTGCCCTGAAAAGGAATGCCTTATAAAGAGATATGTCAAGAACGAGGAAATTCCTAAAGATTCTTGGCCTCCAGTAGGTAATTCTGTTTTTATAGACTTAGCGTTAATCAATAATAAAAAACTTGCATATTTAGACTACCGGTATTCAGTTAGAGGAGATATGGATGACATTTTAAACTCTAAGACAATATTTAAGTTTCAAGAGCTTTTTAGTATGTATAAAAGTGGAGCTCTTGTGCTTTTAGAAGGTCGTCCAGGAAGTGGTAAAACAACGCTGACTCATAAGATAGTGAGAGAGTGGGCAATAGGACCAGACGTGTTACATGGAGCCAACTTTGTTTTCTTAATATCACTTCGAATCTTAAATTCAACCAAGAAGGATCAAACTTTATCTGAAATTCTTGATATATTTTACAATAAAGAGCATGTCAAGTTAATGGTTGACAGACTAGAAAGTGTATATGGTGAAGGTTCTTGTTTCATTATAGATGGTTTGGATGAGTATCAAAATGATGACAGTGTCATCACTCGGCTCATGAATAAAATGTATCTCCCGAAGGCTATGATTATAGTGGCTTCACGACCTGTAGCAACTGTAGAACTTAGACATTCTAGTCACTTGACTAGAAGAATCGAAGTTCTTGGGTTCTCTAGACGTCAGATATCTAATTATATAAATGAATACACTTTTAAAGCTGGACATTCAAGAGCTGAATTAGAAGACTACCTCGAGTCCCACATCAATATATTACACATGTGCTACCTTCCAGTGCATGTAGCTATGATATGTTATATTTACAACGAATGCAAAGAAATACCAAATACTGAAACAAAAATATACGAACTCTTTACACTACTTACAATCAAGCGCATGCGGACAAGAGAAGGCACTAAATTTGCTATACGATCTTTAAAGAATTTGGATCAAGAGACAAAAAGCATGTTTGATAACATTTGCAAACTTGCCTTTGATATGACCATTGCTTCCGAACAAAGTGTTCATCAAAGTGAAACTTCAATAGCTCCACTTTCTGATGACAGAGGTTGTGATGCAGATTCTCTAGGCTTGGTTACTGTGGATTCTACTGCTAGCTTGCTTGATTTCGAAGAAATATATTGTTTTCTACACTTGACTTTCCAAGAGTTTTTAGCTGCTTTTTACATTGCTACTCAAGACGATAATAAACAGTTGGACATTATTAAAAAAAATAGAGATAAAAAGGCAATGCTGGTCGTATGGAAATTTTATTGTGGTATAAAGAAATTTTTAGATCCACATTCTGAGCAGATAGAGCTAATTCTGAATTCCAAGTCAAAGGCTGATATGTATAAAATTCAATGTGCATTCGAATCTCAGCAACCCATAGTTTGTTCAATCGTCATGAAAACTGAAATACTGACTTTTGAGGATTACACTTTCTCTCCTACTGACTTTAATGCCATAGGATATGTAACATCTCATGCTCCTCATCCTATTACACTAATATTAAAAAACTGTATACTCCACGAAAGCGGACCAAAATCTCTATTATTAAAGAACATAAAACACCTCTCCTACTCTACAAAAACTAATAAATCTCAATTAAAAATACTTAATGAGATACTGAAGCAATGTGAATCATTACAAACTCTTGATTTGCTGCAATACGAGTTTCAAAAAGATGACATTTTAGTTATTACTGATTGTGTTACTTTACCATTAAAAGTATTAAAAATCAACATCATGCCTTTAGCAGATATGGCCAATCTGGAAATGTTGAAATTTAATAGTAAAGAATTACTGCAAATACAGTACTTGTACAATAATAATAAAAGCATATCACACAAAAAGTACTTGTCAGATCTGCTTTCAGCATTTCAATGTGAAATCGTTCCTTTGTGTGAATTTCCACCAAACATATTATGTAATATAGATTTTGATATTTTCCAAGTGACCAGATTCCTAGAATTGACGAACCTTTTCCTTATCAATTGCAATATGGATGATAGTAAAGTTGAGTCCCTGCTATCAAATTCTAATTATGAAACTGTGAGATTGGATGTAAATAAGATCACTGATGTCGGTGCAACCTCTGTTTCCAAGCTAATAAAGAGATGTAGTAATTTAAAGTGTTTGTCTCTCAGCTGTAACATGATTGGTAACAATGGCGTCTTGGCAATAGCTGAGGCAGTAAAATGCACTCCCAACTTGATTGAGCTAGACTTGAGAGGAAATAATATTAATAACGAAAAGGACTTAATAGAAAATTGTTTCTCAAAAGTCCAGCAATTTAGATTAATCATGGCACAAGATGAACCATCATCATGTATTTGGGATGCTGTAACTATGGAAGATCCTTATAACAAATCTGTAACTCGAGCATTTCAGAGTTTTAAGTATTTACACACTTTAAACCTTGATGGCAAACACAGTACTGAAATATTGGAAAAAAATCACTTGTCAGCAATAGGTAAAGGCTTAAAATTTTGCAGTTTAGTAAAGGTCCTCATACTTAGTAACAATGGAATCAGATATGGAATGTCTGCCCTGGCAAACGGACTAAAATATTGCACTAATCTAGAGGTACTTGATCTTCATAATAATGATATTGATAGTTCAGGTGCTGAAGAATTAAAACATTATTTTCTCCACAAGGTTAACCACTCACCAACAAATTCTCCAATAAGTTTAGTAAGACTGGATTTAAGTAACAACCACATAGCACAAGGTGCAGTCGCTCTAGCAAGTGGACTAGAATGCTGCCAAAAACTACAATCACTTGACCTTTCAAATAATAAAATTCTATCAGAAAAGGATGCAGAAGCTATAGTCTGTGCACTAGAAAATTGTGTCACTCTACAGGAGTTTAAATTCAGTCGTAACAATTTTCAATATCCTTTGATAGGCTGTAACAACCTACGAACTTTATACATAGATCATACCCATATGTCTTCTTCAAGAGCATATTACGTTTTCAAAGGACTGCAATCTTGTGCTAATATTGAGTCACTCGATATTAGTCATACTGTGATTGGTGAGATGGGAAGAGTAGCTCTTGTCGAAGCTATGAAGTATTGGAAACGTTTAAAAGTACTTAAAACTGTCAATATTTCTTTGAAATCTGAATGTAAACTATATGAGGGTCTGAGATGCTGTAGAGCAATGGAAGAATTAGACATTTCATACAACAATTTTCGGAACAAAGAAGCTCTACTGAAAGCTTTAATGGGTTGCCTTAGCTTGAAAATTGTGATCTTTGATGGAATCCATTTCACCCTTGCTGAAATAAATTTATTAGTTCTTTTGCTCACTTGTAATGAAAGCATTGAGAGGGTTAGTCTTAAACATAGTATGGATCGCACTTGTACAGAATTCTTATTTGAAGGCTTAACCACTTGCTCAAATATCAAGTTACTCGAAATTTGCAAATGCACAATAAAGGAAGAAAATTTCTTTCCAATAAAAGTGAAAAATTGTGATATAGTTGTTGATGAAAGTGTTGATACAAATTGTGTCAAAAAAATATGACAATAGACATACTTCTATCAATGAACTCAAACATTCTATTTGTGGTAACGGTTAAGAGAGCTCGCTCTCACCTGCAAGTTTGAAAAGAAGGATCTCCTGGAAGAAATGATTCGTGACCGTTTCATTTGTGGAGTCAATCATCCTGGCATTCAGCGCAAGCTCCTTTCTGAAGGCGACCTTACTTACAACGATGCCATTAAACTAGCCCAGACTATTGAAGCCTCTGAGCGTGATTCTAAGAAACTCGGTGGAGGCTCTACGGGAGGCCCTGCACCTGCCAAAATCTTAAATTACACTACACCCTTCAAGAATTTGAAAGAATCGACAACTACTATTTCGTGGACCGCATTTGGCTAACAAGTGCAAGCACACTGAAGTAATTTGCAACTACTGCAACAAGAAAGGCCATTTCGAAAGGGTGTGCAGGAAGAAGCTGTCACAGCAGCAACACTCAACACCAGCAAAGACGCAACGTCAAAAGAAACTTTCAAAATCTACCCACCATGTAGAAGAAGATCCAGAAGAATTGGTGCCAGAAACTGAATATGACATGCTTACCTTACAGGATCAAAGCACCAAACCCTACACAGTGGAAGTAGAATTGAATGGCATTCCCGTGACCATGGAGCTGGACACTGGTGCTGCAGTCTCCATTATCAACGAGTCGACATTTAGCGATCTGCAGAAATCAGCCCCTCCTTCTTTGCAGCCTTCATCCAGCAAACTTCGCACCTATACTGGGCAGTCCATTGAAGTTTTGGGCGTCACTCAATTACAGGTCAGATACAAAACCCAAGATGCACTTGTAGCAGTGCATGTAGTAAAAGATGGACCTAACTTGATGGGCAGGGACTGGCTCGCTCAAATTAATGTTGATTTCAAGGACATTCACATTGTTAATCCGGATACTCCAATCATTGAACAAGTATGCTACTGTATTTGGATCAGATTTGGGTTGTTTCAAAGGTGCTGAAATTAAATTAAGTGTTCATAACGATGCCAAGCCCAAATTTTACAAGCCTAGACCAGTGCCATTAGTTTACAAAGAAAAAGTTAGTGAAGAACTTAACAATTTACAAAAGCAAGGCATCATTTCACCTGTTCTATTTTCACCATGGGCAGCACCCATAGTGCCAGTGCTAAAGAAAAATGGGAAAGTTAGACTATGTGGGGATTACAAGTTGACTATTAATCAGGCCTCACCTGTTGAAACATATCCCCTTCCCCGTATTGACGAGTTATTTTCCAATCTATCAGGTGGACAGTACTTTTCCAAATTAGACCTTGCCAATGCATACTTTCAGTTGCCACTTAATCAAGAATCCAAACAGTATGTCACAATCAACACCCACAAGGGACTATTTCAGTATAATCGCTTGCCTTTTGAGGTCACATCGGCTCCAGTGATTTTTCAGCGTCACATTGAGTCAGTATTGTCAGGCTTGGATGGTTTATGTGTATACGTAGACGACATTTTGCTGATAGGCCATACTTTGGAGTCTCACATGCATACTAGACGAAGTGTTCAGGAGGCTACAGGATGCAGGTTACGGCTCAACAGAGACAAGTGCTATTTCTTGCGTTCTCAAATTGAATACCTTGGTCACATCATTGACAAAGACAGCCTTCACCCTACAGATGCAAAAATACAAGCATCAAAGATGCACCACAGCCTACTGACACCATTCAGCTTCGCTCATTCCTCGGGTTGCTCAATTATTATGGCAAATTTTTGCCCAACCTCTCATCAACACTCGCTCCCCTATATACTCTGCTAAACAAAGGACAGAAGTGGAAGGGAATCAACGCAAGAAGCAGCATTCCAGAAAGCAAAAGATGCTTTGCTGGCCAATTCTCTTTTAGTCCATTACGACCCTTCAAAGCCCATGATATTGGCATGTGATGCCTCTGATTATGGCATTGGAGCTGTTTTGTCCCACCTTGTTGACGAGAATCAAGAACGACCCATTGCTTACATTTCTCGCTCACTCACAGCTGCAGAAAAGCATTATTCACAGCTAGAGAAAGAGGCCCTTGCAATTGTCTTCGCAGTAAAAAAATTTCATCATTACCTGCTTGGGCGTCATTTTACAATCGAATCAGATCATCAACCATTGAAATTTTTGTTTGGTGAGAACAAGAGAATTCCTCAGATGGCTTCCTCTCGCATTCAGCGATGGGCGATAACGTTGTCAGCCTACAACTACACCATGAGGTGTAAGCCAGGCAGAGACCTAGGCAACGCTGATGCTCTCAGCCGTCTCCCAAGTGCTACAACTTCACCTCATGTTAGTGTTCCAGAAGACCTCGTGATGGTTATTGACCACCTTTCAGGCACATCAGTTAACACTTCCAGTATCAAAGAGTGGACAATTAAGGACCCCCTGCTGTCATCTATCATTAGATTTTTAAGATCGGGTTGGCCAGACCAACAACTGGATAAGGAATATCAACCATATGTTGCAAGGAAGAATGAACTCAGCATGATAGACAGATGTCTCTTATGGGCATCTCGTGTCATTATCCCACCTCTTGGACGAGAGTTAATTTTACAGGAACTCCACGAGACACATCCTGGAGTCAATCGGATGAAGGCTCTAGCTTGGTCCTATGTTTGGTGGCCAGGCATGGACGCAGCCATTGAAGACCACGTCAAAAGTTGTCCAGTTTGCCAAGAGTTACGTCCTTCTCCAGCCCCGGCTCCATTGCATCCATGGGAGCGGCCATCCCAACCCTGGAGTCGCATTCATTTGGACTTCGCTGGTCCATTTCTTGGGCACTACTTTCTGGTCATTGTTGACGCCCACTCCAAGTGGCTGGATGTACACATAATGGCTTCTATTACTTCCTCCAAGACCATAGAGAAACTCAGGATTATATTCGCCAACCACGGATTACCTCACAAAGTCGTCTTAGACAATGGTCCCTCCTTCACAAGTGAGGAATTTCGAGAATTTTTGTCAGATAATGGAATTGTTCATGTAACTACTTCACCATATCATCCATCAAGCAATGGATCACCAGAGCATGCAGTGCAAACATTAAAGAAGGGAATCAAGCACACAGCTGGTAAAACTATTCAGGAGAAACTTTCTAAGTTCTTGTTCGCATACCGCATCACACCCCATACTACCACAGGTACAGCTCCAGCTCAACTTCTAATGGGACGTCAACTCAGAACATGATTGGATCGACTCTTTCCTGATTTGTCTCTGCATGTTCAGAAACACCAAGCTAAGCAGCCACAACAACATGATACGGCCAAACCATTGCGTTCCTTCATGATCGACGACTTAGTGTATGTCAAAGATTTCTCCTCACCAACTCTCTCTTGGATACCGGGAAAAGTTGTGAATGTCTCAGGTCCACTTTCCTATCATGTGGAATTACAATCAGGTCGAGTTGTTCGTCGTCACGTTGATGCAGTTCGCAAGAGAGTAGTTTCTCACCTTCCACTCGTCACATCCTCACTTTCTGCATTGGATGGAGAAGACTTATACCTACCTAATCTACCACAGACACACCCAGATACTCAGGAAACAGCACATGCTCCAACTCTACCCTTGCCGACTCCGAATGCCCCACCACAGTGTGATCAACCTCCTATTCGTAGATCTACTCGTCATCGCCCACCACCTGATCGACTTAGTTACAGTCTCAGAGGGGAAGTGTGGTAACGGCTAATGAACTTCAGAGACATATCGACTGTAACACTTCTTGTCACTTTCATTCATGTACCACTTCACACCAATTAACAACTCTTTCATACCTAATGCATGCATAAACACCATGGTTTTGAGTACACCATATATTAGTCTATTCTTTCTGTGACTTCAGTCATTCTTTGAGATTCATAAAAAGTATCAGACTGGTTCTTGCGCTGCTAAGCCAAGTTATTACAGATGTTATGCCTGCATTTGTTACAAACCTTGTTACAGAGAGGAAAGCTTGAAAAATCAAAAGAAATATTTGGCCAGATAATGAAGTTTACTTCACGTAACTTAGTTAAGATTATTCATATTCACATTGGAGCATATTATTAACTCTGACATCCTCTGAGAACATATTCTTAATTGCTGAAGGAATTGAAAATGACAAGGCATGGTATCAGTTATAATGCAACATCGTGTAAAACGCCATTTTTACAGGTAAGAAGGAATGGCAATGTTGTATACAATATAGTGAATGTAGCTAGTTGTTTGTGCCACTGTGTAGCTATTAATATGTAATTTAGGGGTGTCCAGCTATATGGCAAATATGGCATTCAATGTAGCTATACAAACTGAATGTACTGAATTTTGTGATATGTTGGTTTCTGATTGCCATAGATTTCAAATGCCAGGCATCTGATAAGAGAGTTTGACAAGAAAGTTAGCACAGCCATCAAGAATACAGCAATTACTGGATAGCACAGTCAAAAGTAAAGTAAACGATTACTAACTCGGGATAAATAAAACTGAATGCATCAAGTTTCACCAACACCACCAATGTAGCTATTTCATGTTGATTTCTAACAGCAGATTAGTTGATAGTTCAAATTCATTTCATGGTTTTCTGTTCCTTCAATAATCAATGCATTTTATTTCATCATGTTTTGTTTACATGATTTATTTCCAATTGTACCACTCTTATGCCCCAATACAATACTTTTCTTCTTCTTCTTCTTTTTTTTTTTTAACCTATCTATTTTTTTAATCATTCAAACCAACTGATGAAGAACTGACTAGTTTTTTTGGAAAAAAGATACTTATTTTATAGAATGATGTAATGTGAGTCTCATGATGGCTTTCTTCACACCTGATGTGTAAAAGACAAGCATGTGCAAGATTTAATGAATAAGATGGTATAGATTATGATAATCTATAGCTACCACCTTATTTAATATATCTTGTACATACTTTGTCTTTTACACATCAGGTGAGAAAAAATGCACTGAACACCTCATGTGGGACCTCCCTGCTCCAAGAAGTAGAGGCTGGAGGACACTCCCATCACTATTAGCCATGCAATCTCAATCTCAATATATGCACACATACAGGAACATGTATTAGTTGGTTACCATCTGTATGCACGTAAAACTCACATTAGTGGTATCGTCAGTGTGATAACTAAGCATACTTCCTCTTGATTGTCACCTTATGTTTAATTCTTGTGAGTCTTTACCTCGTGTGTTTTCCCTTGCCTCATTACTTTTAATAAACCATTAATTGTTCCAGAGTTTCTTTTCACATTGGGGAAGATTCTGGATAAGACTCTGGTGGCCGCCACAACTACCTGTGAAGATCTACCTCTTTGGAGTTTGCCTAGGCCTTACATAAGGCAGTTAGGCGGGCTTGTGTGAAAGGACCCACCTCCTCTTCTTGGACTACCTACTGTGAAGCTATGTGGCAAAGTTAGTAATGATGACAAAAGGCAGCTAGATATTACTACACAAGTTGAGTTGGACATATCTGTAGATGGACAGGTGGCTAAAGTTCCGTCTTG
>WLWD01000371.1_pt1 | contig 34699 bp, 29 predicted proteins | sample 6712731 | NCBI WGS metagenome assembly WLWD01 (sample SAMN12718690, study PRJNA576275) | sponge metagenome | isolation source: marine sponge | host: Mycale hentscheli | place: New Zealand: South Island, Marlborough, Capsize Point | collected 2014-11-01 | reverse complement strand
AGTTCTGAGAGAGTCTTAACTTGGAGGTTAAATGTAAGAAAGAATAAATGGTACCATAGGAGAGCTGCAACTGGCACACAACAACAACGACAATCCATACAACATAGAAAATAGGATAAACCAGAGAGTGAACTAAAAAATGACCTTAAACAGCGGGAAACAGGTCTTGCTGCATTTTTCATAGACATGCTTAATAATTAATTCAATAGTACTTTCAAATGCCATAAAGAAGTCTCCTGGAATGAGGCTTGCATTACAGCTTGACTGATTTGCAGATATGACAAAATTTCTCTACACTTCTACTCTGCAGCCAGGAATACGAGCTCTGAAGTAATTTTATAGACTGTCTGTTACTCTGACTTTGGAGATCACTGACAATTAACCTGTACGAAATCCGCGTAACTGGACCTCGCCACACCCTTTCGGCAATTAATCAGATTAGTCAAGTCCAGATCTTAAGGCACCGAAGGACCAGACCCTTCACACTTTAGCTATTCACTGAACACTACGGCTATGACAGTCGTAAGCTCCCGCAGCACTCGGATAACTGTGTTGCGCGAAGAGTACAAGGTAAGATAATGATTACAGGTAAATAGGGTAAGACATGACACAGAAAGCAATGGGTAAGAAAGGGGCGGAGATACACATGAATAACATTAAGTTCAGTTTGATATGAGGCGCCCGCAAGCAGGCTAATTGTCAGTATATGATAGACAATTCAGGTGTTGATCGAAGTGGAGTCCTGTGGTTCGCAAAAAACCCTCCGGTGAAGCCTGGACATTCTCGGCAGGGCGAGAAGGTGAGAGAGGTGGGACTTCTACAAGTAAAACCAGTCGGTTCGTCGCACGTCGGTAGACCCGTCTGTTACAGAGTAGACCCGCCACTCGAACTAAGTTGTCTTCTCCTGGATAAGTATGTAAGACTTTGGCGAGAGGCCAAGTTCTCTCTCTGATCATCTCGTCCTTAAGCAGCACAATATCGCCAACTGGAAATTCCTTCTATGTGATGTCCACTTTGACCTGGCATTGATAGCTTGTACATAAGTGGATTTCCATTTCTTCCATAAATCGGTGGTCAGGCGGCAAATGTAAGCCCAACGCTTCAACAGTTGTGGACGACCTGAATTGTCGACGGACGTTGGCGGCAGAGAGAGGAGTGGCCGTCCAATCAGGAAGTGTCCTGGTGTGAGCAATTCCGGGGAGTCTGGTTTGGTAGAAATGTTAGAGTCGAGAGGTCGTGAATTTAACGTCGCTTCTGCCTCGATGAGAACGGTTTCCAATTCATCATAACTCAGAGGTCTTGATTATAAATTCTTGCGAAGCAGAGTCTTCATCGACTTCACACCAGCCTCCCACAAACCACCGAAGTGAGGAGTGTGGGGAAGTGTGAAGTGTCATTGAATGTGATGACTGGTGGTGATGTCGTTGATGGCGTCCTTCGTTCCTGGCGAAGTGACCATAGTCGAGATCTCTTCCAACTCATTTTTAGCACCCAAGAAGTTTGTGCCGTTGTCGCTGTAGACGTGGGCAGGACAACCTCTTCTGCCAATGAAGAGGCGCAGGCAGGCCAAGAATGAGTCGGTTGATAAGTCTGAGCAGACCTTGAAGTGAACTGCTCGTGTGGTGAGACATATGAAGACAGCAGCATAGGCCTTGACTCTGGTGGGCTTGCGTGGATTCCCGCGTGTGATCAAGAATGGCTCAGCGAAGTCAACTCCCGTACGTTCGAACAGAGGAGCTGGCGTCGTCCTTGAAGTTGGTAGATCTCCCATCCACTGAAAGATTGGGAGTGCATATGCCTTTTGGCAGTGTACACACTTCCTGCTTAGTAGCTTGAGAAAGTTCCTCACTCGAGGGATGTAATAGTTGTCGGTGAGTAGACTCAGCATTGTAGTCACTCCGGGGTGGTGCCAGGTGCGGTGTCTTGTGTTTACAAATAAAGCCGTGATGTGCGACTTCAGAGACAGCACCACTTGAGGCCTAGAGCATCTGTTCTCTTGACACGTCCCGAGACAACGAGTAAGTTAGTTTCCTTGTCGATGGAAACGTCGAATTTCGAAAGCAGGTGGTGTTTGGGAATGGTTCTTTTCTTCTTCAGCCACTCGAATACTTCCGGGTAAGTCTCCCATTGTGAAATGTGTAGAAGGTGATTTCGAGTAGCCGTGATCTCGTCCGAGATGAGAGAAGTGGTAGTTGTCTTGATCTCATTTTGCCTTCGACAGGCGGCTATGAATCTCCGACAATAGGTGATAATTCTGACCAGCCTGTCAAAGTCTGAGATCTCCTCCCAAAACTTCCATGGAGCGGTCTTGGGAGAGTCATGGGCTTGAAACCTTCTCCTGATTCTTTGAAAGTCAGCCTGGTGTGTGGCCAATGCTCAGGAGAGGAAAGTAGCCATGGCGGACACCACCACAGTGGCGTCTTAATCAGTTCGGTTGGCAGCATTCCTCGGCTGGGCAAGTCGGCTGGATTATCTGGACTGCGAACATGCCTCCATTGACTTCTCCTCAGAATGTCGAGAATGGCGGCGACTCTGTTGGCCTGGTAAGTGTTGAGCGTTGCTGGAGAGTGGTGGAGCCAAGATAGGACAATAGAAGAGTTCGTCCACGTATAGCAGTTGTCCAGAGATATGTCCAGGTCTGAGGCCGTAGCCTTGACTAGTCTTGCTAGCATGAGAGCCGCTGTCAACTCCAGCCGGGGTATTGTCTCCAGCTTGACTGGAGTCACTCTGGATTTGGCTGTCACAAGCGTTACTGATGTTGAAGAGTCCGAATACACTGCTCTCAGATAGATAACAGCTCTGTACGCCTTGAGGAAGGTCTTGACATGGAGAGAATATACCTTGTTCCTCGATCCATAACGTTCCTCCAATGCTTCAATGGCTGGTTTGTAGCAATCCTCTAGATTCAAAAACTGTTTCACGATCGTCTTCGCTTCGGCTGGTTGGACGCATGAGAGTAGGTGTATAGTCTTCTCATGGTCAGTCACTTCGTCTCCGGCTCTGTCCATGGCCGAAGTGAACAGTGACTTGAAACTGGCCCATTGTACTGGGTCACCCTCATAGGACGGAAAGTCCAGTTTCAATTTGCTTGAGTAGCCCCCGGTAGTCCTGGGTCAAGTTTCGGGTTCGGTAGCTTTAGTAGTCTCGTCGATTTTGAAGTCCAATTTCGACATGAGTTGATCCATTTGTGAGACTTGATCTTGGATCATAGCGTCGGTCTCGAAGAGGCCTGTGCTCTTTTGGAAGTCTTCCATTTTGTCGAACACCTTGTCCCTCTCCGTCAGGAGAGTGGAGAGTGCTGGCTTTTCTCGGGCTTAGCAACCGTGTGCATAGGCTGACTAACCATGCTCCCGTCCGGTAGATGCACTCGCGTTCTTCTAGGCGTTCGGCTTTATTGACGAGTTGGTCGTGATCCTCCCGTAAGGGAAGACCTATGGCTATTTCGGATTGAAGTTCGTCTTCTCTGTCTGCTGTAAGTTCTTCAATCCTGAATAGCTTCGAGCAGCGCTGCCATACGCTTGGCTTCTGCTACTCTTTTTTGGCACAGTCTCTTTCCGAGAACTTGCCGGCAAGGTCTGAGGAGGCACTGTTTAGCACCTGTAGTAGTCGAGTAAATTGGCTTTTCCTGCCTGATCGTTTTCGTTGGAGGGCGTCGAGGTCTCTCATGGCGGCAATGTCCTTTACTTCATCTTCCACGTTAGGCATGGCTGGCGTCAAGTCGGTAGAACGATAAGTGGAGAGAAGACAAAGGAACGAACGATACGAACAAGCGATCAAACAATTAGTGGTGAGTAGCTAACGATTAGAAACTAAATTCTACTTTGCTAATAGACAAGTAGTTAAGTTTTTGTTTTTGTTTCACTGTTTCATAAAATAGGTTCAGTCGTGAGCTGGAGCTGGCTTAATTTCTCTGTCCGGAGAATCCGGCTCGAAGGACCATGTACGAAATCCGCGTAACTGAACCTTGCCACACCCTTTCGGCAATTAATCAGATTAGTCAAGTCCAGATCTTAAGGCACCGAAGGACCAGACCCTTCACACTTTAGCTATTCACTGAACACTGAAGGACCAGACCCTTCACACTTTAGCTATTCACTGAACACTGAAGGACCAAACCCTTCACACTTTAGCTATTCACTGAACACTGAAGGACCAGACCCTTCACACTTTAGCTATTCACTGAACACTGAAGGACCAGACCCTTCACACTTTAGCTATTCACTGAACACTGAAGGACCAGACCCTTCACACTTTAGCTATTCACTGAACACTGAAGGACCAGACCCTTCACACTTTAGCTATTCACTGAACACTACGGCTATGACAGTCGTAAGCTCCCGCAGCACTCGGATAACTGTGTTGCGTGAAGAGTCCAAGGTAAGATAATGATTACAGGTAAATAGGGTAAGACATGACACAGAAAGCAATGGGTAAGAAAGGGGCGGAGATACACATGAATAACATTAAGTTCAGTTTGATATGAGGCGCCCGCAAGCAGGCTAATTGTCAGTATATGATAGACAATTCAGGTGTTGATTGAGGTGGAGTCCTGAGGTTCGCAAAAACCCTCCAGTGAACCCGGACATAACCATTGGTTTAGGTATGAAATAACTCAGATTTAAGACCTTTCGCTGTGCTACTTTTTTTTTTTGGCTGATGTTAGAGAAAACGCAAAGCTTTCAGCTCTACGTAGTTACTATCCCAATGAGTGTTTCTGGCCTGTTTAGCTTCTACTCTTATGAAGACAGCGTTTCCATGTACAGTTTTCATTGCTCAAGCTATATTGATGCCTGATTAAAATAGCCAATAATTATTCTTTTGGTGTAATAGCTAGCTAGTGTATAGTAGAGCTTCAATGGTTCACACCTTTGGTGCTTCATTCTTGTTGGCTTATTTTCTTTCTTAAAGAAAGAACAATCAAAGGAACAGGAACTGCTAGTATCCAGATACCTGCAAAGATTGGCACCAGTATAGATATTGGAATAATAGAAGTTCAATAGTAGAAGACGTGGCTGGAGTTGAACAACACTTGCCAGAGGCTTGTCTGGAATGTGGCAGGGGAGTGGCATTGGAAGTGCATGGGTTAATGGAAGCAAGAGGATCAATACCACACATTCTCTCACCTCCATTGCTACTGTCCCGGCCTGACATAAGTGCCACTACTTGTCATCCTGTCCTCCCAACTAAGTCTATGTACTGATTCTATCCATCCATTCATTAGCTATTAGATATTACACAATATTATACTAAATGAAATGTGGGGAACATTGCAGGACAAAAATGCCAAGGATAACCTTGTCTAAACTAAATTAAACACCATGGCAGTACTATATGGATATATGTATATATATATATATATAATATTATATATAAAGACTGTATCTTAGAAAGGCTTAAACACAACTTACCTTCGTGTTTAAAAATTATTATAGATTTAAATAGGGGTAGGAGATACCATTTATGCAAAATTAATGGATAGTAAGTTCTGATAAGTTCATATTTGAATGACAGTGCACTATACACATACATCAACCTAATATGACATGTATACATATGTAATATATTATATAATATAGTCATCAGTCATAGTGATACTAAAGTCTTCCTAAGTACAAAAAAACAACAACTCTGTATTTGATGCAACTATATCACACAAAAAAAGTAACAGCAACAAAGAAAATGAACATAAGTGGAAATTAAAAAGTTTAGTAAAAAAAGCATGGAACAATTATTAAAGATGAGCCCAATGAATTAAATGTGACAAAATATACCACACTGGAAAATCACCAACTTTAAACATATATATATATATATATATATATGTATATAATATATGTGCGTTGACTGAAAAGAAGTAAATAGAAGAAGCGAGCTATTCTATTAATTTAACTTCTGACTGAGAAATCAGTGCGGCATCCAATAAGTCAAAACACTTCAACGAGCATCTACACCTGCAGCATTCAATAGATGGCAGATTGCAGCATTCAATAGATGGCAGATTGCAGCATTCAATAGATGGCAGATTGCAGCATTCAATAGATGGCAGATTGCAGCATTCAACAGATGGCAGATTGCAGTGATTATAAGACTTCTCCAAACTACACAAACACAACAGCTTCCTGATCAATCGAGTTAAGTACCTTTTAAATTCTGGAATGAGGGAGGCCTCTATTATGGGATGGACCACAGCAAAGGACGTGATGATGATGAAGATGATGAGATTGACTGCCCCTGGACTCGGTCCCACCACAGAGCCAATTAAGACATGAATGAAATACGGACCCCAAGTGAGAAGATTACTGATCAGTATCGCACCAAACACTTTGAACAGTTGCAGCTGTTGCTGAATGCTATGATGGCTTCTAAGTTTCTCTTGAACTATGCTACCAAGACTAACGCCATCTTTTAAAGTCATTTTAATGCCAGAAACTTTTCTCATCTGTACTCGAATGATGTGTAACATCCAGATATTGGTAACAATAAGTACACAGAGAGGAAGACTCAACTCACAGGCTACGAAAATTGTGTAATGTTCATTTTTCATGGTATTACTTCCACCGTAAAACATAACAATACACGCCGAAAATGAATTTTCATAATAAAAGTTGCCAAAACCAAACAGAGGAGGCAGTGATAAGAGAACACAAAGAACCCATGTGCCAGTACAAGTGACAATACTACGTTTGAAGGTCACCATTGTGTGATACTTTAGTGGATACTTGAAAAACAGAAATCTGTCTACTGAGAGGAGAGACAGAATATGAATTGTTAATATCCCAAGAGCTAGACAAGTGAATCCCGTGAACTGACACATTTTACACAGTACGATATCCGTGGACCCAAACAGGAACTCTCCAGCAAATCCTGACACTACTGTGAAGGGCATGTAGAGAAGGCACATGAGAAGGTCTGCAACAGCCAGGTTCAGGAGCAAGATGTACGTGGGCTCTCTGTACAGACGCTGTCTCAGGATACTAACCAGGATGAGGAGGTTGCTGGGCACTCCAATGAGAATGAAGCACAAGGTGATGGCAGAACTGACCAGTGAAGTGTCTCTAGCAGCACTCCAGTACTCATGGGACACTGAATTGGAACTCAGACCAACAAAATTAAAAGTGGAGCACGAATAATATGATGTAGAATTCATAACCCAGAGGAATAAGAGGATAACAAACTTAGCCAAACTCACAGAAATTAAAACCATTATATGCTATCAAACTAGTGCTTATGTAAGTTTTATTGAAAACATTACCAATATCATCATTATAGAACTGTGTACTAAAAGCATAAGTTTAGTATCAAATTCAGTTTCAGTATAAAAAAAACAACACACCAGCATTGCAAGTCACTGCATGTTTGAGTGCATGTATGTGTATGGGAAACTTGTAGTTGTAAATTAGTTAATTGTGTTTTTAATTCAAAGTTCTATTCATCCTTTGTATCATTTCCCCATTGGATAATTTAAGGACTGGCTATACAAAGCGCTGTGAGTTGTGTTCCATTTTGTCTCCTGTACTTGAGATTCTTTTAAGCACAATTAGTGAGGCAGCTTAGTAACAGATTTGGGGATGATGTGGACGCTCTGGACAAAAGCACCAATTTTTTTTACAAGCTTCTCATAGTCTTAGCTTTATATTTTTGGTAGGAACCACCTCCTCCGATGATGTCATAGCATCCATCTCGTGGTTTTAAGATGGCCGCCATGTAAAAACCTATCTTTCAGCTTGTAAGTACCAATAATCACAATCATGCATGTCTAAATAAAACATTTCAAGTTCAACTGATACTATTACACTCCTTGCAATGTGATGGTTATGGCATGAGACAATAGTGTACCTAGGATCACATCTAAGAATGCCATTATAGGCTTTGTTAACACCTCTGTTACCAGCAGCTGCAAGCATGTGACTGCACAGCTGCATTCAGTATGAGTGTTGAATCAGCAGTTCAGTAAACCCTGTAAGCATGGAGGTAAGTTATTATGATTCACTGTGGCTATAGTTACTAAGCACTTTTTGTTAGACAGTCAAGATGGATTGGGATTTGTGTTTGATCTGCCAAGAAAAGACTCTAGAGTCCCTGAAGTGCCCACTCAATGTAGAAGGAAGCAGAGACAAATCAAAACCATACAGTTCCTTTTTGGATAGTGTCAAAGCTTTCAGAGCCCTTGGAATTTTGCCAGTGGAGCTTGCTTGTGGAGAAGATGTGACAGTAGATCAACTGGTTCAAAACCGAGGTTCCTGGCACAAGTCTTGTCATGTCAAGTTTAGCAAGGAGAAAGTAAAAAGAGCTGCCAAAAAGAGAGACCGAGATGCTGCTGTTGAGAACACCTCTTATGATAAACGTCCTCGGCGCCAGTCAATGGACAGAATGGCTTGCTTGTTTTGTCAACAAGAGAATGGACACCTTCATGAGTTTCAAACACTTGAAATTGATAAGACTGTACGATAGATGGCTTTGGAGCTTCAAGAAACAGATGTAATGGCTAGAATGGAAGGTGGTGATCTCATAGCGCTTGAAGCTAAGTATCATCTACAATGCTTAACAGAATTGCGTAATCGCTACCGTTTGCAGATTCGGCAACATGGGCAGAAAGCTGAAGAATATTATTCCGAGGAGAAGAAAATAAAGGCAAGAGCACTTGTGGAGCTCTACACTCACATTGAAAATAGTGTAGAAGATGGTACGTTCTGCTTCAAATTTTCTGTTTTGCACCAGCTGTATGAAAAGAGAATGCATCACCTTGGTGTTGAGCAAGAGGCTAACGGAAGCCGATTGAAAGAGAAAGTTCTAGCACATTTCTCCCAGGCACAAGAACAAAGTGATGGAAAACACAAGACTCTGTTTTTTCAAAAAGGTATGCAGCAGATGATTAAGAAAGCCATGGCATGTGATTATGAAGGTGATGCATTATTATTGGCGAAGGCTGCCAAGCTAGTGCAAAAAGAGATTGCTAATTACAGTGGTTTCACTTTTGACGGAAGCTGGTTGTCAACGAGGATCAGTGCCAGCTACTTTGAAGACCATAGTGTCGATAGTATTGAATGGTCCTGATCTGAGAGATCAAAACTTAATAGATTCACAGGCTAACCTCACAATATCTCAAGCCATTCTCTTCAACTTCAAGAAACGTGCATCATTTCCTTCTAGGTCTCGTCATTCCATGGATAGGGAACCACCATTGCCACTGTACATTGGAATAAAAATTCACACTGAGACAAGATCAAAAAAGCTTATCCCTGAGTTGCATGACTTAGGTCTCAGTATAAGCTATGACAGAGTTCTTCAGCTTGAGAGCCAGCTTACAACTGCAGTTTGTGAGAATTTTCTGGAAAAAGGAGCTGTGGTTCCGGTTCAGCTGCGACGTGGACTCTTTACTATTGGTGCACTGGACAATTTCGACCATAATCCTTTAAGTACAACTGCAAAGGGCTCCTTTCATGGCACAGGGATAAGCATATTTCAGTTTCCCACTTCTTCCAATTTTGGGGAGCAGCAGGATAGCATCAGGTTGAATGTGGTATCAAACAATTATAAATTGCCAGACAGCTTTACTACTGTGCCAGCAGTTGCTGTGAATGCAGCAACAGTGTCAGTTCCACAAGTGTCCACATCAATGCAAAGAGAGGAGCAGTTGGACAGAGCAAGGTTGACAGAGAAGAGGTGGATACAACATGCTAGTCAACTGCTGGAGAAACATCTAGTTGAAAATGGAGACACCATTTCCTGGTCAGCATTTCATGCTTCTATGCAACATTTGTCAGCAGATGTTAACACAACTATAACACAGCTCTTACCGCTCTTGTATGAGAAAGCAGCCTCAGCAGCTATGATTAAGCATGGAATGAATGTGCTCCAATGGGCTACAGAATACCTCAATCCTGGACAGATACCAGTTATGGCCTTTGATGCACCACTGTATGCACTTGCCAAGCTCATTCAGTGGAAATGGCCCGATGTGCATGGAGAGGATAAGTTCACCGTAATGTTTGGTGGCATGCATATTGAGATGACAATGTGAAAACATATGGTGACTACCTGGATGGGTCTGGATGGACCAATGCTCTTGTACAAGCCGGCATTGCCTCATCAGGCACTGCTGACTCCTTTCTGAGAGCATCACATCTGACAAGAACAAGGCATGCTCATCAGGTTACTGCGTTGGTTCTTGCAAAGCTTCAAGATGAAGCCTTTTTGCATGCTGGAGGAGTGTTCACTGATGAAGCCAAGGAGGCATGGAAACTGGAAATGACACAAAAGAGTCCAACCTTTCAGTATTGGGATACAGTTCTCAACATGGAACTCATGGGCCTTATGTTCATCCGATCACATCGTGAGGGAAACTTTTCTCTGTATGTTGAATGCCTGAAGGCCATAGTTCCTTGGTTCTTTGCTCTTGACCACCACAACTATGCCCGCTGGATTCCAATACACATCCGGGACATGGAGAGTCTACCAGCATCCATTCTCATTGAGTTTGAGGAGAATGGTTGCTGGATCATCCAAAAAACGTCCAACAGGTTTTCATCCATTGCGATAGACCAAGCCCACGAACAGAATAATGCAATAGTCAAAGGTTCTGGAGGCGCAGTTGGTCTCACTGAACCCTTCAGCCTTCATAACAGTGATGAGTTACTAGCTCTTGACACACGAAATGTTTTGAATGAATCTGTGGTGAACACAGTAAGAACAGCTTACAGTTTAGGGAAGGATCAGTATGCCACTTATTTCAAGGAAGTAATCATTGACCGCACACGCTCCATTCATGAGCCAATTAAGAAGAATCTGCTTCCACTTTTCAGTCGTCCACAGGCAAAGAGTAAGACGAAACAAGCAGGAAAGATCTCCTTACTGAAGAATGATGTTGCCTTGTTCTCTCACCTCTATATAGTGCTGCAGCACAGAGCAAGTGATATGACTACATTCTTCAGTCATGAGAATCACCCTTTCCCCCCTTCATTGTCTGATAATGGAAAGTTGCGCCTAGGAAAAAAAATCTGATCTCCTAAACATTCTTGTAAAGGATATCCAGAATTATCCTCCTGATTCTGTAGATGTGAAACTTCTTGATGGAGCTGCAGTTGTGCATTTTCTAAACACTGCGAATGTTTTAACGTTTGACCAGTATGCTGATCAGGTCTTTCTTCCATATGTCATGAAGCAATTGGAAAGCTCCAGAAGAGTGGATGTAGTTTGGGACAAATACATTCCCACTAGTATCAAAGAGTCAACAAGAGAAAAGAGGGGTAAGGGTATTCGGAGAAGAGTTGAAGGGAGCAACAAGCTACCAGGAAACTGGGCAGACTTCCTACGTGATTCTACTAACAAGCACGAACTGTTCACATTTCTTTCCAGCAAGATTGCCAACATGAAGTGTCCTGAAAGAAAGAAAGTAGTTACAACATCAGATGCTACAGCTCTTATCTTAGGATCAAATCAATCCATGGGACCATGTGATCATGAAGAAGCAGACACCAGGCTGTTAATCCACCTGCAGGATGCTCTTCAGAATGGCTGCACTACATGTCTCGTATGTACCGTTGACACAGATGTAGTAGTGATCCTTATTGGAAAGTTTCATCACCTACTCACCCTGTGTCCAGATGTAAATGTTTGGGCTGCCTTTGGTACAGGCAAAAGTTTCACGTACTACTATGTGAATGCCATCTATGAAGATCTGGGTAAGGAAAAATCATTGGCTGTTCCAGTCTTCCACAGCTTCACTGGATGTGATACCACATCCGCATTCTTTGGGAGAGGCAAAAAATCAGCATGGGAAGCATGGAACTGCTATAAAGATGTTACGCGTGCCTTTACATACATGGCAGCCCATCCATTTATGCAAGTACGGGTTGATGAAGAACCATTTCAAGTATTGAAACGTTTCACTGTTCTCATGTATGATGAGGCCAGTGAGCAACAACATGTCAATAAAGCCAGAAAAGAACTATTTTGCCATAAAGGGAAGACTGTGGAACGACTCCCTCCAACCCAACCCAGGACGCACTATTGCAGCACTTGAAGCGAGTGGCATATCAAGCTGGAATATGGTGCACTAGCGAACACAGTGAACAACATGCACCTGCTCCAGAGGGTTGGGGATGGACTCTCCAGAAAGACACTCAGACATGGGCACCTGTATGGAATGTGCTACCTGTTGCCTCCAAGGCGTGCAGTGAACTTGTTGAATGTAGCTGCAAAAGTCGGAGAGGATGTAGCACTAGATGTGCATGTAGAAAAGCAGGTTGGAATTGTACCGATCTTTGCAGTTGTCACTGTAAGAACTCTTATGACCAAGTTTAATGTCTTTGTCTATAATCACATCATCTACTGCTTTTATTCTGATTCAGTTGTATTCTTTGACCTTGGAAATGTATATTTACACACTTCAATTATGATTTTTGGTTGCTAAGAAACTGAGATAGATGTAAACATAGGGTTTTACATGGCGGCCATCTTAAAACCACAAGATGGATGCTATGACATCATCGGAGGAGGTGGTTCCTACCAAAAATATAAAGCTAAGACTATGAGAAGCTTGTAAAAAAAATGGGTGCTTTTGTCCGGAGCGTCCACACCCAATTGCTAACCTGCCTCACTAAATAGCTTGTAAACTCCACTGCAAGCTTGACAATCAGGTATAAACATTTACTCATTTGATTGCGTTTTTTTGAGGTAAGTTCAGTAAATAGTCCACTGCAGCTGAGCTATACAAATCTCAGCTCCAATACAGAGTAAACATATCCATGCAAAATTGTAATAAATACATGCAAAGTGCCTCTGTCACAGTGGACTACAAGATTGATCATCTGGAAGACCAATGTGTTAATTAGATACTGTGCCGGTGGCTGAAGCATTGGCAAGAACATGTACGTGTATCAGTTTTTCCATAACTCACCAAGATAGCTGAAAATGTGCTTGGGTGTAGTGGAACAACTCGTTCAGCTTTGCTGGCAAAATGTTTAGGCCCATTAGATGCAGACTAACTGACAGTACATTCAAAATGTTACTGCTTATTAACTGCAACAGTAAGTACTTTGATTTTCACTGACTTATGCATTCTAATTAGTTTCATTACAAATGTATAAGACAGATCTGTGAGTGTCACTTTTACTACTATTCCTAAACACACCAGCAACTGCGGACACTCTTGGTCCACAGCTATAGTACAGGACACATAATATTAGTAAACAGATATAGTGGGGCAGAATAAAACAACAATTTCTGCACTATTTCCTTGCAATAGTTACAGAGAGTGGTTTTCCTCCACTATTTTCACTCAGTGGATAACTTCCAGGCATATTGAACAATGGCTGACTTCCTTCCTCCTGCGAGCATTTTGTTTCCCTACATTCTAGGTCTAAAGTTCAGCCACTCTACTCTCCCCACTTCACACATACATTGATATACAATACCCAAAAGTCTTGACTAGAAGCCAAAAGTTAGAGAAAATGCCCATGAGACAAAACACAAAATTATTATCATTATAAAAAATAAATATAAATGTTTAAGTACTTCATTTGATAATCTTTTTTTTTTTTTTAATATAATCATTCCTCTTTCTTTTCTTTTAAGATGACTATAGAGTAAAAACTTGAGCAGAGCTGCAATTTCATTGACATAGCTTTTTATATTGAACTCTATGCTACTGCCATGAAAATGAAATTGAGGGTGCAACTACTGAAGACTTAAATAGCTTTAAAAGGTTAGAAAATTACATTTGAATAGTAAGTGAGACGACACTCCACCTGTATGTACATGCACTGGTTACACTCCACCTGTATGTACATGCACTGGTTACACTCCACCTGTATGTACAGGCACTGGTTACACTCCACCTGTATGTACATGCACTGGTTACACTCCACCTGTATGTACATGCACTGGTTACACTCCACCTGTATGTACATGCACTGGTTACACTCCACCTGTATGTACATGCACTGGGTACACTTCACCTGTATGTACATGCACTGGTTACACTCCACCTGTATGTACATGCACTGGTTACACTCCACCTGTATGTACAGGCACTGGTTACACTCCACCTGTATGTACATGCACTGGTTACACTCCACCTGTATGTACATGCACTGGTTACACTCCACCTGTATGTACATGCACTGGTTACACTCCACCTGTATGTACATGCACTGGTTACACTCCACCTGTATGTACATGCACTGGTTACACTCCACCTGTATGTACATGCACTGGGTACACTTCACCTGTATGTACATGCACTGGTTACACTCCACCTGTATGTACATGCACTGGTTACACTCCACCTGTATGTACATGCACTGGTTACACTCCACCTGTATGTACATGCACTGGGTTACACTCCACCTGTATGTACATGCACTGGTTACACTCCACCTGTATGTACATGCACTGGGTACACTCCACCTGTATGTACAGGCGCTGGCTACACTTCACCTATATGTACATGCACTGGTTACACTCCACCTGTATGTACATACACTGGTTACACTCCACCTGTATGTACATGCACTGGTTACACTCCACCTGTATGTACATGCACTGGTTACAAAATGTGAATTCCTTTTCCACATTTAGACCATAACAATAAAATGAACCTAAAACTATAACCTAGTAAATTACACAGTTAACTAAATAGTGTACTAGAAGCCTTGACAATGTATAACTTTTAAGTATGAGTGATAAGATAGTACATACTTTAATGCATGGAATACGCTATTTCAAACCCAGAAAATGTGTAGCATTCATTCCTTATAGTTTGTTGCCACCAGAATACACAATGATAAGCGCTGAAAGAGAACTTTCATAAATGAGGCAGTGGCAAGAGAACAGAGAGAGAGCCCATGAGCCAGTACAAGCATCTGTCCACTGAGAGGAGGAACAGAATGTGGACAGTGACCAGACCAAAGTAAAGACCAAATAATCCTATAAACTGACAAGCTCTACACCTGAAGACATCAGTTGGCCCCAATAGGAACTCTCCAGCAAATCCTGACACTACTGTGAAGGGCATGTAGAGAAGGCACATGAGAAGGTCTGCAACAGCCAGGTTCAGGAGCAAGATGTACGTGGGGTCTCTGTACAGACGCTGTCTCAGTTATATACTAACCAGGATGAGGAGGTTGCTGGGGACTCCAATGAGAATGAAGCACAAGGTGATGGCAGAACTGACCAGTGAAATGTCTCAGCAGCACTCCAGTACACATGAGACACTGAATTGGAACTCAGACCAACACAATTAAAAGTGAAATGCAAACAATTGCAAAAGTACAATTTATTTCTACAAGTATACAAAATTAAAGAATGGTCAAATAATTCAGCCAATATATGTAGCTACAATTCTGAAACATTCGGGGGGGAAACTATTCCAAATACGTCCCAAATAATAACGTATACCATCTATAGCTTAACATTACGCATGCTGCCCACATTGCACCATGCTCACCCAATTCAGAAAAAAAAAATCTCGTCATGATACACTTGTAAAATGAAATATACTATATTTAACAATTTTGTTTGTAAAACAGTTGTATTACAACTGTTTTCTTTGAAGATGAAGTTGAACGCTAATGAGAAAAACAGTTGTAATACAACTGTTTTCTTTGAAGATGAAGATGAACGCTAATGAGGAAAAAAAACAAAATTGTTCCACGAAATACTCTCAAAGAATAATATCTGATATACGGAAGACATGCCCTTCTATTTATGGCTTCCAGTTGTGCATATATTTACATGTGAGACTAAAGAAAGATGCTCTGAGGAAGTCATCTAAGGGATATGTCTATGATTCACTCGTCTCTTTGCCATTGAAGTCAATACTTTGTACATCATAACCATACAATAGGCAGCAGCTGGGCAAAAATAAAGGATAAAAGAAAAATTTCTTATGCACAAATCCATCTAAATATTCTTTGTCACACTACCTCGTTATATTAACCTAATATTCCTAACTTTTCAAGATAACAAAAACAAAAAGGAAGTGTGTTGGTTTAGTTTTATAAGTTATAGGAGCTCTTCTGAAACTGATGGATCAAGTCACACAAGTGGAGTGTGTAGGAGACCAACTAGAATTAAGTCATTTACAATGTTAGGCTCTGTGAGCTGGAACTGTACGACACTTTTATGAGATACTAACTCATTCAGTTGAAAGTTGATTATTTGCATTTTATTCATAACTGACTATAAGATAACATCCTGAGCCCATAACAAACTGTCACTACAGTTTTGTTTTTTTTAGAAAAATTGCTTAGGAGGGGCAAATATAGATTGTGTCAGCAAAAGTGGGGCATGAATGTGTCAGCGTGCATGCATTAAGTCTGTGTGTGCGTGCTGAACGAGTCGGTCAGAGTGGTACAGATAGATGTAGCATGTTCAGTACCACAACACTACAGACAGCAAGGAACTTGCAGCCAAATCTGCAGAGGGAAGAAGAATATACCGTGACAGCCTTAGTTTCCCGTGGCATCGCACAGAGTGAGTGATACTCAGGAGATGATACATCACTACTTGGTCTAAGGAAGACCTCATGTAATTTCTGACGGCACCAACTACCCACAGCATGCTGACACACGTGCCTTCCTGTCTCACTGATTGACAAGGTGTGCCGGTCGTTCTTGTAGGGACAACATCAGCGGAACAGCACTTCTCCCAAATGAAAATGATCAAAACAAGGCTATGTAATTGTTTTGAAGAGCAAAAATTAACTCACATGATGAGAATAGCAATAGAAATACCTGAAAACCTTCAGATAACATTGTAGAATGTGTAGTAGTTATTTGAAATGTAAAAACTGTTGTATAAAGGCACTTAAACTTAGTGTTAATAAAAATTTCATTTGAAATGCTCAAGGGGTGGCACAAAATTCTTTAGGGAGAGGCAAATGCAAGCCCTTATCCTCCCCCTAAAAATATAAATATAAAAACCCAGCACCTAAAGATTGAGCAGAATGATGTGACAAATTACAAGTTCTTTTCCTGTTCCAGACCTGTGGCCAGACCTGTGGCCAGAGAGCAACTTGTGAACTAAACTTTGCTCTAAGAAAGAAAAACTGCAGTTTGCCAACCAAATGTGTGAAGTTATTTTGCTTCTAAGAAGGTTTAGATAAAATATAGCATAGTGTACGTGAAAGCAATATAAACAATTCTATTTTGAACATAACATTTATTTGTTTTGTATACATCTATTGCTGGTCACAGAGTGAAAATTCATTATCATTCATTCCCTTTTGAGTCTCATTTGTGCCTCTGGTTGTCACTCAATGTAGCTCCGTTATACAACTTGAACTCTGCTGTAACTCTGTGGAGTTTATTGGATGGTGCTGCTCACCGAGATTCTGGTGGCAGCATACTTTGGGAGTGTGGACAGACTTCACAGAACAACTCACTAAACCGCCACAACCCATTACACCACTCGTTGACTGGTGGAAGATAAGCTTGCACTGGTTTATTTACATGAAGTTATGACAGTCAGTTTCAGTGAAAACTGAGTTGGAAAAAACAATGGGGGGAAAAATAAAAAGCAGACGTAAACTACTACTCTCAAAAAAAAGAAAAAGGCATAACTTGTTACACCAATGTTCATGTACTAGTATATATAAATATATATACTTATATATCTTGTCTCCCCCCCCCCCCCCCCCCCCCTCCTTAATAATATTTGATGAATTTATTAAAAAAGCAGTAATCATTTCAAAAAGTTCTACTGCACATTCCTAATCAAATCTTAACTTCTACTTGAACTATCTCACTTTTTTGATCCATTGCATGTGGTGGTAATTTTTGAGACCATTTTTTTTTCCGCACTCAAAGAAATACTACTTAAACTCTGTGAGTTACAGTTTATTATGAAACACACAAGAAATTCCAACCACGCACACACATACAAATACACACATACATACATACACACACACACACACATAGCTACAATGATGAAATAAATGCAAGTGAAAAAGAAAAGTATTATGGTACACGTGATAGTTGGGTAGTTGCTATACAGGGGCTGGTAAGTGTTTCTATGCTTCTGACTTCCAGATTATGTAAGATTCTTTGATCGCACATACACACACTCACACCAAGATCATTAGCAGATGTGAAGTAAACTCAACAACATTAATTATCTAGAGCAAATAATATAACAGGATTTTAAGCTACTCATTCTAAAAGGTGGAAGAACTGAGAACAAAATATAATAGGTGCACCACGTGATAATCAGGTGAGACATGTGATAATCAGGTGAGCCATGTGATAATCAGGTGACCCATGTGATAATCAGGTGAGCCATGTGATAATCAGGTGACCCATGTGATAATCAGGTGAGCCATGTGATAATCAGGTGACCCATGTGATAATCAGGTGACCCATGTGATAATCAGGTGAGCCATGTGATAATCAGGTGCACCACGTGATAATCAGGTGCACCGTGTGATGATCAGGTTTAGAAATTGATGCAATTTAGTCCAGTCCCTTACGGAAATTATTGTGACAGAGTGGATAAAAGCATGAAACTTGGCACATACATTCTCTGGGGTGTATCGAATGAATTCAGAAGGGTAGCCACGAATATATACAACTCTGCTCCGAAATATAACAATTATAACCACAAAAAATAACCCCAAAAAGTAATAATAGTGTGATATAATATGTATAAAAAAAATTAAAAAAATATGACACATAAGTATTTTATATTCTTGAGATGCAAAAAGGTGTCTTTATTATCTAAGGTGTCTTTATTATCTATGAATCTGAAAAAAAAACAACAAAAAAAAAACCCCAGCTAGCTAGCTTCACAATGTCCACCACATTGGCAGAGGCCAGTGCAAGGAAGCCCAGCTGCTTTGCAATGGCATTTCCGGGGAACAATATGGTTTAGCCTTACAACCACGGCTTTAGCTGCCTCTGGTAAGAGTGTCCATACTGGTCTCCATACTTGTCCATCTTTTTGCCAGTTATAAAATTCTGGCATTTTGCATAGTCTGAAGGCTTTTACTCCAAATACTGCACTGGCAGATTGCTTGATCACAATGCTGAAGTAAAGCCTCCTGTAAAAAAAAAAAGATATATAATTATTGTAACTGGGTAGCTGTAGCAGCTACTGTGAAAAGTTTTACCTGAGTGGGAGGAATATTCTCCATCAATTTGGACCGTTTTGAAAATAATTCTTGTCTCAGGTCATTTACACTGCTAAGTTCAAGTGGTTTTATCATACAGGACACAAGTAAAATGCTCCAAGGTTTCAAATAACTTGGATTGTAGTGTCAGTGGCTGAAATGGCTCATGCAAAATGTGCAAATGCCACGGTTGCTTGTGGAAATGATTTCCAAGCTTCCCACGCAGATTTTTTTTGCCTTTACATGAAACTGTGATGTGGTGTCGCACCCAGAGAAAGCATGAAAGAAAGGTATTGCCCTTGACTTCTCTCCCCCCAATACTTGGCAAATATTGTTAATGCTATAATATCTAAAATTCTTCCATGTGCCAAACGCAACCCAGATGTTAATTGGTGAATGAATATAAAATAAAACCCAACAAGGATAACGATAACATCAGTATCAACAGTGCGCATGAGAAGATTTGTGGCACCTTGATTAACTGCATCATACAAGTGAAGAGCAATTCTTGTGTCTGCTTCCTCATGATCACAAGATTGAAGACCCTGGCTGGAATAATTCACACTAATAACTGAAGAACCTGGAAAGAAAAAAAGAAAAAATTTCTTCTCCCCAAAAACTTCAGGCCACTTCCATTGCACAACCTTTGCTAGTGCAAACAAATGCCATTACAGGTACTTGTCCTGGGTTTAGGTGATCAGTAATCATTTTTTGAACATGCATCCCCATGCTTTATCATAGATACAGTAGCAGCTTTTTCATAAAACAATGGTAATAAAGGAGTAATAGCAGAAGGATTATCTAAATCAATCTGCAAGGATGCATGGAAAGCAGACCATGAAATGTAGTCTTTTTCTAATTTTTCCTTCTGTAAAAGCTGAATTCCATGATGCATCCACTCCAATTCTTTCATTTTAGCCTGATCAAGGTGCCCTATAATTTTCTTCCTTGTAGTACAAGATTGACGTATAGTGACGGTATTTGTGTTGCAAGCAACAGCAGAAACATTGGTATAATTGTCGGGAAGTGAACATTTTCCAGCTAATAAGGGGTTCATCAGAATGGGTTCTCCACTGATACCACAATTGCTTGTGCTAGGAAACTGAAAAATACTGATAACAGTTCCATGGAAAGAACCTTGTGCTGTGGTTGATGAGGGATTATGGTCGAGATTATCAAGAGCCCCTGCTGTGAATAGACCCTTCCGCAAATTTGGTGGGCAGACTATGCCTTCCTTCTCATAGTGTACTGAGACTGCACTAGCTAGCTGATCCTCTAAGTCCATTACCCTTTTATAACTGACACTAAGGCCAAGGGCATACAAAGAATTAACAAGGCGTTTACTTCTAGTGAGTGTATGGACTTAGTCCTAAATATATTGGAAGGGGTGGTTCACGATCTTTGACATGTCGTGTTGCAGATACCTGATTGCATTTGCTTTTAGCATTGAAATATATCAACTGTGCTATTGTTAAAGAAGCCTGAGATTCAGAAGCACATATGTCCTGCCCGTTAATAAGTATGCTAACAAGAGATTTTAGCAGCGGTGGTATGGAATCACACTGACAGTTATTTGGAAACTGCCCATTGAAAGAAAAACATTTCCACTGAAAAATTTCTCTTCGAATTATTTTTGTTAACTTTGATAGTAATAATGTTTCAGACTGAAAATCACGTGACTCCAAAGTATCTTTAAATAACTTTTTAAGGCCTTCCTTGAACACTAGAAGTGTGTTTTTACCATCTTGTTTCTTCTTTGCAATGACCTAAAAATTGGTCTAATATTTGATCTTTCAGCCTGGTTATATTTATACTCTTTATTACACCAAACTCACGTGAACGTTTCTCATAAAGATTGTGCAATTCAACAAGTTTAAATATATATGTTCCATTATCAACATTACCTTCAATGTAGGAAATCAGCTCAGCAAAAGCTCTTGCTTGTAGTACATTTTTACTGCTTTCGCTAGCACATGCCCTCTATGCACTTCGATAGCGGTTCTTGTATGCAACTAAACAATTTATGTGATATTTTGCATCAATTGCAATAAGATCACCACCAGAAATTCTTGACAGCAGTGACGTGTCTTGGAGGTCAGTTGCCATTTTCCTCAATTCTTTATCTAGTCCCATGGTGGAACAATTGTGCAGCTGACCTAACTCATCATCACAAAAAATGCAGGTGGCTTGTAGTGAAGTGGAGCTGCTGTGAAGTTTAGACTTTCTCTCTTCAACTGCAGAGTCTAGATGTCGCTTTTTCCCTTTGCTACTTTTTAGTGCACGCTGCAGCTTAGTCAAATTGAACTTCAAGTAGCAAGATTTGTGCCACCTAGCCCGATTTTCAATAAAACTCTCTACAGTTAGTTGATCAGTGGTGAGATCCAACTTGACAGGCAAAGCATTGATCTCCTGAAATCCCTGAACAGCTTTCAGAAATCTGCCATACACCTCTTGGCCATTTCCCTGAAGGCTATCTAATGGGCATCTCACATCATCTCCATCCTTGCCACAAATAAGACACTTAGACCAATCCATGGTTAAAATGAAGCCAGAGTATTAAGCCATGTGGTCAAGATTGTGCTTTATTTGGAAAGGCCAATCCCATAATTATTAATTATTCATGAAGCATTTATTATATGATCCTAACTAGCAAATCTAGCAAATCTGTTGACAGCTAGATATTTGTAGAAAGTCAACAGCTGTCAAAGTACTTCAGTAAGAATTATTACGCAAAAGTGCATAATTAAATTTCATCTTCATGTTAATAGTCCTTACTAGGAATGATAAAATTTGTGGCTACCCTTCTAAATTACTTACTTATATATCAAAGAATGTATGTGTGAAGTTTCATGTTTTATCCACTCCGTCACAATTTAACATAAAATTGATCATTGGACATTGATATCAAGTGAGCCTGAAATATTCCTACTTGGTCCAATATGAAGTTTTATAACAGCACAATTTTCAAATAACTTAAGTTGGTCCTTCCACAAGTTTATTTTCTTTAACTAAAAATTTGCAACCTTTATTTTCATACACAGATAAACACATGTGGACACTGGTATTGTGAAATTACATCATTTCTATATTATTGCACTTCATCTATTTTAAGTAACATTAGTAGTACGGGAAATAAGAACTGCATCCAATCGCTCCAAACAGGATAAGGAACATTTGCTTGAGGAACACTCCCTTCTGAAGCATGAATCAGATGACCAACAACAAGTATTAGAAAACTTCTCTTTCACGTGCTGCCAGCATACCACTCTCTTGACCCAACCCACTATGTATTTCTTCAGTTCCGGAATGAGAGTAGCCTGGATGATAGGGTGGATCACAGCAAACGATGTGATAGAAATGAACACCAACATGTTCAGCAAGACTATGTTTTTCATTCCAATAGCCAAGCTAACTATGATGTGGACAAAGAACGGAACCCAGGTGACTATATTGCTCACAAATATTGCACCAAAGGCTTTAAATAGTTGAAGATGCTTGTACGATTTGTGGTTTCGTTGGTGATGATTCTCTCCTACATTGTTAAACGTTTTCCCGCTTCCTTGACTGTTTTCATTCATCTTGACCATATGCACTCGAATAATGTGCAATATCCACACATTGGATCCAATCAAAAGAGTCAGTGGAAAGATCATTTCTAAAGCTAGCAACACAGCATAAAGTAAGTTATTCCTCTTTCCTACAAACGTTACACTGCAAGCGGAGAACGAGTGTCCGAAATTATACTCCCCAAAATCAAAAAGAGGGGGAAGCACCGGAATGACACAAAATACCCATGAACCAATACTGGCCACACAAGTCCTTCTCCTATTCACTATACTATGATACTTCAGTGGATATTTGATATACAGAAATCGATCCAGTGATAGTAGAGACAGAATGTGGACAGTGACCAGACCAAAGTAAAGACCAAATAATCCTATAAACTGACAAGCTCTACACCTGAAGACATCAGTTGGCCCCAATAGGAACTCTCCAGCAAATCCTGACACTACTGTGAAGGGCATGTAGAGAAGGCACATGAGAAGGTCTGCAACAGCCAGGTTCAGGAGCAAGATGTACGTGGGCTCTCTGTACAGACGCTGTCTCAGGATACTAACCAGGATGAGGAGGTTGCTGGGCACTCCAATGAGAATGAAGCACAAGGTAATGGCAGAACTTGTCAGAGTGGCTTCTCTTGTCCCTGGTTTATTGATGTTCCAGTAATCAAGAGTGACGGAATTATAACTTAATCCAGTATCATAGCAAGATGAGTACCGTACGATATCAGTCATTGCACCAGCAGTAAATAAAACTGATAGCTCCTATGAAAATCCAAAAAATCCAACAATTTCAATAATTTTGGCAGCAGATAATGAAAGTGAAACAAAGACACTATCAGCAAGGGCAACTCGTCTTTTACCAGTCACTCCGCAAGTTTACCCAACACACACAAATATGTCAATAAACTCTTCCCACTTCCTTGCTTACCATATTGAAAATATTTGGTGTTAACTTAGTCATCTTAGTTTTGTGAAGTTTTTTAACAGGTGACAAATTAACACCAAATATTTTCAGTGATAAAAGATTTTAACGTTTCATGCAGCAAAGAATTACACAATGTTAAGTTGAACTCCACTTCAATGGTTGGATTAGCATTTTAAACCTGCATTTACTACAATTGAATAAATTGGGAATTGCGATAAGTATACTGTGTGTATTTGGTATATACTATATTATAATCCCATTAGTTCTGTATTACAAATAAAGATAAATAAAGATAAATATTAGCTCACAACTATACCTAATCACAAAGATAGTCTAACAATGACTTAATTGAATTCACTATTTCATAGTAAAAAAAAATCAATGCAATTAAAATACACATGAGGCCATTACACAGTTACTATCAAACTGAAAGTTGGAGTTAACATGCCAAAAGTGACAACTTAAAAGTGTCAGCTATTGCAATCTTAAGTACTTCATTCTCCCAACTGACTATCTGAAACAAAAATCAATGAATAACAATGTAAAGTGTTAGTTGAGCTATTGCTACCACTCACAACTATTCGTAAATGTAAAGTGTTTGTCTCTTATAAAATAAAATAAATGGGTTCCTAATCCACCACAATCAGATACTATTCTACCACTTTACTTTAACCAGATTGCCAAATAGCAATTCTGCTATAATATAAGAAATGGGATAATAAATATCTGCCTACTACATACAGCTAGCTGCATACCTGAGTCTACCAGTTATCTACCATTGTATCTCAGGTTTGCACTGTAGTATAGCTATCTGTAGCATATCTACAACTGTGGTTATAATAATTTATCAGATAAACCTTGCTAACAAAACATTTCAAGTTTATCAAATACTTTCATATAAAATTATAATACAAGAACAATAGTTCATGATTATTTGATACTTGGAATTAAGCTATAATGATGGCTTCTCAAGAAGTTTTATTGACACTATGTATTGTGGATTCAGGACTCCAAAGATGCAGGAAACACAAGAGTATCTCCAATTTTCAAGCTGATCCACAACTTCGGAATGTTAGTAGTATTGCAAGTTTATAATTATACTACTAGTCTAACTGATATGTGCAGAATTTTACTGGAATTGTGCCTTCAATGATTAAAGCATGAAATTTAGCACACAGTTAGAATATGTCCTTGAAAATGTATTTGGCTATATGGACATTGCAGATTCAATCTGTGGGGGGTGTGACATGTACTTTCAAGATTATTGCTATTGAGAAAGAGAAATTGTTGATTTTAAGTTGCATTTTGGGTACTGCAAATTTAACACTAAGTTATACACAATAGTAATCAGTGAATTTTAGCAGATGTGCCTGAAGGTTGTGGGAAGGTGCTAAATTTCACTTATTAATGCTCATATGATCCTGCCATATGGTATAAATAGCAGCTGTGAATGGAAAGGTCACAAGAAGAGAGACAAAGGTAAGCATGAAGTATAACTACAGCCACCTACTGAGCTTTAAGCACAGAGATTTAGGTAAGGGAGCCATTTATTAACAACAGAACAAATGAACGTTTTGGTTAAAATCACTAGACCATTATGGTTGTAGGCCATCAACCAAAAAACTGAAAATATCACTTCCATAATACACAGTCTTCAATATTTTAGTAGAGTTACAAGATATAGGATGTATTTTTTCTCACACGGACATCTCATTGTGATTGTATAAGAATACTCTCCTACTGAAATAATGGAATTTAATGCATTGATCTCCTCAAATCTTGCATGTTCTGTTATTTTTGGCCTTTGACCCAACAATAGTGATAACAATAATAACAATATAATAATAATAATGATAATGATAATAATAGTAGTATCAATAGTAGTATCAATAGTAGTATCAATAGTAGTATCAATAGTAGTATCAATAGTAGTATCAATAGTACATAGTATCAAAATAGTATTATCAATAGTAGTATCAATAATAATTTTAATAATAATAATAATAATAATAATAATAATAATAATAATAATAATAATAAATACTATAATACGAGTATAACTAATTGGTTGGTGCCCTCTAAAATACCTGTAGAATAAGGTAGCAATGGCTATCCACTTCAGATTGGAGTAGGTGTTTATGCAGCTTTGTCTAATGTAACACTATGGGAGCAGGCTACAAGACAATGTCTGGCCTTCTGATAGATTTCCATAAGATTGGTTGATTTGCCGAAAACAAGGGGTTTACCATGTCTAGGTGATGGTAATGGAATTAAAGCAGCACTGACAAGTGGCATGGTTCATGCAGACAAAACCCAAATACAGCATATGCAGAAAGTAAAGAGAAAAACTTAAGAAGTTGAAAGTGTTATAAGAAATTTACCTGTCAATGCTTGGGAGAAGCAAGTTCTTTCCTTGAAACAAGCTTCTTCTGTGTCGAAACAAGCACAAGATGGAAAGTCTTTCAGCAAAGCTTTTTCTAGCCAAATTGAGTGCAGGAGATCTTATTGCACACATCATTCTTAGTGCATAGTTCACATCATAAAATAGAGCAAGAGAAACAAAATCACCAAAAAATCGGATTAGATGCTGACTACCAGCACCATCAGAATAAAATACAAGTGTGAACTTGCAGATGATTAGTATGAGCTCCATCCTTCAGTGAATGAGATCGGAATGAGAAGGTTTAGAGAGGCTGGGAAATATGCTGGACCACTTTTCTTACCAAAAGTCACTCAAGCCTGTAGGGAACCCATATGTTGTGGCTATAGCTTCGCATTGCACTGAGCTTTGTTTTTGCCGTGGATTAGTACAGATTAACTATTGTAACAATGTGAATTCTGACAACATTTAGCTTTGTTTAAAATGTTGAGGTCAAATTAATCAATTTTGCTAATCCTATGATGAACTTGATTTAGCATACCCACAGCAGTATGTAAAAAATGACGGCCATTTTGAAAACGAGGTGATATTTTTATTACAGGGTGAATCTGCAATATCCCTATAGCCAAAAACCTTACTGTGTATTCTAACACTGTATCAATTTTCATGCTTTAATCATCAAAGGCACAATTCTTTCACATAAAAGCTGGACTATACCTGGAAAGTACAAACAGGACACAAGAATGTCACAGAGTGACTTAATAATGAATTAAAGTCAATGTCATTGGCTAGATTTGGATGTTTTCATTGTTGCTAATATAAGTCTGAAAACAGTGTGTGTTTTGTCTTCTAACAATTCACCTTTAAAAGTTGCTGTTAGTGTCCATTCTTGCTTGAATCATAACCATTACTCATATCTCTGAACTTGTCTTCTGTTGTAAGCTCATAACTAGCATGGTGAAACTAAGCAACATGAAGTGGCACCCCAAGGACGCTACGAGATACCAAAAAATGTTGTAGCCTTGGGCATCCTCCCATCCACTATAGAAAACTGGAGCACGCAGGACTCTCAGTCCATTGAGCAATAGCAAGAGCAAGCTTTGACCTGCTGCTAATCAATAGAAACTTTATGTCCAGGCCCAATGGTTTCTCCAGTACACAGTCAGAAAGTTGCTTCTGCAGTAAGGGTTACTTCCGGCGGTAAAAATACGGCGGCTCGTGGCATCGTGGTTAAAATCATAATTCGGCTGATAATCAGTTAAAGTGTTTCTGCAGTAAGCATACAGATAATCTTAAAATTTGCTTTAGCAATAATTTATTATATGAGTATTAAATATGAAAGCTTAATTTTTCATTTTTTTCAATTTATAGAACAGCTTGTGACTAATTAAATAGGTGGACAATACAAAAATTAAAAGAATCTAATCCTATGACCAGATGATAACGAGAATTATCAAGATAGCTATATATGTTATAGCTGTGTCGACCAACCACTAGGCACATATTTCAAAATACTTCAGCGTCTCCACTCCATTAATTGAAAAACATTAGCCATTCATTATAACTTCCTGTAGTAATAGTAATTCAGCTTCTTAGAGCCTTCCTCAGTAAGTGAACTTAAAAGCCAAAATTCTTGTGGCTGTCACTTTTGAGTTCACAGACTAAAGCCAAAGCAGAATTATATAATAGTATATACAAATATTAGAGTAGGGCCTCAGAATTCCGAACTTCATAGTTCCGGAGATACCGGTTAACTGAACGGACCATACGTTAATTGTCTTTGGTATAGATCACCATTAACGAGTGGGAGTTTCTAGACTTGACAATAAATTAAAAACAGCAGAGTGGTGATGTGCACATTGCTGGACAGTTTTGCAGCTATGGCTCATTGTACTTCTATCAAACAAAATAAAACTCTTATGTCTATTGAAAAGTTAAACTTACTGCAAAAGATCTACCAACGAATTTCACCAGCAGTTGTAGTAGAACATTTCATAGCACCACTTTCTGATTTTAGGCCAATAAGTTTGTGACTGATATTCAGGGTAAAAAGTACTTGAAAAAAAGAATAACAGAATATTTCAAACCAACATAAACTTTATTTATACAGTAACTTTATTATACATTAAGAATAAATACACATTCTGTGATTAAAGGTGTAAATCTAATAATTAAAAGTAGAAGTTTCAGAGTTACAGACTTCCCCATTCCCGAAGGTTCCGTAACTCCTACAGCTTATGGCAGAATAAGTTCAAAAGGATTAGTAGTCCGCTACAAAAGCTCTGAAGCCTATCTCCAGTTGAATTAAGAAGTAAGACCCAAAGTGATCACCAAATTAATGACAAGTAAAGACAAGTTATGCTGCATAGAAGATGTCTCTTCTATTTATCTCCAAGTGCAATTCCCAATAGTCACTCTTAAATATGGAGGTTATCATTTCACTGCAGTTTCTTTTTCTCATCACACAGTTCAATTAGTTCAAACACCTCTCTAGCCACTAATAGCACACTGGGTCTTGCTAGCACAGTAATTTTAGCACATACACAATGTACAAACAGGTATCTATGTGTGTATATTGGTCTTCTAACTATGGTCACATGACTTTCTGTTTGTAATTTCACCATATTGTCACACCGTCTGTCCTCTTGCTTTCAACATCATATTCCAAATATTCAAAATTCTAGATCAAGAGTCTATAAGTTTTTACAAATTCAATTTATCTTATAATTTATCTTATAACTTAATTTACATTTAATTGGCTTGAGAATTATTTTTCTCTGTCTTTAGAGCACCGTCCCATAAAAACTTCAGTGAACATTGCCCAATCCGCACTTTCAGGATTCAAACCGAAAGTGAGGAATTTCATTAGCTACTAAGACTATTTTTGTACAGTGTAATAAATACAACCTGGTTTTTATACGAAGCCAATGTTCCAGGATGGTCCTGTAAACACATCTCAGTTTGTACAAGCTGATTACAATGTTTTGATTTTTCCTTAAGAGATGCGATTATAGTTTAGACAACAGTATAGGCACCGCTTTTCCCTATAATAGCCTCAAGTTTCAGTTCAGAAGTGACTTAGCATAAAACATTCAATTTCTTCATTCGTTTGTGTGGACATTATGAATTCTACAGTGTATTCTTGCTACGATGGCACTGGTCTGAACTACAGCTCTGTCACTGTGGTCTACTGGGACACTGAGCCCCACAGAGGTTCTGCATTGGCCAATGCTGTTATCATCTTGTGTTTTATAATTGTCGGTGTCCCTAGCAATCTCCTCATCCTCGCCAGTATCCTGAGACAGCAATTGTACAGAGAACCCACGTACATCTTGCTCCTGAACCTAGCCTTGGCCGACTTGCTCATTTGCCTTTTGTTCATGCCCTTCACAGTTGTATCAGGACTTGCAGGAAGTTTTATATTCGGAGCCACGGACCTGCAAAGATGCAAAGTGTGTCAGTTTGCTGCCTCTTGTCTCACTATCTTTGGTCTTCTCACTATCCACTTTCTGTCTCTTCTCTCCCTGGACAGGTTTCTGTTTATCAGGTTTCCCCTGAAGTACTACCAGTTAGTCACTTGCACTCGTAGTGCTGTAGCTTGTGGCTTGTGCTGGATACTCTGCATTGCTTTATCTGTGCCTCCGCTGCTAGGATTTGGAGACATCATGTTTGACCTGAGGGTGGCCGTGTGTTCAATGGATCCTGACGGCAACAACACAGTTACCACAAACATTTATTACCTTGTGTTTGTTGCAGCTGAAATTTGCATTCCACTGGGACTACTGGTGGTCACTAATTGCTGGATTGTGTACATTGTCCAAAAGCAAATGAGAAAGATTTATTCTGCAAGAAAAGAACAGGAGGATTCTCTGGTAAATTTTAGGACCAAGCTTATGTCTACGCTGAAAAGCTCCAAGTCTTGGAAACAAATCAAACTAGTTAAAGTTTTTGGAGCTATACTCATAGCCAATATCATCACGTGGATTCCTTTCTTTATACGTGTAGTTGGAACTGCTATATTTGAAGATATATTTCCCGACTGGTTTCACGTGGTGATAACAGTAACTATAGTATCATTTGCTGTCATCCATCCTATCATTCAGGCTTGGCTTGTTCCTGAATTGAGAAAAGAACTATTATATGTCTTCAACAAGCTTCACTGCTGTCATCGTCTACAAAATTCCTCCTTTAGTCAGAACAAACAATACAACTGCTTGTGTCACCATAGTAACAGCTGTTTCTTGGATTGTTTTGACTACTTGAATGTTTCTTTGTTAACACAAACAGAAGAAGTTTCATTGGCTTGACTATATATTTCACATTATGTATTTCTTATTGGTAAAAAAAAATAGATTATCTAATTAAGTGTGAAACACTTATTTTGCTGCACTTTTATGAATAGGATTATTAGCACTAAAAATATGTAAAATCTTATCTGCAGAGGCTAGGTTCAGGAGCAAGATGTATGTGGGTTCTCTGTACAATTGCTGTCTCAGGATACTGGCAAGGATGAGGAGATTGCTAGGGACACCGACAATAATAAAACACAAGATGATAACAGCATTGGCCAATGTAGAACCTCTGTGTGGCTCAGTGTCCCAGTAGACCACAGTGACAGAGCTGTAGTTCAGACCAGTGCCATCGTAGCAAGAATAAAGCACTTTAGTAGAATGCATTTACTCTACATGTGCTATAACACAAATACTGGAAGCTTTAATAAAACAGCAATAATGCATATGCTACCAAAAAAAAAAAAAAAAAAAAAGAAGCCAACTTTAATAATAAATACAACTGTTATAAAAAAAGATACTTTCCTTCCTGCACTTAACTTGGCTTCACTTAAAGGCAGCTTAGGACACATGTTAACTTCAGGTATGTGCACTATTAATTAATTTAATTTAATAGAAATGCACAGCTCAAGTACACATCTTGTGATATATATTGAAGAGAAACACATGAAGACTAATTGGTCAAGTTCCAAGACATAAAAGGTAGCACTCAGATAACTAAGACCAGGTTTACCTAGCTACAGAATCTATTTCCAGCAAGTATTTACCACCTTCAATGGGTTTACTGCTATAATTTTGAAAACATGCTTCCCAAATTACTGCAGTGAGTTTTCTTTACGAGGGTAGAGTATGAAGTAGAGAAAGGAAGATGAGCACAATGGATGAATAAATGGTTCCCACCTGATCTTGAGTTAGACTACAATGGTGCCTGTGTCAGATATACAAATATGATAACTTATGGAGAGAGAGAGAGAGAGATTGAAGTGTGAATGACTGCAGAGCCGAGACAATCATTCCCCCAACTTCACCACTTTATTTAGTTGATCGTTAATGACATTCCTCTGCCCACCAGAGAAATGGAGGCTCTACCAGAACTCTGTCAAGTTTGAAGGTTATCTTAATAAAGAACTAAGATATTAATGCCGAAAGCAACGGCAACTACCACTTCACAGTAACAGCCAATTCAAAGGACAAGTGACACACCCACTCAGTGACTGAAACTAATGAAATGTTCACTGGCCCCATCACAACTACCCTCTTCTCTGTCCACTTGGATATGTCAGTCCATCTGTAGCTAAATCAGCCTATCCACAATCTAAGTGTGCAGTAATTCAACTGTTTCACCACACAATGCAGTAAATAGTTTCTGGATAATACATATGCAATCCAATGTAAAACTAGCCTTTTATTTCATTAGCTATAAATGTATAACTACTATTGTTAATTTTTATGGGCAAAATGCAGCATAGTTGAGATGAATTAGTCCAGTACTATATAATCAACACAAATACTCAAAATAATATAGTAGTTAATATGTTAATTTAGTCTTCACTATTGTAAACACTATTATATGTTTATATATGCTGCCTATAACCGAAACAATACATTACGTTAATGTGCTGTATAAAGATTAATGGAGGTAAGATTGTCATATTATATCTACACTTAATATATACATATAACATAGGAATAAGAAAATTTCATTCAATTCGACCACTGATGTTTTTGTGGTGTATTTTTAACCCTAAGCACACATGCACGAGAGGGTTATATTAGTTGTTGTCCTGTCTGTTTGTCCGTCTATCATGCTCTGATTTAGGAGATTACTGACAATTAACCATTAAATTATGTATGAACTTACTCTCAGTATAATTGTAGGCCTTTGTTGGTAACACGCCCAATGTTCACGCCGTAATCATGTGAGCAAATAATGTCTTAGCTTTCGCGGTAGTTTAACTTTATTTTCTCAGTGGGTTACCAGAGTGCTGGAATTAGAGTTTCCTATTGAAACTTGCATGCTTAAATTCTCTTATGAAGACAGCATTAATGTCTACCGTTTCATTGCATGAGTTGCATATCGACTTGCTCAAACTTTACATATCAACTAGCATGAGCTACATATTGATACATTCATACTGACACTACACCTAATAAACTATTCTTTGGGTCTTTGTAATAACTAGCTAGTGTACAATAGCAAAAAAAAGAAGAAAAAAAGGTTACAGTAAGTTTAGTTTATTTACGTAAAGGAATCCTTTTCTCTGAACTCATACAAATACATATAAATGAATATAAAATATACAGTGAGCATGGCATTATTGTGTGGGTGTCTCTCACTCATTTGCTTGCTCATTAATTAGAACCACTTAGCAATGCCAATCATTGTGCTAATGGGTCGCACACTCGCAGTTTCTTGGAGTTACAAACTAATATTACTCCTACCCCTTACCAGATGGCTGTGCTGATGGTCGTTCACCAGGCAAGGAGCCAAACACAAACTGTCTTACATCCTCCATGAATGGTAACTGCACCATCAGTAAGTACTACACACACACACAAATAAAGATAAGATACACATATGAGTACAAACACCACTAGCAATACAGGGAAAATCCCCACTACTCTGGACTTGTTATAATTCTATAATATCAAAGCCAGACCCATCACCACTCAACATCACTGGATATCTCTCTTTACTGAAACACTTCATCCCTTGTAGTTTAGTTCCTTTCATAGTAATTAACCATGAGAGGAGCTTGAGAAATGAAGGAGTGGGGTGGGAGAGAGTTAAAGGAAGCAACTGAATCCACTAAACAGCTCCTCCCACCTGACAACTCCTCCCACCTGACAACTCCTCCCACCTGACAACTCCTCCTACCTGACAGGTCCTCCCACCCAACAGCTCCTCCTACTCAACAACCCTAACTATCCCTCTTATGCATTAGACCAATGACTAGATACTAGGTCCTCTTAAGTGCTGATCACTGGCTCACCCCCTCTTAATTAAGTGCAATCACTGGCTCACGTCTCTTAATTACGTGCTGATTACAGGCTCACCTCCTCATCTGCCTTGATCTTGGGAATCAATGCCACTAGTTTAGGTTGTGAGTTGCTCCTCCATACATACCTGGCCACACCCACCATCTCCGTCTCAAACAGAGCATGGATGAATGCTGACAACGCCCTAGCGCCATTCTACCAATAGAAATTTTTTTTTTTTAATAATAATGTACATAACATATGTAACTGGAGCTCGGGTATGCACTAGACTCACACACTGTAGCTATTTGTAACTAGGGTGAGCACTGGACTGACACACTGAAGCTATGTTTGCCCAAGACATACCATCTAGCAAACAGTGATACGGTAGGAATCATCACGAATAATGCAATTCCTAGATGGTAGGCATGGCTAGCCAAATATTGGTAAAGAGCATCAAATTCACTGACAAGAAAAGGATTGTGCACAAGTACGGTGAGTAAACTCAAGTTTGGCAAATAGCAATGCAGTTCATTTAAAAGCAATTGTTACATAAGTTTGAAGTACAGTAGATATTGTAAATCTCCAGTTTGGCCAAAATTATTGGTCACAACTAAGTATCATTAGTAATAGTACGGCACGTAAGTTGCCCATTCAAAAATGTATGGGAAAAATCGCTGTTCAATTGAAATCACACGGGGAAAGTGAAATAGCGTGTAACTAATTGAAATACCTCGGTAACTAAGTGGAAACTAAGTGAAATACCTCGGTAGTTAAGTGAAATAGTACGGGTAAGTGCGCACGCGTAGAGCGTTAACCTTGGAAACGTACAGTTCCAGTAGTCTAGTTGGAGACAATGTCCTTCTTTACCACAGAACCTCTACCCGTATTAGACGGAATGTTTTACAACAGATTAGGAGGAGTCGTACGATGAAAAGAAAGTTCCAGCAGAAGCTAATCCTGAAATAAGGAGATAGACTGAACGATACAGTGTAGCTACAATTGCAAAAGACTTTTTAAAAAGCTGGCCTACTATTAGCGAGTCAGGGTTTCATACAGGATTTTTTTTCTGGGGGGGGAAGAGTTTAGGAAGGAGGGGGAGGGGCCACACATTTAATTGACCACACCCAATTTTGCTGAAACCACACCTATTTAATTTAAAATCGGCTCAGGTCTAGAATTAGTGACACCAATCTTGGAAGACTAATGTGTATTGCAATTGAAGGACCTCAATTAACTGAAGTGAACTTTCACCAACTATTAGATATATACAAACAACAAACTCACAGAATACCATTATAAATCATAACCACAGAATACCATTAAGTAGTAAATATTATTAATTTATTTCATGAAATCTGGGGGGGGAGGGCACCCCTACCTCTGTATGAAACCCTGCGAGTGATAGCACGGGTAACCTGTGCTATTAGGGGTCAATAGCACTCGTAAAGCAAT
>WLWD01002915.1_pt1 | contig 34730 bp, 35 predicted proteins | sample 6712731 | NCBI WGS metagenome assembly WLWD01 (sample SAMN12718690, study PRJNA576275) | sponge metagenome | isolation source: marine sponge | host: Mycale hentscheli | place: New Zealand: South Island, Marlborough, Capsize Point | collected 2014-11-01 | reverse complement strand
CATGCATGTATGCATGTATGTATGACTAATATTAAAACTAAATTGAAAAATAAGGATAAATAAAGTAGATAGCCAAGTGGTGCAGTAGATTGTGATTGCCAATTTAAAAATAACACATTGCAACATATAAACTTGAGGTATAACAAGTCATCACAAGTCTTTAATGTTCACTTAAGTCTAATGAATTAAGTGAACAGAATAGGCCATCTCCAGAAGTTTCAGGATAGAAACTTGATGAAAGAGCATGGAGAACTTGGGTTCCTGCCTGCTAGGCTGCTACACTACCCATAGCTAGCAAAACTTTCCTGCTTGGCAGCAGCATCACCCCATTAAATGATAAGAGGTAAGAGTTGTACCAGTAAGAATCATGAGTTGAAGATCAATGAAGCTCTACACATTCAGATGACACCTGACAACAACAAGTTTAATAGAGACATAGGTTTAGAGTTTCCAGGATGCTGGCTGTCCATGCTGCATGCAAATCACCCTCCAGGATATAATAAACAGTAAGCGTGCCCTCCAAAAATCTTGCTGTTTACTTTGTGTTATTATATCACACGGAGAGTTCAACCTCAGTTGACCCCTGAAGAGGACTTTGGCAAGAAGTCGAAAGATCGAGTTAAGTTGTAATTAAAAATATTGGCTGTTAAAAAGAGAAAAACTTCCTATTATTATAATTATTTCAGCCGAGAATGACTGAATTATATATATATATATAATTATGATATATATAATTGATAAATGCACTTGCTAAGATTTTCTAAATTTACGAATCATATAGCAATGTAATTGGAAAAAAAGTTTAATTATGAAATTATTGATTTTTGCTGGTGCAAAATTTTTGTAATTTGTTCAAATTGCCAAGGCACCAAAAATAATAATTCCCCCACATTTCATTAAGCTGCTTGACTATTGGTAGCTAGCTAGCTAAAACTCATGAATGTGTTTTTTATTAAAACATCAAGCTTTTTAAATTATTTGTATTCAGACAAGGAGGATCTTGGAGGTACTGCAAGCACCCCCATTTTATTGACTGCCGCCATAAATAAATATCAGTTCTCTCATTTTATCATTTGTATGTATGCATTTAATTTAAGCACTCCCAACACTATACTTGTTCTACAACCAGGAAATAATGATAGTAACTGGACAAAGTAGCAAATGGTAGCACAATATTGTTGTTATGCAAGCAATATTTATTATGTTAGATTAAAAGGACCGATGATTTCTCATGCTTGGATTAAATCTGATGATTTGAAGTGTAAAGCTGAAGTTGGCTGTGGTACTACGAGCAACGATCCTTGTTTCGGTTGCTGTTATAACTATCCCAATCAAAATGTACCAACAAAAAGTGACTATATTGTCATTCAATGCAGTAAGTTGATTAGTTTTTAATTGTCATACAAAGTAAAGCAGTCTATATGACATCCCCCCCCCCTAATAATGTAAATATTCACATATTCAAGTGCATCAGTATATATAAGTATGGTTGTTTCAACAAATTAAATAGGATTTTACCACACCCACTCACTATTTCACTTGAAAAGGGAAATAATATTTAGTCCCCACATAACTGCCAATCTCTCAGGTCTCACACATTAAATTAAGCAAAATATAATGATCTCTCACACAAATTAATGGTGGCAGAGTGAGACAATGGTAACATCCTTGGTCCTGTGTCAGAGCATTGCTAGCATCCATGCTGATCGGGTTGCACTGACTGCACTGATGTCGGAGAATTATAGCATTTTGAATGATTAATGGTTAGGTAAAAGTCACCTTACCTGGTTAGGTAAAAGTCACCTTACCTGGTGACCTCCTAAATGATTTGACTACTGTATCTGTCAATTCCATGGTGCCTTTGATGTCAATAAGCTCAGAAGAATGGTAAAACTTCAATTTACAATTGTTCATGTAAAAGCTAATTATTCATTGTGTAGTATGACGGTTATATTGGTTGATTCTTAGAAACTTCTGTTTATCTTTATCACTGAAATCAATCCTCAGCATTTATACAATAGCCTGAGACGTTTAGAAAAGTTATAGGTTGAAAGATATGGGACTGGACCAGTTACTGGAAGCAAAATGAACCATTCTGAGTGACAGCATATGTTCAATTGTGCCTGGCAAACTATATTAATATATGCAAGCAAGTACCCTGCCACAGACTGGCACTTGACGTATAGCAAATTAAGAATGCAGCAGCATAAAGGTATTTTTATTCATTACCTATCATCCTCTACCATTGGTTAAGGCTACACCAGTTTCCCTCTCCTGCTCTCTTTTTTCCTGAACTATTTCAGCTTTTCTTATCCCTCTCCTTCCCTTTCGTCAATTCTTTCTTCTTGAGTTAGAGCCCCTTCTCCTCGTTTGTCTATCTCTCCTGCTTCTGAGTCTCTCTGTTCTTTTATCATGATTGTGGACTTAGGATTTGCAAAACTTTAGCCTTCTCTTTCCTAACTTTAGCCTTCTCTTTCGAAACTTTTGCCTTCCTTTTTGACACCTATAAACCGCCTTTCCTTGCCAGTTCCCCCCCCCCCCCCAGCTTTTTTGCTACATTAATTGCCTACTTCTGAATGTAATGATGCTTTACCCATTTAGTGAATGACACTGCTTTACCAAAATTGTTAAAACTCATGAATTATTCATTAATATGTGTCATCATCATTGTCGTCATTACTATAGCAAGGAGCTGGCTGTGCTCTCACTTAATTTATGAGCCTTTCTGTTATCTCATGTAAATGTCTGGATACAAGAAAATTTATGTTAGTGCATACCACCACTTCTCTATTATCTCACTCCTTAATATCACTATGTGTCTATCTAATGCTGTTTGTGCTCTGTATTTGTAACAAAAGTATGGGTTATTCTAATTGACTCACACTTTTTGACAGTCATGTTCAATAATAAGTGACAGATCATGATGTAAGTTTTTACAGTGCTTTAAGAAAGAGACTAAGGAAGCTAAAATGCCCCCTCCCTCCCATCCATAATATTTTGGCACTGTACTACACCTTTTAAATTGTACCCCAATTTGTACAGTGTACCTTCACTACATAGTGTGAGGGTATCTTTTTGACATTTTTAAAAAACACTACAAATACTTATTTACTAGACAAATTCTTTTAATTATACTGTATCATAAATACAATTATTTTACCTGAAGGTACAAGCTAGCTCCTATATCTGTTGAGCACACTTTATGTCTCGCTCGCTTTGCTTGCTAGCCAAATATATATCACAACAACTCAATAATTGAATCCTGTAGTGTCTCACTTGACACTTTTCTAGTAAAATTATCTGCAGGTATTTACTTTTTCAGTTTTTGTTATTGTTTTATTTTTATTTTTATTATTTCTATGTGCAGTGTATGTTCCGTATGTGGAGACATATGTCCCATTTGGAAATGAGTCAGCCTGTTCATTTGATCCTAAAAGCAAACCTGGAGACAGAATGATAGAACACAAAGCACAATGTGGACGAAATGGAAACAATTATGGTTATCAGGCAGCTAAAGGCATAGCTGTCATTTCAACACTACTGCTAGTTCCCATGGCGTGTTATATAGTCTATAGATTTTACAATTATTGCAGCAGCAGAAAAACACGTGGGTATAAAAATATTGATGGTCATAATAATAACCCAAATGAACCAATTAACAATGATACGGAGAATACTGAACCCATTGCAGATTAGTTGCTACTGTTATTGATATCATATATTAGTTTTATATACTGACGTTGATTTTCTAGTAGTGAATATTGATTTCATATATACTTTATTTTTATAGTAGTTTTATTCTGTTCTTGACTTCATTATAGTTTTTATACTGATTGACTTCATATTATTTTTATATACTAGTATTGATTTTCTAGTAGCTAGTGGATATTGATTTCATGTAGTTTTGTATAATAGTAACATATTGACAACACTGAACTATTGATACCAGTTCATACCAAATTAATAATTTTCAAAAGCAAGAAGGCTCAGAAAGAAATTTTACAAAAGGATATTTCATAGCATTGTTTAATGGTTATGTCAACACTATAAGAGACACATTGTAAGCAATTAGGAACTATTAGAGGCATGAGGGAGACTAAAAAACAGGCCGTAGCTAAATAAGTATTCTAAACATGAATGATGTGGTGAGAGTACTGCTGCTTATATTGCATACAGTCATGACAAATATTAGGGATTTTGAGATAATGGTTGTCAAATTTAAGCAAAGGAAATGCTCATAACAACTGCTTGTGTGTCAGTATAAACAACAACGACGGTGACCAACGGTGTGTGTATTCATTAATACTTCGTGAACATAAACTATTTGGTGAACCATCATCATCACATACAAAAAAGAAGGTCAAAATTTTCCCAAAGCTTGAACCCATAATCATGATAGTATTCAGAAGCAGGAGAGGTAGATGAAGGAAAAGGGACTCCATGACTAAAGAAGAAAGAGCTGAAGAAAGGAAAGGTGGAGGATAAGATAACTAAGATAGTTAAAAAAAAAAAAAAAGAGAGCAGGAGGAGAAGGGAAACATATGTAACCTTAACCAATGGTAGAGAATGATAACTGAGCAAGACAACTTGTGCTACTGCATTGCAATATGTCAAACACCACTGTGCAGTGGGGTACTTGTTAGTATATTAATATTGCTATGTAGTACAGCATCAATAAAGCAAGTATGGAAAACATAATGGTGCAGTATACATTTGTAGAGTTTTGTGTGAGATGTAGAGTTTACAAAACAATGCACAATAGCTACTTCTCTAGAAGTTTACAACATCTAGCTAATCAGCAGATAGCCCATTACTGTGTGGCATACATAACCTTCCACTGGCTGCTAAACAATTCCAGATGAAATCCTTGGATGATATTAAACCTGTCTGTGTGCTTATTGTATGTGCTTGGAGGTGGTAAATTTGTTCGTCTTTAAATCTGAACATTAATTTGCTCGCTAGCTATCATTTTCGTTTCTGTATCAACATGAATTTTTAAATTTGTAAGAACTTTGTTGATGTGGCCCTGTTCAGGTACCTGAACAAGGACTTATTAGGACTCAATCACAATCTATTATACTCTGTAGTAAACATTGCCATATATGAACTTAATCATCATTCATGCTTGTATTAATCATATTCACAACACGTAATCCCAAACCCACACTGCAGGTTTGGACTACGTGTTCCACACTTAATGCTCTGTATATTCTCTTATATGTTGTTGATAAGTTTAAAGCCCAAACCTCTTACATTTAGGGGAGTCAGCCACTTTAGGGGTTATATAGCAAGGCTGCAATTGCCATAGGTGACAGCGGCTGCGCCTGTAACATTCCCAAGGCCATTGGGATCTTATCGCCTGGTCCTTCGAACCTCTAACATTCACCGCGAGCTCGGGACTTTACGCACCCCGAACATTGGTCCTTCGAGCCGGATACCAACTCTGTGGAAATGAACCAGTGCATAGCTCTGCTGGGCCATCGAAAGACACTACGGCCATCCGTCGCCATCTTCTCGTTTACTCGTTGTCGATGCTAGTCGGGTATAACTCTCATAGTTATCCGCTGCCTTCAACCTTCACCATCCTCATCTCTCAAACAAGAGCACCTTGCTCTACTGCCACTCATTGGTACCTCTCAAGCTCGGGTCATAGAAGCAGCGCCTAAAGCTCGTCCTCTCAGCCCAGCAATCGACTCTCATAGTCAACTTACCTTTCTCAACCTTACTCAGACTGTTGAAACATAGCTTCACAAGCTTTCAGCAGTCAGGTTGCCGTACTACTCATTCTGCATCGACTCGTTCGTATCGAATCTACTAGTACTACATTCCATGGAAGAATTACAAACTATCCAAGCCATTGCCTCGATGGAGACAGTAAAGCTCAGACGCTCCGCACGCAAAGGACGTCTGACAAGGATCACCAACAAGTTAGCTGACCTAGAAGCAGCCGATTGGACTGAGCTCCGAGCTGCCACTCTGGATCAGCTCAAGGAAGACCTGGCAAAGGAGTCCAAGCTCTTCAATGCTCTACAAGCTAGACTGGAGCAGCTCTTGGAAGCCAAAGAAGACACTACTGAAGAAGTCTTAGCCAGAGAAATTAATCAAGGCATCGAGGTCAGCGAAGTCAACACTGAGCTGATGCTCAGAGTGAAACTACTCAGAATGACACTCACACTCTGCTCGGAGGCCACTGCCCTCCAGGACGAAGTCAACATCCTCAAGGAGAACTACGACCCCTCCGAAGGAGAGTTTGAGAAAGACGCCTCCAAACTACGACACCGGATAAACAGCTTTCTCCACGACAGTTCATCGTCATCATCGCCCGTCGTCGAGGACTTCAGAAGGAACTGCAAAGGCCATCTGACTGATCTCGCTGCATGTCTCAGCCAAGGTCGCGCCAAGAGACGCGAGAGAAAAGCGCGCGCAGAGCTCGAAACCTCCCTCACAGAAAAGTCTGCTCCATACAGGGGAACCAAGCTACGATTGGACCTACCCACCTTCTCTGGTCACCCCCTGGACTGGCACCACTTCTGTGAGCTGTTTACTGCCGCACTCGACAGGGCTGGAGACGACTACTCGGAACGTGAGAAGGCCTGCTTTCTCCTCAAAGCTATGCAGGGGAGCGAAGCAGAGCAAATCGTCAAGTCCCATGCTACCTCGGAAAAGGGCTACTCCAATGCACTTCGAGTCCTGAGGAGCCGCTACGGCTCGGCGAAGAAAGTCTTTCCCCATCTAGTGAGGAAAATGGTGACTCAAGACAAGATCCATTTCAATCAGGATGGTTTTGCCAAGCTCCGGCAGAACTATACGCTCCCACTCCAGGCCATGAAGGAGCTGGGGTGCACCGACGCCTCTCAAATAGCTGCAGCCTTGGCCCTCTCGCAGTTTAATGACAACTTGAGGGAGGAGTGGACAAAGTTCTTCAAGACATCTAGTGCAGTGCCTACCCTGGAAGACATCGAAGCATTCGTGGAACCTCTGGAGAGCAACCTACAAGCCTTGACACCAGTAACCCACACCGAGCCTGCAGTCATGCCACCAAGGAAGACTGCTCCTCGTCACTTCAAGGGCAACTCGATGGAGTGTCCTCTGTGCAAGGAACAGCACAGATTGTACAAATGCCCTGTCTTTCTCGGTTATGATGTAGACAGGCGCTTTAAATCTATAAAGGACAAGCGTGGCTGTACCAACTGCCTGTCCACCAGTCACTCTACCCAAGACTGCACCTCCTCCTACACCTGCAGAGAGTGTGACGCCAAACATCACACTCTCCTGCACCGACCATCCAAGCAAGCTTCAACCAAGACATCCGCCCCGGTCGCTCCCTCGTCTAGCAAGTCTGCCAACGATCTCATGGCCGTCGGAGAAGCTGATTCCACTTCTACCACAACATCGCAAGAACCTCCTAAGATCTCGTTCCTCCACACGGCCATAGCCAAGGCAGTGCAGGAGGACAGAGAGATCGACATTAGGATAGCTCTCGACACAGGAGCTTCAACCTCCCTCGTCACCGAAACTGTGGCTACTCAGCTCAAGCTCAAGAGACACCCCAGACGCTTGAACATCAAAGGTGCCTGCGGAGGAGGAGTCAGCCGTCACTTCGTCGAGATCACACTGAAGTCCATACTTCATCCTGACAAGTTCATCACGACCAAACTTCAGGTGGTCAAGAACTTGCCCGAGGTCCCTTCTCCCAAGAACATTGACCAAATCAAGGCTGAGCCTCACCTGCAAGGCCTGCCCTTGGCTGACCCTCACTTTGGGGGAAAGCTGGACATCCTTCTGGGAGGAGTAGATTACACCAAGTGTATTGTAGGATCCCTCACCACGGGCTTGGAGTCAGAAGTCGCCGCTCAGCCTACCCTCTTCGGCTGGACGGTTACAGGACCTCTGGAATATCAACCTAAGAACTCCTCCGTGTTCCAAATCCAAACGTCCGAAGACACCCTCAAGGACGACTTATCTCGACTCTGGGAACTGGATCGGACCCCAGAGTCTGCTCATCTCTCTCTCGAGGACGAAGAAGTCACCCAGCACTTTCTCGACAATCATCGACGTGATGAAGACGGGAGGTACGTCGTGTGCCTTCCCCGAATCACACCAACTCCATCCATGGGCGCCTCTCGAAACTTAGCTGTTCGACGCTCCAATCAGAACGAGAAGTCTCTCAAGAAGAAGGGAAAGCTACCAGAGTTTCAAGCTGCACTGGAAGAATACCACCACCTAGACCACGCAGAAGAAGTACCTGACTCTGATAGAGACGCTCCTCACTACTACATGCCTGTCCATGGCGTGTTTAAGGCCTCCTCAACGACCACCAAGGTCAGACCAGTGTTCGACGCCTCTGCTCCCACCAGTAATGGAGTATCGCTCAACGACACCTTGAGGCAAGGCCCCAACCTCTACCCTCAACTCACAGACATACTGCTAAAGTTCCGCACTCATACTATTGGCTTCTCCGCGGACATCAGTAAGATGTTCCGAGAAGTCAAGTTACACCAGGACGAACGTGATGCCCACCAATTCCTTCCAAGGGACGAGCACGGCCAGCTCAAGGACCTGAGGATGAAGAGGCTCACCTTTGGTGTAAGATCATCACCCTATTTGGCTACTCAAGTCATTCGTCACCTTGCCGAACAACACTCCTCCTCACATCCCCAAGCCAGCAAAGCAATTCTGCATCACTTCTATGTGGACGACTACCTGGCTGGAGCAGAGACTGTCGAGGAAGCTGCCCACCTTCGTGAACAGCTCTGTGATCTGCTCAAGCTTGCAGGCATGACTCTCAGAAAGTGGCGTTCGAGCAGTGACGACTTCAGATCCTCCATACCTCCAGAAATCATGGAGACTGCAGATCTTCTCATTTCCTCAGCAGAGAAACCCCTCAAGGCCCTGGGACTACACTGGAACGTCTCAGAAGACAGCCTATCTGTTTCCACGCCCGCAGTCCAATCAGATGTCGAGTTTACCAAGCGTAGTATCGCCTCCAACTTAGGCAAAGTCTACGATCTCCTAGGACTCTACTCTCCATACACTGTCACTGGAAAGATCCTACTCAGGAGACTCTGGGAGCTCAAAGTCGGTTGGGATGAACCTGCGCCGCCCTCAATCCAAGAGTCATGGCAAGCCTGGATCTCTCAGCTCGACATCATCTCGCGACACTCAGTTCCTCGTCGATATTCGACATCCTCAGCAACAGCCATATCTCACCACCTCCATGGATTCGCAGACGCCTCCCAAGAAGCCTACGGAGCTGTGGTCTACTTACAGCAGACCTTCTCCGACAACTCCTCGACGACTTCCATAGTTTTGTCGAAAGCCCGAGTACTACCGCTCAAGGAGCTTACAATCCCAAGAGCAGAACTCACTGCTGCACTCATCCTGGCAAAGTTGCTCAAGTACTGCTCTGAACTGCTGGACATCGACGCCATGGCAGCGTGGACCGATTCTTCTATTGTTCTCTGCTGGCTTCGGAAGTCACCCTCATCTCTGAACACCTTCGTGGAGAATCGCGTCAAGCAGATCCAGAAACTCATACCCAACACTCGATGGAGCCACGTCTCTTCTGCCTCCAACCCTGCTGATATGCTAAGCAGAGGCATGCCCGCAAACGCTCTCCTAGACGCCAACCTCTGGTGGAATGGACCTCCATGGCTCAATATTCCCCAATCGGAATGGCCTCCGCCTCAATTCAACTTGCCCGACGTCATACCTGAAGTCAAGACAGTGACACTCTCTGCAGTACCAGAACTCCAGGAAAGACCATGGCAGAACTTTTCTAACTTCGACCACATGGTCAGGATTCTCTCTTGGTGCAGGAGATATCTGCATAACTCGAGAAGTCCACCAGAACAACAGATCAAGACCTCTACACTCTCGACTTCTGAGTGCCAAGCGACCATAGATCACCTCATCGCTATGAACCAGCAGGAATCGTATCCTCAAGCAGTCCAGGCAGTCAAGAAGAGCAAGCAACTTCCTAAAGGCCACGTCCTCAAGAGATACAACCTCTCTCTCAGCGACAGTGGTGTTCTCCTCATCTAGACTAGAGTGAGAGACCCACACAATCCGTCACGGGATAAAAGGATCATCCCACTTTCCATCCAATCCAACTTCACCAGACTACTTCTCTCATCTCTGCATCAGAGATACCTCCACCCTGGCACCAACACCTTGCTCGCCATAGTGAAGGACACCTACCACATCCCCGGGATCAGGAACTACCTCAAGGGACTTAGCAGACGTTGCCCTAAATGCCAACGAGCGTATCAGCAAGGCACAACTCAGCCCATGGGACTTCTACCCCAAGTCAGGACTACTCCATCCGCTCCCTTCCTTCACACTGGTGTAGACTTCGCTGGACCTTTCATCACCAAGCAAGGATACACCAGAAAGCCGATTAGAGTGAAGAGCTACGCCTGCATCTTCATATGCATGGCTACCAAGGCCATCCACATTGAGCTTTGCCTCAGCCTCTCCACGGACGAATTCCTCGCCGCACTAAGGAGATTCTGCTCCAGGCGTGGATGCCCTGCTTCGATGTACTCCGATAATGGCTCAAACTTCATTGGAGCTCACGCAGAACTTCTGCAAATCCAAGAACTGCTCAAACGCTCGAAGACATCTCTCTCTCACTTCACCACTCAGAATGGCATAACATGGCACTTCTCTCCTCCCAGAACTCCTCACGCAGGTGGTTTATGGGAAGCTGCAGTCAAGCAAATGAAACTTCTTCTCAGGAAGCTCGTCCAGCCTCATCAACTCAGGACTGAAGAGCTCTCCTCGATACTCATTGAAATAGAAGGCATTCTGAACTCCAGACCTCTCGTCCAGATTGACTCCACTGATCCAGACAATCTAGCACTCACTCCTGGGCACTTCTTGGTGGGCCGGCCTATCAAGGCTCCACCTACTGATGTCTCATCCAAAGTCAAACTCTCCTCACTCCGCAGATGGCAGCTCACCCAGAGGCTCTCCAACGACCTTTGGGCAGCCTGGAAGGAGCACTATCTTCACACTCTCCAGACCAGGCAGAAATGGACCTCCACTCAGCATGTCTTCAAGAAGGATGACGTCGTACTCCTCAAGGAAGATTCTCTAGGTTATAGACACTGGCCATTGGCGAGAATCACGAATACCTTCCCAGGTGACGACGGAGTCGTTCGTGTAGTGGAGCTCCTCTGTGGAGGGAAGACCTGCAAGAGATCGACTCATCTTGTCATTCCGCTGCTCAGCGAGGAGTCCTCGGATCTAGAAGGATGAACAGACCAACCTGCGACGTGTCGACTTCTTCTTCCCCCCACCCCCAGTATGTTCAGGTACCTGAACAAGGACTTATTAGGACTCAATCACAATATATTATACTCTGTAGTAAACATTGCCATATATGAACTTAATCATCATTCATGCTTGTATTAATCATATTCACAACACGTAATCCCAAACCCACTGCAGGTTTGGACTACGTGTTCCACACTTAATGCTCTGTATATTCTCTTATATTATGTTGTTGATAAGTTTAAAGCCCAAACCTCTTACATTTAGGGGAGTCAGCCACTTTAGGGGTTATATAGCAAGGCTGCAATTGCCATAGGTGACAGCGGCTGCGCCTGTAACATTCCCAAGGCCATTGGGATCTTATCGCCTGGTCCTTCGAACCTCTAACATTCACCGCGAGCTCGGGACTTTACGCACCCCGAACAGGCCCTATAAGATGAAATATCATCAATGTATCTGCATCAGAGTGATTGCTGAAGTGAATTTTGAATAAAGAAGATCAAGTGATTGCGCTATACTGGCGGTATAAATATAAATGGCTAGCTAGCTATGTGCTACAATATGACTGAAGTCATGATGGCTGGTTTCTTTTCCATTAAAAGTTCAGATGACCTCTTACTAGCATGCTGGCATAGCTCTGTGAACCAGTCTGATATGAATTGTTCCAATGTTACTCTTTCTTCAACCTTCTCATGCAGGAGACATTCAGGGACAGTGAAAGAACACAGCACACAAGAAAGATTCTATAGCACAATATATTTATCTAAACCAAGTAACAGAAATTTAAATAATTTGTGACCAGAAAAACTAATTACTGTGGCTATTACATTATTCATTGAATAGAATTTCACATTTCCAATTAGAATTTCTACCTCAATTCTTTTCCTTTAAAAAAACAACTTATAATAGCTATATCTATACAACCATATTGAAAATATGATTGCAGATAGAACAAGTTCTAGCTATGACCTTCTCATACATGCAATATACATTATACCCATGGACCATAACTGTAAACAGTTTGCCTCATGCCTCACTATATCTTCCAAATAAGGTAACTCAATAAAAAAACAAGAATTCTTTTGTGTAATCATGCTGGCAGTTTAAATAAAACATATTCTTGTCACTTACATTACCACCACAACTACTGGTTGGAAAATCTGTCTCCATCTCTCAGAAGTGACGATGTATTGTGTCAACTTCTCCATGTCTAAACTATAGTCACTCTCATTATGAAACCAGTACACTGCAGGGTACTGCAACCAGCAGCCAAACAAGGTACGCAGATTGATAGAAGAAGGACACTGGGAGGCAGAGTCCATGGGCGATGAGGATTGCTGAATGGATGAACTCACAGAAAACACACAAGAAGATATCGATGTTAAATTACTGGATTGATGGATACAAGGTGAAGAAGAGGCTTTAGTTTGTGAACTATTACCTGGTAAAGGAAAGACACTTGAAGAAAAAGAATTGCATGATGTTTTTGATGACGAACTATGATAGTCAGGCAAGAAATGTTTTCTGGTAATCTGGAATGGCAAGAAGCTTGCACAACATCTGTTGATTCTGATTGGGTCAATAATGCAGGGTAAAAATGATCAGGGAAATTAACACATAAATTCATAGAGTTTAACTTCACTGAAAGTTCTCGAAAAACAGCGACCATAAGGTTTCCACAAGCTTCCAGTATTATATTTGTGTTGATCTTATCTATCAACTTGGGTGCCCCTGGTTCAGAGATGCTAATTAACACAGGCAATTTCATCCTCTTGAACAAATCTAAAAATGAAGGAATGTTTATAATAATGAGATCTTGGTAATCCACTTCAAGCAAGCAGATGTATGATTTCAGGTGACTATTCACGGAATCGTGTTAACCTAAAACTTCTTGCAAAAAAGTCTCAACCACCTTTGCATTAGGAGGTAAACAATCCACGAGCAATAATGACTTGATTCCTTTCAATAAAAAGTTTAAGTCCCCACAAAATGTAGAACATTTCGACTAATAAACTCGGTGAAAATGCTTCTTGAACACTTCCTCCATTTCTTCTTAGTCATACTACTTTCTGTGCAGCGAAAAAAAAATTCAACCAACTGTGAATCACTCCACTCCGCCAGTGAAACCCTTTACCAAATCATGCTGCTTTGGTCAAGTATTGCCCTGGTAAGTGCCAAATAAATGAACTGTAAGAAGATTATTTAGGGTGGGGTTGGCGGCGAGCCTGGAGCCTGCCTTTGTAAAGATGCATTTTACAGGTACTTTCATACAAGAGAAAAATTAAGAAGAAATGTTTATATAATATATGAACTGAGCTGATTAAACAGTAACATAGGAAGTGGTGGGCTCCCTAGCCCCCCCCCCCCCCCCCCCCCATAATTTTTGACACAAAATTAATAAATTATTTTTGTCTTAATTCTTCAAATTCCATTCTCCTCCTGTGTTCACTGCGTTTAGCATATTCTTCTCTGTAGTATTGCTCGGTTTGATGCCGTTGCTGCATTGTCATGACTTCCCATTTCTTCATGTGGTCATTATTATACTGTACAACACACCTGCTTCATTGCCTTTCTTTGTACTCATCCTCCACTGCACAAACATTATCCCATAGACAAAGCTCATTTAAAAATTGAGAACTTCTCTGTTTACTTTGTTTCAAGCTTATACCCATGAATCCTTCTACTGTGATTGTAACAAGTAGTTCTTAAGTCTCTGTGTGAATTTGCATAGTAAATGTTATTGCACAATCCACAGGCCAAATTGCTTTTGTTTTTTTGTTGTTGTTGTTGTTTTTAAATATGGCTAACATGCTCTGACAATGTTTATTTGTAAAGAACTTACGCTTCATTTTTTCTGCCATCACTACTTGGGCCTTGTCCATCATCATGAGATTGCTCTTTCCAGACATCTCCAGCTTCTTGAGATCACTGTTATCTGATGCTGCTACCAGGGCTAACTCATTCTCTTGCTTCTTTTTTTGCTGGAGTGCAGCATTACATCTAATATGCATGTATGTGTGTATGTATGCACGCTATGTCAATACTTATATACAATATATTATATATATATATTATATGTTTTATACCATAGTTGCTGTGGTACAGCCATGGATTGAAATTTATAAATAGTCCACTGTATTATATATTCCCCTCCAATTGCCTGTGGACAAAAATTACTTTTGTATCATGCACAAATATTTGTGGTTTAAAGTGATATATTCATTTAGCTTCGAAGGAGAATCTATTTCATTTTTACTTTTTATCTACTTGTATAAAACTTTCTCTGCAGAAACCTCAGCTAATCCCCATCCCCATCTAAAGAGAGAATTATTTATTTGAGTATGAGCCTTATCTTGTGAACCTCACTGGATATCATCGCTAAATCAACTCTGTGTTCGTTGAAGGTAATGGGAATGAACTGCACTTCTTTTAGTTAGTTATTTGGAGTGACCCTCACTGTATTAACTGGACAATATTTCCCCCTCAAAACTACAATATCTTCTCTTTTATTCGGTCTTTTACACTTGAAATGGTAACAATAGTATAAAGTTACTTAAACCACAGGGCAACTCTTGGAATTATCGCTGGATAACCGCCCTCTTCCTTGGGCTTCACCCTCAAGATCAGTACACAATGATAATTCCTCGAACCAATGGTTAAACTATTACATATACAATATTATATTATATTTATAATGTGTATTCGAGTTCAACTATATACCTAGTTTGATTGTACAAATGCAATATTTAATAATTAACAATGTACACAACACTAGGCTAGATAGAAAAAGAAACTAGATAATGACAGTGGAAGTACACACACTAACTGACTGCAGTCTGTGAGAAACATAGCTGAAGAACACCACTGAGAAAAGAAAATCAAATTGAAGAAGGAATGTGAAGAAGTAGTTATTGATACAAGAGAGTCGGTACAGAGGCTGTGCAGCAAGATATGGGCTATGAGAGTTGTAAAAAATGTGAAATAAAACAAAACCTGCAGTTACTTTGGAAAACATGATTTTTTGTAACTATAGCGAAAACTAATAATAAATAATAGCTAAAACAATAAAATTCGTTAGCACCATAATGGCTCACCCTTGGCAAATTTTTCCATCTTTAGGACAGCACACGTCTTCCACAGGTTTACCCTTACACCATCCCATGCAAATTGGAGAACTTAGTCCTAACCAAGATATCACACAGATTCCATTGCGCGCGTGAAGAGGAGCGAACACTCTTGGTTGTGTTCCGGACGAATGTCTGATAGCGAGCTAGCGGTTCACCCTGGAAAGCGGTGTAGCACTAGTATGCACGAAGAAGCTCAATGCAGTAATTAGCTGGAGAATAAATAACTTCCGAACTCGCATTCCGTAAATGATAAAAAGTGGCGGGATGTGTAATTAAAAAAAAAAATTTTTAATGTACAATATTCATAGCTAAAAACTAATAAAAAGAAGCACTTTGAAGACAACACTAAGCTGCAGCCAATTTTACTCAGAAAGAGGAACACTTTTTGCATTTTATACTCAGCTAGCTATTGCCAAAGTAGCAAATGCTAACAACCATAAAGGAAGTAATCAACAATTATTTTTTTCTGAGACTGCCAATTTTCAGTTGTTTCATTGTTGTTCTGGCTACAAAGGCTCAAGACACATAGCTATATTATAGCTTAATATACTTTAGTGCAGAATTAAGCACAGGGCTTAGTCACCCCTTATCAACAATAGTTAGAGTTACATTCCAAAATAAACAGCATGAAGAGATAGTGATGGTACTGTTAGTGAAGACTGACTGGAAGCTCTTGTTATATAAGTAGATCAAGCCAGTGGGGAGGGGTTTGTTTTTATGGCCACTTAGGCACAAGTTAGGTGGGAATAATCATAGGAAGGATCTCCTATGTGGTAAAGGAATACTGGGCTGAGCTGTGCAGGCCCAACATCACGTGAGAGGTAGAGCTAGAGCAGGAACAGTTGTTCAGCCAGTACATTGATAAAGAACTAAAGTGAATACTCTCATGCCCTCTCATGCCAAACAAAACTTTCATGGGAAATCTACCAGAAGGTGCCAGGTCAAGAGAACCAGCAGCAGAATGCTGCTGCCCTGCCAATAATAGAATGGTGGTGGTTGTTGCTACTTCCTTCTGGACCTCCCACCCAGCCTGCTTTAGGTGAGATACAAATGAGCAGCTGGCCTCCCTGTGCCAGGTCAAGAGAACCAGCAGCAGAATGCTGCTGCCCTGTCAATAGTAGAATGGTGGTGACCTTCAGGACCAGAGGTTGTTGCTACTTCCTTCTGGACCTCCCACCCTGCTTTGGGTGAGATACAAATGGAGCAGCTGGCCTCCAAGCTGAGACTACACCCACTTGTCCAGGTAGGTGTGGTAAGGTTGTTTTTATGGTTTTTGTAGACAACATTAAGTGTCTGAAGGCTGGTGTGTAAGTCTGGGCAAACTAGAACTTAGCTATTATCATCATACACTCTCAGATTGACCTGTGTCTGTTAAATAGTTAATAATGTTGAGGCAGTGGGAAACCACTCATGTTTATGTGCATATTGGAAGCATTTTCTGCAGACACTACAAGACCACCGCATGACAAAGAAACGGTCATACCACTATTGGCCACCATACAGTTTGAGATCCAGCCAATGGTGGTTAGATGATGCTGTCTGCACCATAGAGAGGAAATCATGTACAGAGTCAAGCATGGTACCCCCAATTAGACTGAATAACCAGGCAGCATTGCAACCACATTGGATCGATACTTCCAATGTGCCTGCACCAGGAGCCACTGATCACAAATGACCAGTACAAAAGGATAAATCATCTCAATGCTCCTATCTGATAGCTCTCTCACTCTCCCTCACAAGAGCAGTGTGTATCTCTTTAGTTGGCTAATGTATGTGCAATGACCCAGTCTGGGTAAGTGCAGTGACCCTTACCTAAATATCTGCTATCCGGAGGTGGCTATACCTGCTGCCAGCATGGGGGTCGTCTATGTCTAAGTTGACAGATGGTTTATACCACACCCTCTAAGGGCCAAGACTTGGAGACTTTAATATGAGTATGTCAAAGGACCTCGGCCGACTCCCAACAATGTACACTATTTCTGCCACTACAAATGAGTCTGCAGTACCCAGGGGACTTGTTGAGAAGGCCTTCTCCTCCAAGTTCCAGTTGGGAGAAACACAATCGGTATTGCCAGCCAGAATCTCCTGCCACAGTTTGAAAGGCTACTTTGTGGACATGGTGGAGTTTTGGAGAGTTGGGAGGCCCACCATTTGGTGGAAGGAGAAGAAACTAAGACTGTTCCTGTCCACAAGTTGTGCCCAGTGGCAAATATCCTCTGCTGGACCAAGGCCTTCTGTCATTATGCGAGGATAATGGTACAGGCCCACCCTCAAGGCAGTTAATCTGTGAGCATATACTTACAGTGGTGAGCGTATGACTTGTGCTTTTGGCAGCAAATGCTGTGACTAGAAGAATGCAGAGTTTGGGAGACTTGACCAGGCACTCTTCACAAGGTGCCTGTTGTCATCTGGGGTGTGTGTCACTCAGAATCCCATGTAAGGCCCTCCGGGTTAGTTCCAATGGTGATGAAGAGGCGAAGGGTTACAGCTTGCTTCGCCTGGAATGACAGTCATCCCTGTGCTGTGATCCCACGCCATTTCCAGCAAGTCTGCTTCCTTTGCAGTGGTGAGCACAGGATATCGGCTTGCCCTCCGGAGGAAGAAAAGGGAAAAATAAGTGTGTTGGGGTGTGCCTCTATTGTTGACTCCCTTATTATTTTCGTTTTTCTAATATTATTGTTATTGTTGTAGTTGTTACCATTTACTCATCCTCAATTCACACCAGAATATGATTTCACCATTACTGTGGTGTGACCACCCCACAGCAACATATATACTACACATGTATTCTAACATTATGTTATTCATGTATACATTTTCACTTAACATGCAAACACGCATACACAACATATTATCATTGGCTGATACACTCTCAACATTACCATACAAGGAACTCGTCATTTATGCAAGCATGCCCAGACTCACTATATGTATACAGTTTCCTTTCATTTTGTCCGAGTCTCAGCAGTTTCTTGAAATAAAGCTTTGTACAATTCCACCTAAAGCTCTAACTGTCAACGGGCACTGTGGGAATTTGCAGTATTCTTGTCTGGAGTTGGCAAGCTTCTGTAACTCTCACTATTGGTGCAGCAGTTTAGTAGTTGCTGCCACCAGACTTCTGTGGCAAGTGATACTGAATTGTCAAACTGTAGCTACCCACAAGTTGAATTGGCAGGAGGTAGGTTTTATGTACAGTAACAAGACAATACACAAGGACATCATAGACATACACAGAGTGAGTGGACCATGAACAGCTTTGCTTAAATACTCATGCTGCTCATGTTCTAAAAATAGTCTCTAGCTAAGTATGAATGATTCTAAATATAGTTCCAGCTACTAATGTGATATGATCTGTGTGAAAAGTGTTTCTTGTTTGAATAAAAATGTTAATGACTTAAATGACTTCAATACATAGTTTAATGGCTCCTGTGGAGTGCTGTTGAGGTTGTAAGTTCAGTTCTCCACATCTTCCCCCTCCCTCTTTTGCTGGGTCTTTCTTGCTGTTGGTGGAGTTTCTTCTTCAAATGCTCTGCTCAAGCTGTCAGCAACATGATTTTCTTTTCCCGGTCTGTATTTGATGTTGAATTTGTAATTGCTGAGTTTCAGAGCCCATCTCAGAATTCTGTTATTCTCCTGTGGTCTTGTCATCATTCTTTCTAGTCCACAGTGATCAGTGATTACCATAAACTCATTTCCATATAAATAGAAAGAAAAATGTTGAATAGCCTGGTAAAGGGCCAATCCCTCCAGCTCTTGAGCCGAATATTTCTTCTGTGCTCCATGTAGCTGTTTTGAGTAGAATGTGACTGGAAACTTGTCGTTGTTTCTTGTTACCGACAAAACAGCTCCTATGCCACTTGCACTGGCATCTGTTTCCAAGACGAATTGGTCTTGGTTGGTGGGGATACAAAGTTTCACATGATCACTCAAACAATTGCACAATGCAGCAAATGCATTCTCCATTTCTTGTGTCCAAGTCACCATTGTTGCAGCATCCTTTGTTGTTGCTGGAGTCAATACTTGTTGTAATGCACTAAAATTCTTCACAAACTTTCTATAGTAGTTGGCAGTTCCTAAGAACCTCCTCATGTGTTTCTTTGTTTTAGGCCTTGGAAAATTCTTCAAATCAGCAACTCTTGTTGCAGGAACACTGATTTTTCCATCTCCAATTTGATGACCAAGGAACTGTAGGGTGGTCATTCCAAATTGACACTTGGCAGGCTTACATGTTAATCCTGCTCTGCTCAATTCTGTAAATACAGCATCCAAATCCTTCAAATGTTGTGCCCAATTTGGACTCCAAATCAAGACATCATCTATGTAGACACAGCTGATTTCAGAACAATCCTTTAAAACTAGGCCCATGAGTCTCTGAAAAGTGGCAGGGGCACTTGCCACTCCAAAAGGCATTCTCTTGTACTTCATTTGCCAAATGGGGTAATAATTGTCAACTTTTCCCTGTCATCTTTGTTCACTGAAACTTGGTGAAACCCCTTTGCCAAGTCAATTTTGCTCAAAACTCCAGAGTTTCCCACTTTGCTGATGAGTTCTTCTAATCTGGGAATACAATAGGGTTCCACAGTAGTGATTGTGTTCAGCTTCCTGAAATCACCACAAATACGGATGCTCCCATCCGGTTTCTTCACAGGGACAATGGGTGAACACCACTTGCTGTCACTTCTTTCAATGATTCCAGCTTTTTCTAGATTCTCCAATTCTTGTCTGACTATGCTTCTGAGTGACATTGGTACTGAGTATGATTGGCATTGAATACAGTGCTTCCAGCTTAAAGAGTGGAAACTTTGATTCCATGAGATTGACCAATACATAGCTCTTTATAATTTAGGCATACCATTTTCCATCTGATTTAAAAAGATTCCTGATATCTTTAAACAGTTATTCAACCATGGGAAGGTGAGAAAACGCGCCTCTCTCGTAGACTACAATACATTTTTCGCCATTTTCTTTGACGTCGGAACTTACGCGGTAATTCGTCACACGGCGTAAGACTGGGTCCAACTTCGCGCTTGCGCGACCTGAAGGGAATTACCCTAGCATAATCGGACTTTCCATTTTCACTTGGCGGGCTAACTCGATTATAGTATGGCTTCCAAAGCAGCATTACCTACGGTTAGTCGCGCGAGCAAGCGACGACGAAATCAGGTGGAAGTTCTGGAGATATCCTCTAACATTCCTGTAGAGTCTAAGAGAGCCTCCTCTTCTACAGCAGCTAAAAAAATGAAAGACTGCATGAAACCAAAGGCTCCCAGAGGAAGACATGTATCTCTTTCACCTCCACTTTCTAGCTCTTTAAGTGCATCCTCACATTCTCCATCTATTTCACCAACTATATCCACCTCACACTCTCTATCTTCCTCTCATTCTATATCCTCCTCCATGTCTTCTCATTCTTCTTTATCCTCCCCCCCCCGTCTTCCTCTCATTCTTTATCCTCCTCCCCATCTTCCTCTTATTCTTTATCCTCCTCACACTCACTATCCTCCTCCCCCTCCTCCTCATATAATTTTAGACCCAAACAGCCTTGCCCGTCCCCCTCACCCAGAAATAACTATTTGAAGCTATTAGTGAAAGAGAGTCCACACGTGATTTCACAAGGATTGCACAGTTTACAATCTTTTGTGGAAAGAAACACAACTTTGGCTATACAGAAAGCTATAGCTCTTCAAATAGTTGGTGCTGGTATGACCGCAGAGATGGGCATCACAGAGTCGTGCAAGTTGGCCTCAAAAGCCACTGGATTCTGTTGGAAAGTGATCCATAGGTGGGCAGCGGATATCTATGTTGACTTCTTTTCCCTGATATCTTCTATTGATGAAGCAACAGATGAGCGGATACAGCATGAGTTGGAGTCAGGAAGAGGAAAACATCCAAAGTGGGCATCTTTGACCTTTGATGAAAATTTCATGGCTGAAGTTCGGAAGTTTGTGTGTGACACAGCAAACATGAGGGGACGTCCTAATCTCACTTTGAATGATATTGTAGGCTGGCTCAAAGATCACCACCAAGTAGATGTGTGCAAGTCAACTGTCTCTATTTGGCTGCATGAACTTGGGTTCTCATATCAGCACCATTCCAAGGGCATATACTTTGATGGGCACGAACGGTCGGATGTTGTTGCTGACAGGAAGCTCTATCTTAACAGGCTGAAATCTCTGGAAAGTAGGATGTGGACATATAACTCTCCGTCTCCTGACCCAGCCATTAGACCAGTAATCAGAGTCTTCCATGATGAATCCACTTTTTATGCCAATGCGGATCAGTCATCTCACTGGACAGATGGAACCAAGCAAGTGCTCAAACAGAAGTCCCTTGGGCAGGCTATCATGGTCTCTGATTTCGTGGAAGAAGTTGGTGGCATGCTGGAGAGTAACAATGAGAGGTGTACCATTTTTCTGGAACACAAGACAGATGGCTACTTCACTAATGATCACTTGATTTCACAGGTCTGAAAAAAATGCTGAAATTAGGATAATAGTATTAATAGTTATAATGATAATAATAATAATAATAATAATAGTAATAGTAATAATAAAAATAATGGTAATAATAATAGAAATAATAATAGTAATAGTAATAGTATTAATAATAATAATAGTAGCTAATAGTAATAGTATTATTAATAATGGTAATAATAATAGAAATAATAAGAGTAATAGTAATAGTATTATTAATAATAATAGTAATAGCAATAGTATTAATCATAATAATGGTAATAATAATAGAAATAATAAGAGTAATAGTAATATAATAATAATAATAGTATTAATCATAATGAATAGTATTTATATTTAAGGTACTTACAGATAAGTATGTAATGGTATCTATTCTGCAGACTCACAAGGCAATTTCCTTGTTTGAGAGTAAGTATCCCTCCTGCCAAGGTCTTTTTGTGTTTGACAACGCACCATCTCATACAAAGAGACCTGAAAATGCTCTCAACGCTGACCGAATGAATGTGCGGGATGGAGGGAAGCAGCCATTCATGCAGGACACAATGTGGAGTGGACAGGTGCAGAAGATGGTGACTGAAGATGGACTGCAGAAGGGGATGAAGACCGTGTTGGATGAGAGAGGGATTGACATCAAGGGCATGAATGCTTCCAAAATGAAGGAAGAACTTCTGAAGTTTAAGGCAAGTAAAACACACATGAATACAAAAATTGCAATTCATAATTTTACTTGAAAGCATGTGATTTCAATAGCTCAATTAGAAAATGTAATTAATAATTTTTAAATGTGCATTATTGTTTTTAAAATGCTCTTACCTTTGTTTTTATTTTGGCAGGATTTCCAAGATCGCACCACCATCCTTGAAAAGGAAGTTCACAGTCGAGGGCATTTATGTATCTTTCTCCCCAAGTTCCATTGTGAGCTGAACCCTATCGAGCATGTGTGGTGTCAGTGCAAGAAGCATACCAGAAGTTATGCCAACGGGACCATCACCAGGCTAAGGAAGATTGTACCCGAGTCATTCTCCCTTGTAACCTGTGAGAGTATTGGACGTTTCTTTGCGAAGTGTAGAGATTACGAACAAGCCTATGACGAAGGTCATACCTGTGACAGCGTGGATGAAGTGATTAAAAATTACAAATCACACAGGAGAGTGAAAGGAGTAACGTAGGGCATGCAGCACAATAGTATTCTTTTATTTAAATTTCTTTCAACCGGCTCTTTTCAGAGCCACCACCAACCAAAAGATTTCACTTTTCGAGTTGTTAGCTAGGGTACTAACCTCTGTTGCATATGATCATCAGCATGTGATTAGTGGGAGACTGGTAATCTTCTACAACTTGAGGTTGTGATGGTAAATGTACTTTGTAGCTCACGTATGGAGAGGACTGGCTCTATGTTGCACTCGTTATGTCAGGTAGTCTAGCTGTATTAGTTATGTTGCCGTACACACTTTTTTCTTTCATCGTAGTACTCGCATGTGCCTTTTGTTTCGTTTACGTATCAGCATGTGACGTTTTTGTCGATGTATTGTTTGAGTTTTGTGTCTGGTGTCTGGTGATTGTTGCTGTTGTAATGGTGGAGTCATGTTTAAATCAGCTAAGTTACAGTCTGTAAATCTTGATGGTTGTGTCTCAGTACCGTCAACTGTATATTGTAAGTCACGTGGGATTTCATTTTGCTCACAGTCGTCTATGTATTTATCTAATGGTGGTGTCATATTAAAATCTTCTGTTTGGGAATTGTCTGGCGTTGAAGTTATAGGCATTGTTCTGTCAGAGTCATGTTCAGCTTCGTCAAATGTATGATGAGAGTCACTGTCGAAGTCTGAAATTGTGTAGGGGCAAGCTTGTTGAAAGGGGCTAGAGTATTGGGAGTTATTATTGTCACTGTTAGTATGTTCACTATTAATGTCTGTGTGACTGTGGTCTTCGTTACAGTACGTATCAACAAGTTCTCTGTTTTCTTCTATGTCTTTGGTGCTTGAGTTAACGTCAGCGTGATTGTCTGGTAATGTTGCACAACTGTATGTCAAGTTTGTACAACACAGAGCACTCATTACCTCTCCTACCCTACTCTGGTAGCCACAGATAGTCACCCTGATTGAGCACACTCTATTTCCATAGGATCCAGAGTAGCCCAATCGGGTGAAGGGTGCGGAGATAACTTGCCTGTCAAAAAAAAAAATGTTTGGACATGATTGAATTTGTACGCTATAGTGATGTTGTACAATAGGTACAAAAACCTTGAGTGGAAGGCATTTTGTAGCTGTGTCACAACAGAATGCAGCACATTTACTTACCCGTTTGCCTGGAATCCAGCCCTGAGGAGAGGAGCCAACATTTGTGCCGCTTCCCGAGCTAGATGACCAAGCATTCGGGTTGCGGCAGCCACCATCAGAGCAACGCAGTTGGGGTCGTAGAGATTCCCCGCCTCTAAAATGCATGTGAAGGCCAACCCCACGCGACTAGCACAATCATAGAAAAGAATCCCTCTCGCCTGAGAAAAAAAAGTTGCCAACTCGATAGAAGCCATATTTAGCCTGGCGGTAAAGTGGCGCCAAACAGGACCGCGAGTTACCCCACGGGCTGACCGTTTTGTGCATGCGCATTGTTTGACGTCACGTTTACGTATACAGCACTCCTAAAATATTGGTAAACGTCACAAATTGACGACCCGTAACATACAAAAGTAAATTTTTGACAAAAAAGCTGCTAATTGGCTCAAAATTTGAGATCAAATTATGAAAATTTTATATAATAATATTGACATATATGACTATGTCATACCAAAATTTTAGACCTTCATATCAATATTTACTCTTTTTCTGGCTTAAACACATTTTTTTATAAATTGGCAAATTTTCACTAAATAGATGCTTATTAATACAATAAAATTGGTGCACTGAAACTTTAGCCAATATATCACCAGTTGCAAACTTAGAAAGATTCATATTAATATTTGCTTATTTACTGGCTTAAACACTTTTAAATTCACTATTTCTGAACTTGAACTTCAAGTACCTCTCACCACAATAATAACCACTTAACCACAAAATTATTTTGTGGGAAGGTTGATGTGATATTCATGTATAAGTCTTCCAAGTTTAAAGTATTTATTTTATAAACTTTATAAATTATAGTGGACTAAGTAGCAATGACCAAATCTCCCAAGTTTCCACTCTTTAAGCTGGAAATACTGTATGCAATCTATTTACCTTGAGCAACTTGTGGACATGGTTCCCTATGAAGGTGCCACCTTGATATGCTTGCCTCTTGACATTTAGCTGGTCAAGAATTTTTTCCAAGCTGCTGTAGTACGGTCCTCTTTGGTGGTCAAATCTCCATGGCCATTAATTTTACTAACACAATCTGTAGGAAAAAGATTTGAAATTTTGTACCATACTAAACGATTGTGCTCATTGCATCTACATCCAAATAGCAATTGGATGTACTCACACAAAATTAACTGATGCTTTTTGATTCACTATGTTGCCAAAATATGTACTTGTACTTTACTGAATACAACTGCGAAAAGAAGATAATTGCACTCATATTTACGAAGTTAATTTGCTAGTACTCTTAAAATATAATACATTTGGAAGTATTTAGTTCAATTCAAACTAATTTACCCAATATTTTTAACAATTTCTGCTAAAAAATTTTGAACAGCCCACAAAATAACAAGAGTCATGTAACATTGTATTGTACTAATGTTGTATTTATTTCATATAGAAAGTACTTAAATAATTTTAAAAAAATATGTTTTTAGATTTGAGACTGGACTCTCGTTGGAGTACTGGAAATATATACAAGTCAGTTTTAATATTTTTGAAGTGTCCTTAACCCTCTCGTTCCCAAATTGTTTGGACGCGCGCAGAAAAATCTAATCTTCTACCGCGGAATAGAGCATTACCGTTTTATTTTTTTTACTCGATGCTGGCTGGGAAAACCCCATAGCAACCATATATCACTAAATAGACCAAGAGTTTGGGATTCCCCTCATTTTTTGATTGAGAAAATTGAATAATATTTAGGCCCTCTACAAATACTTTTAAAAAATAAAAATTTTTCCCCAAAAAATTCCACTTTTCCCATCAATAAAAAAAAAAATATATATATAAATAATATTGTTTGATGCATTGTATACCAATATTATATTAGTTCAACAATAAAATATGTTGTTTGTTGTGTTTGGTTCTGATTGTGATCATGTAGGAGACATCTATGAGTGTCCACAAGGAACATATGCCATCGGAAGTCGAGCTCCACTACAAAACAATTTCATTCACACAAAAACACAAACAACAAAGATATTTGTAATACAAACAACAAATTATTCATGATCCTATATAATTGCAACTTTATGATGTATTGTATGCGGTTTCATACAGGATTTTTGTTTGGGGTGGGGCTCCGAGTGTACTTTGCCTCCGTCATTACTTTTCACTGACATTCTTGTACCATAACCCCCCCCCCCCCCTCCCCCCCCCAGCCCTAGCTGGACACCCAAATATCAGTAAGTTGAAAAAATGAAATTCAACTTACCAGGCATGGATGATGTCACAGACCGAAAAAGACCACCAAGTTCGTTCTCTCTCAGGTTGGATCCGGAAGTGCCACATACTGTTTGTTCATGGTTGCTCTCTCTCTCTTTCCACAAATGCACGCACACACATACACACACACACACACACACACAAGAAAAAAGAAGCTACAGGTGAATACAGATCATAAAAATAAATGTATAATTTATTATACATAAATTGACTGGTGCACACACACACACACACACACATGAAATTCAACTTACATGGGCATAGTAGTCACAATCCAAAAAGATCCAGAGTTCCCTCCTAGGTTGTATACGGAAGCGCTACATACTGTTTGTCCACGGTTGCTCTCTCTCATTCCACAAATGCACACACACACATACACACACACACACACACTAGAAAAAAGAAGATACAGGTGAATACAGATCATAAAAATAAATGTATAATATAAATTGACTGGTGTACACACACACACATACATGAAATTCAACTTACATGGGCATAGTAGCCCCCCGATTGGAAAAGACCCCCCCCCCCCCGAGTTCGTTCCCTCCCCGGTTAGATCTGGAAGCACCAGAATAACATTTCAACTCCACGCACACACATATACATCGAGTGTGAAGCTCCACTACAACACCACAAAAACACAGACAACGACAACGACAATAACAATACATATTACAACTTTTGGGATGTTCAGGGGGGGGGGGGAGCAGCCACAAATATCAAAGTCTGTGGTCCTTCACACAAAAGATTATGGAATATCAATGGGTGTGTTGTCATCTTTCTTCCACTCTCCACCTACCTCATCCACCCGACTCTTGTTCTTCGATTCCCGCCTTCTCCGACCGCGAGGACGTCCAGAACTCGGAGCAGGAGGAGCCACTTCCTCTTCTTCATCACTGTAACCTGCTGCCTATTCGTGTTTCATCATTGGAAGACTCAGGTCCGGTATCCTCTCCTTCATCACTGGAAGACTCTGCTCCTGTCGCCTCATCTGCGTAATCGGGGTCGGTGACTGCATTCACATCTGGTCCTAGTAGTATATGTGGTAAAAAAAATTTTTAATTTTTTTGAAAATTTGAATTTGTTCAAAAAACCACAAGCCACTTTCAAATCTCAAAACTCAATGAAATATATATATATATTATAGCTAAACAGCTTACTCTATCTCAATATAGCTATAAATAAGTCCTTTCCACAACAGAAGCTTGCTAGTTTTCAGGAGAAAGACAAGAGAAAGACAAGAGAAAGACAAGCTTACCTCGATCATCTTCTTGACTCCCATTTTCAGTATCAGAGTTGACGGGGTCTGGTCCACCAACCTTGATACAGGGCCTCCTATAGCCCTAGATGTCGTCTCCCTTCTCTCCGCTTGATCCTGAGTCGCTAGAGTCAGCATCAAGCAAGTCTAAAACTTGCACCGCATTGTAACTTCTAGACGCCATCTTCCAAAAAATGACTTTGAAAAAAATTTTTTTTGCATAGTTACCGGGGTCACACGACACGCTCACCTTTTTCCTATGATGTAATAAGCATTACCTAAGACTGTACGTAATAGGGAGGTCCCCAGTTGAACTGGCGATTTTATAAAAAATGGAGAAGACAGTAAGTCAAACCGCAAAGTCTTGGTCCGCAAAGAAGCGGTTGTTTCAATGTGTTATGGAAGGCTACTGAGCTCAAGCAATTTTTTGCTGCTTCTACAAAGCTCTGGAGATGACTGGATCCATAAATGAAGCTGCTGTGAAGAAGGTAACTTTTTTAAAATTCGACGGAGAACCGATGTTTTTTTTTTTTGCCGAGGAAGAAATAAACGCAACTGCTGTGAGGTACTGTCGAAGCAGTCCTGGCTGAAAGCTATTTTAGATGCTTCTCCAATGCATTGGGCACCTGTGTATGCAATCTGAAGGTTCTAGCTATAAAGTAACTATTTTTAAAAATTCGGAGAAGTCAATCGATCTTCACCCGCTTCAAAGCGGGATTGGGAACGAAAGGGTTAAAACCACACATTTCATTAATTTTTTCGTGAAATATAAGTCAACTCTGACAAAAATAAGTGAAAATTTATTATTAAAACTAAGTATGGACTGTAATTCAACAGTGGATACTGTATCAGAATCCGTACAAAGATCTCAAGATGCAATATATTTCTTTAGAAAACTAATGCATGCATATCATCTGGTCACTTTTGTCTAATGCATTGTTTAAAAGATAATCGTTCATACTGTTTTAGTTCCATACTCCTTTTTTTTTTTTGGCAATTTGAGTTCACTAGTGCTTCTCTTGATAATTTACTATACTTTTCTAAATATCCGACCACTAAGGTCAACTTTGCTTCCTGGCACGCTATCAAGAAAATCTAAACGTAGGCCTGTTCACCTGACGTCACCTAATTACTGTTCCAAGTTTAGACTGCATCCCGTGACCCCTTATAACTCAAAAATACTTGTCGCAAATTCACCCTCTTTGCAGGCGGCCGCGAACTGCGGCTGGGTAAAAACGAAGTGCGCGTAAAAACGAAGTGCGCGTAAAACTATAACGCCCCCCGGCCCGGATATTGCATTTTGCGCCCCGCCCACCAAAGGTGCGCTCCGCTTCAGCTGCTTTTTAGTGAGAAGAACGGCTACAGTGCTGTTGAAGAATCACCTACGGTGCTGTTGAAGAAGCACCCAGCTTGTTAGATTTCGATACTAAGCTGGGAGGGGTCCTGCAGCGGATTTATACAGTACCCCGTTCAGGCGATACTAGCACGTCTGCCTTACCGACGCACAGGTAAGCGAATTAGCTAGTAGTGTAAGGATTTGAAGAAATAGCCCACTGATTATGTGTGCGAACATTTTAGGTGAAACCTTCTGTGAGGTAGTGGCTCTGAAAAGAGCCGGGTAGGAAAAAAAAGGACTCATTTTCTTTGGCTGTATTTGAAGTGCTTAGACAGCTTCTCCTGGAGGGGTTTGCTGTTAATTCCTCTATCCTTCAACTACACAACAAAAACGTAATAAAAAAGCTGTAGCGTGTAAGAGAATAAAGAATTTAAAGGGGTATGGTACGCCCCCCTAAGTTTTGATACGTGTAATATATGCAAAAAAATACTTAAAATACTTCGTAAATTCATTTCTTCCAAGTTATGTAGGAACATTGTCACAAACCTGCTGTAAAATAGCGAGAAAAATACCATCACATACCATTCTCACCTTTTTCCACTGGGGAGAAATCCACCTTCACATATATATCTTATGTGTTCAATAACAGCAAATCGATTACAAATATCTCTGCTGGGAGCTTGCTTGTTTCCGTAGATATTCTGTGCTCTTATATAAGAATTAAAAGCTTCACATCTACATGTGGAAATAAGCATTTGTACAATGAACCCACTTGATAGATAAATACCTTTCAGTGTTGTAACCAGGAGTGGGACCGAATTCTTTCATACACTCCACTAAGTGAAGTAATAGGTGAACTTTCGCTTTCTTAAGCATTTCAGGTCGATTAATACTCACTGAAGAAAGAAATTCCTTACATATTTGTTCATAGTCTGATGTTTTTGATGTGTCAAATTGATTACTATAAGCAATCCTAAATACCTAGAATAAAAAATATATATTACAGGCCCGTAGCAAGCAATTTTGGGGTGGTGCGGCTCCGGAAATGGGTGTGGTTAATAGTTTGTGGGTGTGGTTTGTCTATACTTTAGTTACAAGTTTGAACTTATTGCAGGTGGAAGTGGCTTAAAATCACTGAATTCACAATAAAACCAGTAAAAAGGACCTCTAATTTTAAATATTATGAACATTACAATTTTCAAAATTTTTATTACAATAGATTGTTACATAAATGATTAAAGTTCTTAAAACAATAATGCTATGAACTTAAAACTTTGAAAAAATACTGCTATGGTGTTAGGATTCGTCTATAAATTCATTGACAATACACTTTAAATCTATTTCATCTGTTCTTGTTTTATGAATGTGAAGAAGCATCAAATAATTAAGACGTTCTTGCTTCATAGTAGATCTTAAATACGTCTTTATGCGTCTCAAAGCACTAAAAGAGGATGCATTCGTAGCTGGCACCAAGATTAACCATATACTTGCTTCCTTTGGCTGGTATGGTTTCTCAGGAACCTCCGCGGCACTCATCAGCTTCGAAGCCTACTGGTCTTGCGTCTGCGGTACTGGTCTTGCGTGCGCGTGGCTCCGGTGTCGCCGACCCTTACCTTACATTGTAATCCAAAGTGTTTCTGCGCATGCGCTGAATAATAAATTAGAGTTGAAAAAAAAGTGGTGCGGCCAAAGCCGCACCGGCCGCACCCTTTGCTACGGCCCTGTATTACCTGTATTATGATATTTGCTATAAACTTTGACTTACCTTTGTTAGACACAGCCAAATTTCTCTATCACCACCAGAGAGATATGGGTAAATTATAAATAAAGCCATTTGTGCCCATGCCTTGTAGTCTCTTCCGAGAAAAGACTGATGATAGCGAACAACATTACCATGTAGTCTGACTTTAAATCCAGAATAGTGGAAAGCACGTATCCTGGCTAACACCTCCTGTTTTTGTCTCCCATTAAGCGTTGGAATGACACTATTCAACAAGTACTTGAAAGGTCCAAGTAGAATAGTATGTAATGACTCCACCGGTGTGCTTCTATATAAAAAAGTATTCCAAATTGTATGGAGCACTTTAATTAAATCTAAAGTATAGCTCACCTATATAAGTCAGCAGGTATCATAAGCATTGGATTGTTGGTCTCCTTAATGCCATACTTTGTACGTAGCTGTGCCTTGGCCCGTTCTGTCTTTTGTGACTTGATAGCTTCAATCTGCTGGAGGGAAGAAAGTGAAGTTCGTTCTGGACCTATGATTGTCGGATTAACATCCCGATCCACCTAAAATACAATTTACATTATTATATACACACACACACACATATATGTATATATATATATATAGCTGTGTGAACACTATTTACCATGCACATGCGGCAATACTTTCTGGCTGCTCCACCAAGGTGATTTAAAAGTTCTGATGCCCGAGGATTGTCTGCCAAAATACACATCAATGGAGCGATGATGAGAACCCTTTCCTTTATTAAGGCATCATAAACTTCGATTCCTTCCACTTCAAGTTCCTTAAGTTCTCTAGCTATGGGCACACTCATATCCATTGCAGAGACTACGTCAGAGCAGCAGCAGAAATGTATATTAGTGAGCTTTGCATTTTCTTGTCGTGGTAGGCCACATAACATTAAAGACCAGGAGTCAAACTTGTGCCATTTTTTGGATTTGTTCCCACTAGTATCATCTGTGAAGAGCATTATTGGAATTGAAAAAACAGCTCTACCATTTGACCTTTCTTGTTAGTCAGGTGGCTTAGTGAAAAAATGGGGACGAAGCGGACAAAAGCGCCAAATTTTTTTTGGTAACTCGTATGGCACCCAACACTAATTCTAGGGGGGGAGCCACCTCCAAATATGGTTGTGTTGGGTGTTATTAACTGATATACCCCTTAATTACTAGGGAAAGAAGGCACACGTGGCATAACCACGAAAATAGATATTTTCGTGCCACGAAAATAAAATTGAAAATTTAATAGAGACAAATCATTCTAATATAAAAATTTCAGGAAGTGGAGGAGTTCACACATCTATTTACAGGGCCGTAGGAAGCAAATTTGAAATGGTACGGCCAAAGAAACCACACCCACTCATTATTAATATTATGTATTTTTAGATCGATGTTTGAAGCACAGAAGTAGCAGGCATGCAATGACAGCACTGAAATCTCAATTTTCACTTAATGAATAATTTTGACATAGTGATAATCCAAGGATACAAAAGAAAAAAATAATTAGTACATGAAATAAATTTAAAATAATGTTATTCATTCTATGGTCATTTCCAGTTATAAATTCATTTGAACAGATTTTTAAGTCTAAATTATATTATTTCTATGCTATGGAAAACCTGAAAAACATACTCTCTATTCTTGAACTTTTTTAATGCATGTGTTTTGGAGAGCATAACACCAACATCTAAACAGGTTTGGGTACAGTAATAACAGCATCCACTGCTGCTTTATGGAGAAGACTAGCTTCATGTTTGTTAAAGCACCTAGTGGCATCTTTCCAGTTCCAGAACCCACCAAATATAAAAGTAGATTCTCCTGCATGCCCAATAGAAACTTTTATTTTATCTGTTTTCAAGCCATTGATGCAAATGTGACAATAAGCTAAGTCTCCAGAGGCATCATAGTGGATCCATTTCCACTTGGCGAACCACAACTTTGGAAAGAGCGGTTCACTGTCCAAACTGGCGCTTGGGGAAGCTGTGGTTCTGCGGCTGATATGGCTCAGAAGGAACATCTGGTAAGGCGGACATGCTTAAAACTTATCAATCTGGGCATGCCCAGTACTAATTTTAAAGTGGGGGTGTGGTTTCTAGGGGGAAAAACGGCACGGCCATGGCCGTGCTGGCCGTGCCAGCTCCTACGGCCTTGATTTATCACAATAGCAACTACACAGTTCAGTGCACTTCCAGTGTGCCTTCTTGCAAGAACACCTTGCACCACAGCCTTTTGCACTTTTGCAGCCACACTTGACAAGTTCACTGCAGGCTTTCGATGACATAGGTAGTGCGGTCCATACAGGAAGCCACGACTTGGTTTCACTGTCCATTGTCCAGCCATGTCCTTCTGGAGTGGGTGCGTGCTGTTGAGCCAAATCACTGGTCGTCCAGATTCCAGCCTGATATACAACACGTTTGCAGTGCTGCAACAAAGCATTTTGTGTGGGTGGAATTGTTTCCATTGTTTTATTCTTTTGGCAGAACAACTCCCTTCTTGCCTCATTTACAAATTCTAAGTTGCTTACTTTGTCATAGAGAATAACAGTGAAGCGCTCTAGTAGACGAAATCAGTTAGTGTCAATGGTAATTGGAGAGTAAGGGTGACTAGCCATATGCAGGAATGCTTCGTTCACTTTTGGGTAAGCCTTCCAGGCCTCTCATGCTGACTTCTTTCCTTTGCCATAAAAAGCTGAGGTGGTGTCACATCCAGTAAAACAGTGGAAAAAAGGTAATGCTACCGACTTGTCTCTCCCCAAGTCATTGCAGATGTCATTGATGTGAATATATTTGAAGTGCTTACCGGTGCCAAAAGCAATCCATATGTCTGCAGCTGGGTAGTTAGCAAGCAAAGCATGGAATTTACCAATGATGATGACAATGACATCAGTATCCACTGTGCGAACCAAGCATGTCGTAGAGCCCTTAGCAAGAGCGTCTTGAAGGTGAAGAAGCATCCTGGTATCTGCTTCTTCGTGGTCACATGATTCCATACGATGGTGTGTTCCTCTGGCAATCACTGTTGTACCTGCAGTGGTTAAAATCTGCTTGCCTTCTGAACATTCCATCAGCTCAATTTTGCTGGAGAGGAATGTGAACAGCTCTTGCTTGTTGACAGAGTCACGTAAGAAATCAGGCCAGTTGCTTGGTATTTTGTTTTTGCCTGCCACCTTCCTTCGTATACCTTTACCTCGCTTCTCCCTTGTTGACTCCTTGATGCTGCTACTCTTGTACGTGTCCCACACCACATCAACACGGTTAGATGTAGCTAACTGCTTTTTGATATGTGGAATGAAGACATCAGTAGCATACTCCTCAAAAGTAGTGATATTGGTGGCAGGCAGAAGGTGGACTATAGCTGCACCATCAAGTATTTTAACATCAAATGAAGTGGGAGTTTCATTTTCTGTCTCTTGAACTAGGATACCCAGCAGATCAGATTTTTGGGTTGATCGCATTTTTCCTCTGATCGATAAGGAGGGAGGATAAGGATGGTTTTCATGCCTGAAGAATGTACCCATGTCACCCTCTCTGTGCTGCATGACAATGTACAGACGGGAAAAGAGCTCGACATCATTCTTCAGCATTGAAATCTTCCCTGTCTGTTTGTTCTTGGTTTTGTGTGTTGGACATCGGAAGAGTGGTAATGAATTCTTCTTGATGGGGTCATGTATAGAGGATGTACGGTCCTTGATGACTGATTCTGTGTAGGCTTCGTATTTCTGCTTACCAAGTGCTTCCACAGTACGGACTGTATTCACTACAGATTCATTGATGATATTTCTTGTGTCCAGTGCCAGAAGTTCATCAGTTTCATCAAGGAATGGATTGCCCATCTCATTGATGGATTGAATGAGATTCTTTGCTTGTTCCTTGAACGTCTTTTGTGAGCTAAAGCCTTCTTCATGGTGTTTCTGTTGGTTTACAACTTCTGGGATGAATTCGTTTTCAAACTCCT
>WLWD01002916.1_pt1 | contig 34732 bp, 32 predicted proteins | sample 6712731 | NCBI WGS metagenome assembly WLWD01 (sample SAMN12718690, study PRJNA576275) | sponge metagenome | isolation source: marine sponge | host: Mycale hentscheli | place: New Zealand: South Island, Marlborough, Capsize Point | collected 2014-11-01 | reverse complement strand
CATTAACGCTCTATACAGCTGGTCATCTCTCACATTAACACTCTATACAGCTGGTCATCTCTCACATTAACACTCTATACAGCTGGTCATCTCTCACATTAACACTATACAGCTGGTCATCTCTCACATTAACACTTTATACAGCTGGTCATCTCTTACATTAACGCTCTATACAGCTGGTCATCTCTCACATTAACACTCTATACAGCTGGTCATCTCTCACATTAACACTCTATACAGCTGGTCATCTCTCACATTAACACTATACAGCTGGTCATCTCTCACATTAACACTTTATACAGCTGGTCATCTCTTACATTAACGCTCTATACAGCTGGTCATCTCTCACATTAACACTCTATACAGCTGGTCATCTCTCACATTAACACTCTATACAGCTGGTCATCTCTCACATTAACACTATACAGCTGGTCATCTCTCACATTAACACTTTATACAGCTGGTCATCTCTTACATTAACGCTCTATACAGCTGGTCATCTCTCACATTAACACTCTATACAGCTGGTCATCTCTCACATTAACACTCTATACAGCTGGTCATCTCTCACATTAACACTATACAGCTGGTCATCTCTCACATTAACACTTTATACAGCTGGTCATCTCTTACATTAACGCTCTATACAGCTGGTCATCTCTCACATTAACACTCTATACAGCTGGTCATCTCTCACATTAACACTCTATACAGCTGGTCATCTCTCACATTAACACTATACAGCTGGTCATCTCTCATATTAACACTTTATATAGCTGGTCATCTCTCACATTAACATTCTATACAGCTGGTCATCTCTTACATTAACACTCTATACAGCTGGTCATCTCTTACATTAACGCTCTATACAGCTGGTCATCTCTTACATTAACACTCTATACAGCTGGTCATCTCTCACATTAATGCTCTGTGGTTCACTGTTATGTTTGTGTCTATTGCAGGAGTTTTGCTGGAGTTGTCCGTGTCAATTATTTCTGTAGTTATCATATTAGTCGCTGGATGCCTATTGATTGGTATGATTTGTTCGTACGTGGCGTATGAACGCCATAAAAACCAACGTGTTGCGGCAGCCGTGCGAGCTAGACAGGCCAGACAAGTTATCATCCCAATGATGGCAGGAGTCCCTCATCGGAACGATCCCATGCCCCCCAGATACAGGGAGACAGATGAAAGTCTGGAGTAACTCAACAAGATGTTCTGTACAATTTGTTTACTTTCTCACAGTTTATTTCTTTCAGTCAAGATCAGTTGATTCACTTCTTGTTCACTGCAATATCCTGCTGTTCTCATGCATCAATTCTCTTCAACCACTTGTTCCTCATTCTGCAGCGTCACATGATTCACTTGCTCCTCATTCTGCGTCACATGATTCACTTGCTCCTCATTCCGCAGTGTCACATGATTCACTTGCTCCTCATTCCGCAGAGACACATGATTCACTTGCTCCTCATTCCGCAGCGTCACATGATTCACTTGCTCCTCATTCTGCAGCGTCACATGATTCACTTGCTCCTCATTCTGCAGCGTCACATGATTCACTTGCTCCTCATTCTGCAGTGTCACATGATTTATTTGTACTTCATAAGGCATTTGGTTGTTTATTTTGCTGAGTTAATCTACAGTCATAACTACACTGTACCTAATCCACTCTAATGAAAATGTCCAAGATGGTGTCTGAAGTACACGTCCACTATGTTGTCACACCCTCTCTGGCACAGAATAGTGCACACCCACATAGTGGGACCACACCTACTACTGACATACTAAGACCACACCCCACACCCACTCTACTTACACTGTTCAGCTCTGGTATCACATCTATTGCACATATACTAATGAATGAATGAAGGAAGGAATGAATACATTTAAAAATGGCTGCTCCGATATTATGAGATAAAAATGGGACATATGAAATATTAACTGACATCACATGACTGTCACATGATGGGGTGATCTCAGACACACTTTAGACGCAAGTTTCCATACGGGACAAACTGGGAGCTGCATGGACTGGCTTGCCATCTGTCTGGTCGTTATGGAAACCCTGTGCCGTACTTGGACGTTGCAGGGGAGTGGCTTGAGGTTCAGTCATTTTGTGCTTTCTGTCATAGAGTGTCTGTGATTGCACGCGCTGTGGAGGAGAGCGCGTGCTACTGGAAGACCCTTCTGCCGCAACTGATGTGGAGTTGGCCACTGAGCTCGAGGAGGATGGTTGGCATGGCAACGCATGCCTTGGACTCACAGAATGCCTAGCCTGTACAACAGAACAAACTAAATCATGTGACAGATATCCTAGTGATGTGCTTCATATAAACTAAATCATGCGACAGATATCCTAGTGATGTGCTTCATATAAACTAAATCATGCGACAGATATCCTAGTGATGTGCTTCATATAAACTAAATCATGTGACAGATACCCTAGTGATATGCTTCATATAAACTAAATCATGCGACAGATATCCTAGTGATATGCTTCATATAAACTAAAGAATGTGACAGATATCCTAGTGATGTGCTTCACATAAACTAAATCATGTGACAGATACCCTAGTGATGTGCTTCATATAAACTAAATCATGTGACAGATATCTTAATGATGTGCTTCATATAAACTAAATCATGTGACAGATATCCTAGTGATGTGCTTCATATAAACTAAATCATGTGACAGATATCCTAGTGATGTGCTTCATATAAACTAAATCATGTGACAGATATCTTAGTGATGTGCTTCATATAAACTAAATCATGTGACAGATACCCTAGTGATGTGCTTCATATAAACATTTAGTTTCCATAATTGAGCTTAGGGAGAGAGAGAGCTTATTGTCTTTGCTAGCTATAAAGTGTGAATTCAAGAATATCACGTAGCCAGTGCAGTAAGCCCTGATAATCCTTACCCAATGTTTGCTATATTTATTGGCGAGCTAGCTAAGTGAGCGAGACACTATCAGGAGTAACATGATTGAGATCGGGGATATGATTGATGTTGGATTTACAAAGTCATTTTTTACTTTGACCCTCACATTCTACTAGTGGTTGACCCCATCCCATGCTGTACCGAATCCTCTGGCTTATCGATGTTTACGAACATAGTCATCATCTTATAAAGTCCTGTGTGACTAGATATTGACATACTTATAGATACAATTATATAGTATTTTCACTAGTCCATGTTAAGTTTTAATTCAGCAAATGTTTCAGTCACTCTTCCGTGACCATCACCAGTGCTGTTATGATAGTACTAAAAATGACCTCTACGTAATACCTAGAGGTCATTTTTGGTAATCGGCGAGCGAGCGAGACACTTACAGGGGTATCACAATTGAAAATCGGGGATGTTTGTTTATTTATTTATATATATGTTTGGACGTATGTATGTCATTTTGTACTTTGACCCTCCGTATTTTTGTGTTCACTCGGCGTTCGACCCCGTCCCAAACTTCACTAAACAGAATCCTCTGGTTTAGCGACCAATACCCGTATTACCTTAGAAATTGAATTGCTTTGAATTGTTTTGCGGGTGCTGGGAGCTCCATTTCTATTCGAGTTAGTGGCGGTGGTAAGTTAATGCGCTATTTGTCACAGTTATAAGCCCTACTCAACAGTATTTACTTGACAATTCATTGTCCACTAGACGAACCACGGAGGTAAGTCTTGCGTAGGTATGTTCAGTTGTGTGAAAGTATTGTGCGTTACAACTACTATTAAGAATATCACAAAGAAAATTTTAAATAACATGACTTGATTTTGTTGCTTCTTTTTCAATTCAAACAGTTGAGGGGAGTGGTTACTACTATGGCATTGAATCCCCTTTACCGTATATGCGTAATTTAACAACTCAACTTTATTTTAGTAGTTTGAATAACAATAGTGTAGTTTAAGGCTCGCTCGCCATTTGTGCTCAAGCACACCACTAGTATAATTGTATCTATAAGTAGTCATCATCCTAGGAAATATTAATTAGCTAAATAAATAGTCAGCAGCGATGAACACATACTTTAGGAATAAATGGACTGAATGACACCTTCTTAAACAAACGTTATCAGATACAAGCATATTGAAGTGTTTTACCTCATCTAGTACGATAGCTCACTCACCATTTGTGCTGAAGCACCATCACTAGCAACTTACCATGACTACAGTCCCTTCCCTACATGTAGGCCCAAATACGTTTACTTACACTTGGCTTGCATTCTTGTTCAATTCATTTCATTTTCTTACCAATTAAAACATGGCATGTACCATGACACATGTTACTTACACATGTATAGAATATATCACATGTATCATGACACGTATGTAACTTATATGTGTATAGAATACATCACATGTATCACGACATAATATGTAACCACATGTATGTACTTACGCCCGGTGATTTGGATCCTCGTCGTGTAGCCTGTGGACATGTTCCTCCAATAGCTGATTTGAGAGTTTTATATTTTGTATATAATTTATGGTATTTATGTTGTACCCACAGGCATCTGCACATACACACATACACACACACATCACACACATACATACATATACCCATCTCACACCACACACACACTGACCTCTCCTGTAGCATTGCCTTCTCAATCTCACACACATACATACATATACCCATCTCACACCACACACACACTGACCTCTCCTGTAGCATTGCCTTCTCAATCTCACACACATACATACATATACCCATCTCACACCACACACACACCAGACCTCTCCTGTAGCATTGCCTTCTCAATCTCACACACATACATACATATACCCATCTCACACCACACACACACTGACCTCTCCTGTAGCATTGCCTTCTCAGTCTCACACACATACATACATATACCCATCTCACACCACACACACACTGACCTCTCCTGTAGCATTGCCTTCTCAGTCTCACACACATACATACATATACCCATCTCACACCACACACACACTGACCTCTCCTGTAGCATTGCCTTCTCAGTCTCACACACATACATACATATACCCATCTCACACCACACACACACTAACCTCTCCTGTAGATTGCCTTATCATCTCACACACATACATACATATACCATCTCACACCACACACACACTGACCTCTCCTGTAGCATTGCCTTCTCAGTCTCACACACATACATACATATACCCATCTCACACCACACACACACTGACCTCTCCTGTAGCATTGCCTTCTCAATCTCACACACATACATACATATACCCATCTCACACCACACACACACTGACCTCTCCTGTAGCATTGCCTTCTCAGTCTCACACACATACATACATATACCCATCTCACACCACACACACACTGACCTCTCCTGTAGCATTGCCTTCTCAGTCTCACACACATACATACATATACCCATCTCACACCACACACACACTGACCTCTCCTGTAGCATTGCCTTCTCAGTCTCACACACATACATACATATACCCATCTCACACCACACACACACTGACCTCTCCTGTAGCATTGCCTTCTCATCTCACACACATACATACATATACCCATCTCACACCACACACACACTGACCTCTCCTGTAGCATTGCCTTCTCATCTCACACACATACATACATATACCCATCTCACACCACACACACACTGACCTCTCCTGTAGCATTGCCTTCTCAGTCTCACACACATACATACATATACCCATCTCACACCACACACACACTGACCTCTCCTGTAGCATTGCCTTCTCAGTCTCACACACATACATACATATACCCATCTCACACCACACACACACTGACCTCTCCTGTAGCATTGCCTTCTCAGTCTCACACACATACATACATATACCCATCTCACACCACACACACACTGACCTCTCCTGTAGCATTGCCTTCTCAGTCTCTGCTTCCATTGTTCTTTGTTCGGCTAGTCTCAGAGACAGTTTGAGGCTGGACTCGTTTTGTTTAAGTGTATCCATGGCAACACTCTGTTCCTCCAATTGGTTACTCAGTCTGTTAATGATCTGCTCAAAAATGGCAACAGAATGAGTTTCTTCATCCTGGTCCCTCTTCACCTGCAGACAACATTACATTAGTCACCATAGCAACTCGTCATGGGTCATAGTAACCCATGTACCTATAACCATCTTTATTAACCATAACAACGTATTTTCATCATAGCAACTCACTTTGTGCATAGCAACCCACTTATGTCAGCTCTTATCTCCAGTGATAGCAACTCATATATCAACTCAGCATTACCATAGCAACCAACCCATAGCTCGGCACTTCACACTCTCTGTTGCAGTGCATTAGTCACATAACACATCAGTCACCATAGCAACATGTGTATCACTATAGCAACTTAGCCATCAGTGCACAAACACCTCCAACAGCTCAACACATACAGTCGGCAAAGTACAGTCCAGCCATTCAACACATACAGTCAGGCAAAGTACAGTCCAGCCATTCAACACATACAGTCAGGCAAAGTACAGTCCAGCCATTCAACACATACAGTCAGGCAAAGTACAGTCCAGCCATTAACACATACAGTCGGGCAAAGTACAGTCCAGCCATTCAACACATACAGTCAGGCAAAGTACAGTCCAGCCATTAAAAAAAAAACCTTTTAGGGGATACTTGCCACCTGAAAATTATTGAGACCTTCTTGATGATGCTTGGCATAAAATTTTCATCAATTTCATGGGAGAAACCTCTGACATTCCAAAAAAGTTGATTGGTTCTAATTGGTGAGCGAGCGAAGCGAGCGAGACAGTATTAGGGGTGGATAATGCAAAATCGGGTATATGTTATATGTATGTATGTATGTATGGATGGTATGTATGCTCTTTAAACACGCGCGGGGGGAACTTTTTTCTCCAAAAAACACGGCTTTTTAGGCTTGACCCCAGTTTATTCTGAAACTATAGCATTAAGCAAGCCTTACTTTATACTTAAGCTCCAAAGTGTGAGAAAATCCCTGCGAAAACGCTTGCTTTTCAAGAAACAAAAAGTTGATTTGACCGGTTACTATGGCATTGAAGACCCCTTTCCAGACTTAATTTCAAAACTTCGCTGTTTTATGGGGGGATACGGAGTGCCGCTTGTTGGCTGCCAAGAGCCATTGGTAGTCAGAATACCGTAGTATTAATGCTAAGGAAGCTACTACTTCTCGAGGGAAGCTGAGGTAAGTACTTAGTTCCATATTTGTTAGCTAAATATGCAAAATTAACTCTGGCCTTTCTTTTTTGTAGCTAAGAGTTTGTTGTCAACAGTGACTGGTATATTCAAATAGTCAGAATGGCTCAAATTTGGTACTACAAAAGTTACCACTACTCAAGAAAATGAGGTAAGAAAGTAATTTTGTATTTGTGTGCTAAAATTGATTGTCTTTGTATTTGTAGGTGAGAGCTTGTTGTCAAGAATTCAAGGTAATTCAGATGGTCAAAGTAACTTCAATTTGATACTACAGAAGTTGTCAATACTCAAGAATGATGTAAGTAGTAATTCCATATTTGTTGGCTAAAATTACAAATAATAACACTGGTTTATTTTTTATCGTAGCTGAGAGCTTGTTCAAGAGTCACTGGTGATTGAGATTATCAGAATGGCAGATGTTTGATACTACAAAAGTTACCATTAATCAGGTAAGAGAGTGATTTTGTATTTGATTGCTGAAATAAAAGGTCATAACTGCTATTATAGTGTTTGCATGAACTAAGCTAAAACATAGTAACAATACTTAGTTTTATGTTACCTAACTATCAGGCTCGCTCGCCATTTGTGCTCAAGCACACCACTAGTAATACCCTAGAGTTGCCGTAAGACTTACAACTACTTACTAGTAAACGAAGCTGATCTTGTAGGATGTCCAGAGCTTCCATACCTGCTGGTTGGTAGTCCACATCCTCTGAAGGGGAACCCCTATCATCTGTAACATTAATTAGAATTAACTATTGTAACTTCCTCTGTAGTATTAGTTTAATTTCTCATCAGTCATGAAGAAGACCATCAATTCCTTCTATGTATGCTTCTTCTCTCACCTCTCTCATAAATGGTCTCCATAGACAACTAACTGGCTGAACTGGACTAACTGGCTCTAACTACCTGGACTGACAGGTTCTCTAACTTCAACACCAGCTAGTCACCCACTCTGTTTACTAGTCTAGAGTGTACAACTGAAAGGGAACTAAAGGAAAAGGAATTCTGAAAACTTTATGTAATCCCAAAATACTCAAACACAAACACACACGAACTTGCTCTTTAGGATGTGCATAATGCATGTGTTACCATGGCGATTCAACACACACACATATGTGTGTACTTATGCACACATCATAGGAATGATAACCAGACAGTAAATACGCACACACATAATATGTACAGTAAATGGATCCACTTCTGCTACTATAAATTGAATGAACTATTTATAAACCAGACTTGTCAAGGACTAGGCAATTATCACCAAACAACAACAACAACAACAACAGAACACACACTTGCAAATAAACAACAAACAAACAAACATTGCTTTGTAAAACATTAATCTCTTCATAGTCTTCACATTTGCCCACCAACCAATCAAGTTCTCCACCCACAGTCTCTCCCTCTCTCTATAATAAGTGAAAACTAACACGGCTATGTACACACTATTTGTTATTGTAAACTGCTGCCATAGTAACAACCTCTAACCTTCTGTGCTGAGTGATGTTTGAGGAGTTATCCTAACGTGTGAAATAGACTCTCTCTGTACACAAACAACAACAACATATTTATACAAACAATAACTAACATAATACAAACAACAACAAATATGTGTACACTCTCACAACAAATAGTAACAAAAATAATACAAACAATAACAACAAATATATATAATCCACACTCTTTGTATATAAACAACATATTTATAATAAATACACACTTTCTCTTTATACAGCAACAAATATTTATTGACACTTGCTTGGTATACAAGCAAGAACACAAATAATTTCACAAACAACATTGTTAAGTAAAAGAACATTTTACAATCTCACAAACTATTTTGTGGAGAAACCCCACAACACCAAATGCTTGCTATAGAGAAACAAACCAGTTATTTGAAACTGTTGCAATGTTGATTCATGTGACATCCCTTACCTGTTTATTGTACCAGCACGTGCAAGCACGGCAGGGTAAAGCAATTGTGTTTGTTTTAATTCCTTATACGTATTTGTATACAAATAGTTGAGACCAAAAATTTTGGTGAAACTGGAGATTACTAAACTAACGTACTTCAAAATTTTACACAGCGATAGTTTCTGTGTCTGCTACTGCCACTAGAATTACTCGCTGCACTGCACACAATCCTGGCTTTCAATATTGAATTTGATGCTCTTTACCAACACTAGGCTAGCTACACCCACACCACACCCACACCACACCCACCTATTGATTGTAGAGCATTCATGATGATTCCTATCATATCACTGTTTGTACTGAAGAAAGCTTTAGCGATCAGCAAATCCAGTGCTCATAGCTCTAGCTAGGTTAGGCAAACTAATCAACACCTTTCCAATCACGCCCGCCATCTTACCTCTTTCACCAGCTTACCTCTGAAGAGAAGCCAGAATCCCTGGAGTAATGACCACCACTGTGGTGCCTCCTAGGTTGCTGTGGCAACGTGGCATATACCTCAACGCTACTGTTAAAATTAAAATAAATAAATACAATAATTATAGTAAATACAAAGAACCCTTCAGTGGAAGTCGTGAGTAAATAATGATTTAGTATTCTATAACAAGACTAGTCCACATCTGGCTCCAATGGCCGGCCACACATTCAGTTTGTAAGAATCTGAATACCACAGGGAACACTCAGCCATTGGGTCAGTCCCTGAGCTAATGACTATCAACAACAAACACAAGTTACAGCTGCCAGAAACCATGGAGACTAGAGGACATGGAGTGGTCTAAAGGTGCCAATTATTGGGAAAAAAAAATTGGCAGCATAAACAACTAACTATACGGTTATATAAACATCCTTTACCAATAGACAGTTGAATGGCACCACACACACACACACACACACACACACTTTTAATTTTTTGCTTGCAATTCAGTTTCACTATCACAAGTACCATTAGGTAAGGCATCATCATTATAAAAGAGTCAAGGTATCCATCCACAGTATACATCTGGTAAAGTACGGACCTGGAAGGAGACTTGGGAGGTTCTGAAAGTTGTCTGGTGGTCCTTGTGTCACTACTGCTGCCAGACCAGTGAGGCTGTATACAAACACACAAACAAACAATCCTTAGCCTCGTCGTGTTTGTCATAGAAGACGTACATGCTTGAGTTGCCATAGCAATAATGATTACTGTATGCCTAAGGACAGAGGTTAACTTCTTGTAGCCAAAGGAACACATCCGCACACATAGCATGCATTAGCACACACATACATATACCCAGTGCATCACGATCATTAGCACACACATACATACACATGCAATGGCACAGTTAAAAGCCAATTAAAAGCCACTTTTAGTAATTAACCACAAATATTAAACTATTTCATTATTAACCTCTAACTTCAAACACTCATGGACTAACACATGCACACACATACATACAGTTTATACATGCACACCTCAGAGGATGTCTTGCTTATGGAGTGTGCAAATACACCCTTTGAAAAAGGGGCATACACACCCTTTAAACTCACTGTGTTGAATGCAGCATTATCATGGGGTGTATAAATACACCCTTTAAACTCACTGTGTTGAATGCAGCATTGTATACACTGTGCTGAGGCAAATTACTTGATACTAACATTCAAAATTTACTGTCTCTCTCTCTCTCTGTCTAATTAACCCTCCCTCAGCGTGCATGTGCGAGAGGTACAGTACTCTGTCAGTCAGTCAGTCTGTCTGTCTGTCTGTCTGTCTGTCTGTCTGTCAGTCAGTCAGTCAGTCAGTCAGTCAGTCAGTCAGTCAATCTGTCACACAACAAAAAACAGATCTTGAAAATGGCAGGCTCCTGAAGATTGAAACAAGTAACATAGTGTTGCACTGAACATTTTAAGTCCCTTTAATGTGCCAGAATTTCTCATTTCGACTTGTTTTTTCAGAAAAAGCTAGATTATTTTTAGGCTGTACGATGGTCAGTATCAGATGAGAGGTTAAACTCAGTCAGTTCAGCAATCACAGTGAGCTCACAGATTAGCTCGCACTTATAGATATAGATGGAGTTCACAGTACATGTGAGCACTGGTACGGTCTATTTGTCCCCAGGGCATCACACATGTATTTTAGGAATGTAATCTCCTGTTCCCTGGAGACCCACACGAAGTCTGGCTAATACAGGTCTGAATATTGAAATATAGAGTGTCATGTGACAGATCATGTGATGTAGCACGTGTTATGTGACCATCTATAGCACATCACATGATTTTTATAATGTCAATAAACACAAAATGATGACTTTATAAATGTTTCATCAACTCTGTCTTGACATAGAACCTGTTATACTATAAGATTCAAAATTATGCGCGAACTTCTATAGACCAATGGTTTGGTCGAATTTGTATGCCTTAATGTCTCAAAACTCCACCCCCTCCGCCCACAGGGTAAATTTCTGCAAACATTAATTCACTTCACACCCACTCACAGAAAACGTGTCGTCATGGTCACTGCCTGAACTTCCATCTCCTGCTAACTCTTCTTCAGTCATGGACCCTCTCTTCCTGGACACGCCCCCTCCTCCTGTCCTCTCTGCCACGCCCCCTCCATTAGGCTTGTCACTGCTTCTGTTGAAGAACTTGAAGAAAGATTGGTTTCTGTTTTTACTCTTCAGAGAAAGTCTTTCAAAAGTCCTTGAGAATCCACTGCTGTGTGAATTAGTGGGTGTGACTGGGTTGGACTCTGCCTGCCCACCAGGACGTGTGGGTGGGGAAGTGGGTGTGGTTATATCACCATAAGTCATGGGATTAGCAAGTGTGAAGACTTCGTCCTGCAAATATGAAATACAAAATCAGTCACCATGGAAACCATCAGGATCAAGTGGTATGTATTGAACTGACCAATGGGCATGCAGTATGTACATGTGTGCTTACCATGTGTCAGTGTGCGTGCGTGTGTGTGTACATGCCATGAAACATTAAGTTTCTACTGATGGGTTGCTATGGCTACCGAAGTCTAGGCATAGGGCACACGCCAACTCTTTCCAGGGAAAATACACCGTCTTATATCATGCCACTTTAGATGAGACTCCACCCACAACCACACCCACCACCTCAGACTGATAGGGGATCACAAATTATAACCATAATACAATTAAACACTACTTTCACTACTAACAATGCTACTACTACTACTATTACTACTACCACCACCACTACTACAAATGTTGCTATAGTGAATTGGTGAGCTAGCAACTGTCAAGGTGTAACATGTGCATACATAAATACTATATATATTGAGGTATGTGTGTGCGTGCGCTGCATATTAGTAGCACATGTGATGATGGGGTGAAATTAACGATGGTTTGGTATTTAGGGGCAAAGCTGACCAGCATTGGGGGGAGGGAGGAGGGAGGGGCAGGGAGGAGGGAGGGGCAGCAGGGGGAGGGGGGAGGGGTGTAGACTTGAACTTATAATTAACTCTTCACTGATATTTAATTACGGCAGAAGTTCATTTGCTAGAGCACACACACACACACACACACACACACACACACACCTCCAGCACTCCTTGTCTATCCCATGCTCTCTAGTCTAGCGTGTGAAACTCTTTTCTGCATATAACTTATTGTCCAGAAGCTAGCTTGCTTATCGTTACAGCAAACAGAAAACTCCACCCCCTCCTTGCCACACCCTTTCCTGCCCTGCCCTTTATCCAATCAAAATACACCACAATTGAATAAAATTATACACTCAATATTCATGGAGAGAGAGAGAGAGAGCACTATCCCACCAGTTGGAGCTCTACCATCTCAACACACACACACACACAACACTATATAATAGCATCACCTTCAGCTCTACATGCTTACACCATTGAAGTATTGTACTACTACTACTACTATTACTACTACTACTATGATTATGGTGTCCAGATTCTGTTGTTTGCATCACTTCACAGCATTAGAATATGGGTAGTTGTCCCATGTTGAATATCAGCATTAGGATATGGGTAGCTGTCCCATGTTGAATATCAGCATTAGGATATGGGTAGTTGTCCCATGTTGAATATCACCATTAGGATATGGGTAGTTGTCCCATGTTGAATATCAGCATTAGGATATGGGTAGCTGTCCCATGTTGAATATCAGCATTAGGATATGGGTAGCTGTCCCATGTTGAATATCAGCATTAGGATATGGGTAGCTGTCCCATGTTGAATATCAGCATTAGGATATGGGTAGCTGTCCCATGTTGAATATCAGCATTAGGATATGGGTAGTTGTCCCATGTTGAATATCAGCATTAGGATATGGGTAGCTGTCCCATGTTGAATATCAGCATTAGGATATGGGTAGTTGTCCCATGTTGAATATCAGCATTAGGATATGGGTAGCTGTCCCATGTTGAATATCAGCATTAGGATATGGGTAGCTGTCCCATGTTGAATATCAGCATTAGGATATGGGTAGCTGTCCCATGTTGAATATCAGCATTAGGATATGGGTAGCTGTCCCATGTTGAATATCAGCATTAGGATATGGGTAGCTGTCCCATGTTGAATATCAGCATTAGGATATGGGTAGTTGTCCCATGTTGAATATCAGCATTAGGATATGGGTAGCTGTCCCATGTTGAATATCAGCATTAGGATATGGGTAGTTGTCCCATGTTGAATATCAGCAAGCAATTGCGTACACACATGGTGTAAACATGCTATTCAATTTATCGTAAATTACGCCACACACATTCATGCTACACACACACACACACTCATCAATCAAATCTTTCTGAAGTTTGCTTCTTAGAAAATAGGAAGATGCTTCTAAAACAGAGACTGCCGATGTGTTGGGTGTGGTCAGTGGGTGTGGTAAACCAGCAAGGAGATGGTGGGTACATTAGCACCTCTCTATGGATACATCTACATTCTGTCTCTTCATGTATCTTCCATAGTTACCTCTGTCTCCTCTATGGATACGTCTACATTCTGTCTCTTCATGTATCCATAGTTACCTCTGTCTCCTCTATGGATACGTCTACATTCTGTCTCTTCATGTATCCATAGTTACCTCTGTCTCCTCTATGGATACATCTACATTCTGTCTCTTCATGTATCTTCCATAGTTACCTCTGTCTCCTCTATGGATACATCTACATTCTGTCTCTTCATGTATCTTCCATAGTTACCTCTGTCTCCTCTATGGATACGTCTACATTCTGTCTCTTCATGTATCTTCCATAGTTACCTCTGTCTCCTCTATGGATACGTCTACATTCTGTCTCTTCATGTATCTTGCATAGTTACCTCTGTCTCCTCTATGGATACGTCTACATTCTGTCTCTTCATGTATCCATAGTTACCTCTGTCTCCTCTATGGATACGTCTACATTCTGTCTCTTCATGTATCTTGCATAGTTACCTCTGTCTCCTCTATGGATACATCTACATTCTATCTCTTCATGTATCCATAGTTACCTCTGTCTCCTCTATGGATACGTCTACATTCTGTCTCTTCATGTATCCATAGTTACCTCTGTCTCCTCTATGGATACATCTACATTCTGTCTCTTCATGTATCTTCCATAGTTACCTCTGTCTCCTCTATGGATACATCTACATTCTGTCTCTTCATGTATCTTCCATAGTTACCTCTGTCTCCTCTATGGATACGTCTACATTCTGTCTCTTCATGTATCTTCCATAGTTACCTCTGTCTCCTCTATGGATACGTCTACATTCTGTCTCTTCATGTATCTTGCATAGTTACCTCTGTCTCCTCTATGGATACGTCTACATTCTGTCTCTTCATGTATCCATAGTTACCTCTGTCTCCTCTATGGATACGTCTACATTCTGTCTCTTCATGTATCTTGCATAGTTACCTCTGTCTCCTCTATGGATACGTCTACATTCTGTCTCTTCATGTATCCATAGTTACCTCTGTCTCCTCTATGGATACGTCTACATTCTGTCTCTTCATGTATCTTGCATAGTTACCTCTGTCTCCTCTATGGATACATCTACATTCTATCTCTTCATGTATCCATAGTTACCTCTGTCTCCTCTATGGATACGTCTACATTCTGTCTCTTCATGTATCCATAGTTACCTCTGTCTCCTCTATGGATACATCTACATTCTGTCTCTTCATGTATCCATAGTTACCTCTGTCTCCTCTATGGATACGTCTACATTCTGTCTCTTCATGTATCCATAGTTACCTCTGTCTCCTCTATGGATACGTCTACATTCTGTCTCTTCGTGTATCTTCCATAGTTACCTCTGTCTCCTCTATGGATACATCTACATTCTGTCTCTTCGTGTATCTTCCATAGTTACCTCTGTCTCCTCTATGGATACATCTACATTCTGTCTCTTCGTGTATCTTCCATAGTTACCTCTGTCTCCTCTATGGATACATCTACATTCTGTCTCTTCGTGTATCTTCCATAGTTACCTCTGTCTCCTCTATGGATACGTCTACATTCTGTCTCTTCGTGTATCCATAGTTACCTCTGTCTCCTCTCTTGCATACCTTCTCTCAACCCCTCCCCCCAATCCCCATCCTCATAGCAACACATCCCATGATCACTCTATTTCAGACAGGATCAGATGAAGGCTGACAAGTTCACATGTTGTAGCATGTCCCAGACATGCAGAGTTCATGTAGCATACATGCACCGTGTGACCTCACATTTCCTGGCTCCACCCACTGGATTAGCCCGGCTGGCATATTGAAACACGCACACACACACACACTCTTAGTGACTTACGCACACAAATACTCCCAATTACCACAGGCATTATATACACACACACACACACACACACACACACCCAAATACTCCAGATGCATGCACACACACACACACACACACACACACGACATGTAGTGCACACAATGCATGAATGAAAGCTAATAATAACATAAAACTTGAAGAACAGATCGATTGTTCTGTCCTGGTCTAGAATACGCTGGAAGAGACCCACGGGAGGGGGGGAGGGGATGGCCACAAAGTGGAGGGGTGCAAGTTCACCGAGAGCTGGAGGTGGAACTGTGTCAGGTTCAGATGCATGTTTGCTTAATACAGTTATTGTTATTGCAACAGTTGTCTTCCATGAGCTGACCTCTGGCCAGTCCTTCAATCCACAGCCACTACAATGCCCTCTCATTTCCAGGTGCTATGCCCTGCAGGCAGGCAGACACATCCTCCAACACTCAGCCTGGGGCTCTAGGCTACTGGTAGTTGGGGCTCCAACTAGTTCTTAATTTACACTTGCCATTCATGTACTGAGCTAACGCTTGGGGCTTGTATTTCAACAATGAATACAAATAAAATGGTTCCTGTCAGTCTAGCTCGCTAACTTGACCACGCTCTAATCAGCTACGAGTACCATTTTGCAAACACAAAGTTAGCACCTGTAACCGACTCTACCGGGCTCACCTAGCCGGCCAGCTATGACCACTCACTCACCTGTGTGCTGCTCTGGCCTACTTCTATCTTCATATGGTGCCTACTCGATTTTTCCTTTTTATAACTATCCATCATCAAGCTACTGCAAGCTCGGGATAGCGCGGCAGATAGTAGTGGGTTTTCTAGAGTCCGCACACACCAAGAGGCGAGAACCAAAACTTCACACCGACTCTCTCGGGGAGGACGTCGTATAATGCTGCGGCTCATTAGTGGCATTTAATGATATTCATATCATCTTAGGCGTAGGAAGAACTTCCGCAACCCCCAACTTTTGTTTACTTTTTTTTCTTTTCTTTTTTTGCGCCACACACAATAGGTAAAGGGTGTCATGAAATGTAATGGTATGAATTATTCATCCGTTTGTGGGCGCGGTTTTCTTTTGGTTCGTAAATGGTACTCATTTGAGCGCTCCACCAGCGGACATATTATTTTTCACAAGTAGCAATTAGCATACAGCCGCCCAGCGAGAGTTAACTGGACCTTCTTGTGGAACCCATTAGCCCGAGCCCGAGTGTGTCTGCATGTGAGTTATTTGTCTTGTGGTTTGTTCGAGTCTTGTCGGGCGTCGCTGTGGTGATGTTAGGTCGGAGGAAGCTGCGGCTTAGGCTAGCTGAGCACGGTGTAGGTTTTGGCTGTGTTGGTTTATCTGTGCAGGTTTTAACTGACTGTATGTGGTGGACACCTAGTCAATAAGTTTGTGTGTGAGGTCATTTGCTGTAGTATAAGGGACTCTGGAAATTCACCTTTAATATGCAGTGTTCTGCAACTAAGCAATGCACACACACATACACACACATACAGGGTCGTGCAAATCTTCTTTAAAATGTGTGTGTAGTTTTGTTCCACTTCATGTAAAGATACCTCTGGGAGTTCATCAGTAGGGTATAGCTAGTGATGGAACTGTGTGTGTGTGTGTGCGTGTGTGGCTGCAGAGTGGGGTAGCCAAGATCGAGTTGGTCATTGGATTTGGTATGAATACGGAAACACTAGACAGTTAGTTTAGTAGTCACTTAGTAAACTTTCCACTTCGACTGGCTACTGGAAACAATATGAGACGAGACACATTTTAGACACACCTTCTTTCCTGTAGCCGTGGTTACTATGATGAAATAAGGTCCAGCTAATTTGTGTTATTAGAGGAAGTTCTTGTGTCAGAGATGTACTAGACTGTGTATGGGAGTTTGTGTGTGCGCGCGTGTCAGAGATGTACTAGACTGTGTATGGGAGTTTGTGTGTGCGCGCGTGTCAGAGATGTACTAGACTGTGTATGGGAGTTTGTGTGTGTGTGTGTGCGTGTGTTAGTTCAACACGCATTTCTACAAACTATTGAAGTTGTGAACTGTTAATACTCTATACCAACATTTCAACCACCCTTTACCCATTCACATGGGAGGAGGGGAGGCTGCCTTGTCAGGGGTTGTGGTCTAATAGGTGTGATCCAGTGGGAGTGACTAGATACAATGGAAGTATATAACTGAGATATCTTGGATCTGTTGTATTTGGCAGGAGGGACAGGAGGGACCTGGTAGTGGGAGTGAACATGTGGCGTTGTCATGATGATGACGGGACTATGCCACAGAGGGAAGCCTGTGTGTGTGTGTGTGTGTGTGTGTGTGTGTGTGTGTGATAGTGTGTTTCTGTGTGCATATATGTGTATGTATGTATGTGAGTATGTGTGTGCGGTTCTCTCTGGGTCACATATCATCACCACAGTATCTCCTGCCAACTCTGAGTAGTGAAAATTGATCCTGTATTGATGTCTTGCCTTATGGAGTCACTAGCGTTCCAGTTGACTGGATTACCTGCGAGTATGTACGTGTGTTAGCACACATTCCAGACAAGTCTCACTAACTTGGCAGTGATGTGACATCACATGATTGCACAGTATGTGATGTTGCTAGTCCACGGAGCAGCTTCACTGATGGCTTGATCCCATGGTTGCACAGTATGTGATGTTGCTAGTCCACGGAGCAGCTTCACTGATAGCTTGATCCCATGATTGCACAGTATGTGATGTTGCTAGTCCACGGAGCAGCTTCACTGATAGCTTGATCCCATGGTTGCACAGTATGTGATGTTGCTAGTCCATGGAGCAGCTTCACTGATGGCTTGATCCCATGGTTGCACAGTATGTGATGTTGCTAGTCCACGGAGCAGCTTCACTGATGGCTTGATCCCATGGTTGTCATGGAAGATATGTCAGGAATGACGTGTCATAACTTACTTAAGTTCATCCTTTTAAAATATAATCAATATAAAATAGTTCCTCGTTATCTTAATGTATAGGATTCCTTTGTGTATGTACGTATATGTGTGCACGTGTGTGTGTGTGTGTGTGTGTGTGTGTATTTCAACTGGACTCCAGCTGTAGCCTTTCATCATTACAGTACTATATTATATATATTATATTATAGTGTGTGCATGTGTGTCCGTGTGAAAGAGAAGGAGACTGCCCCTGTCATCATGGTGTAATCACGTGAGCAGTAATTTCCTGCTGCTTGCTGTTGTATTGCGTAGTTTACTGAATAGTGTCTTCACGTTGGCTGGACCTAACTTCTCATAGGCATGTTTCATAACTGCAAGATGTTTGGCTCTGTCCTATGTAGGATTAGGTGTAGGATAGGTACAGTCCCTATAGGATAGGTACAGTTCCTACGGTGAGACGTGTAGGAAATTTCAGTTATGGTCTAGTGTTACGTAGGAGACAGCATTTACATCATCTACTGTTTTCATTGCACGAGTTATATCGACCTATTGTTACCTAACTAGGCAACACCAGAGAAATACTCTGTCAGGAAGTGAGTTTGTACTTAGTCAAGAGAGAGACACCTGATAAGCGGCACAGTGAGGCAGACATAAGCTAGGCACAGTGAGGCAGACATAAGCTAGGCACAGTGAGGCTGACATAAGCTAGGCACAGTGAGGCAGACATAAGCTAGGCACAGTGAGGCAGACATAAGCTAGGCACAGTGAGGCAGACATAAGCTAGGCACAGTGAGGCAGACATAAGCTAGGCACAGTGAGGCAGACATAAGCTAGGCACAGTGAGGCAGACATAAGCTAGGCACAGTGAGGCAGACATAAGCTAGGCACAGTGAGGCAGACATAAGCTAGGCACAGTGAGGCAGACATAAGCTAGGCACAGTGAGGCAGACATAAGCTAGGCACAGTGAGGCAGACATAAGCTAGGCACAGTGAGGCAGACATAAGCTAGGCACAGTGAGGCAGACATAAGCTAGGCACAGTGAGGCAGACAAAAGCTAGGCTCTGACCAGAGTAGTAAGGAGACAGTCAGTGTTAGGTTTCTGTTTTCCAACTCTAAAGCTGCTCCTGATGTTATTTACAAACCCTTCATTGCACAGCTGGAGGAGATATGGTTTAATGAGGGATTACTTAACAAAATTTAGTAAGTCTAGTAACACTCAAAGTTGTGTAACACAGCACCCACTGTTTTCCCACTCGCTAAGAGTAAGCTTGTTTATTTTACAAGATGTTGGTAATGAGTTTGTTCCTGTGTAGCTATGGGCATCTCTCTCTGGTGTACATGATGCTGTGTAACCATGACAGCATGATGTCATTGTGACCACACTCTTTTCATTCCACCCATTAATGCTCGCTGGTAGAGGAGAGCCAACATTGTGCCCCTCGAGGAAGTCCACGCTATCTGTCTATTTAGTTGAAGTGATGTCCAATGGTATTAGTCTAGTGTGTGTGTGTGTGTGTGTGTGTGTGTGTGTGAGAGAGAGAGAGAGGTAGTCCATGTTGTGGACTTGTTATATACAGCTCTATATAGATAGACTAGTGATGTGCTTGAGCACAAATGGCGAGCGAGCCTTAAACTACACTATTGTTAAATGATTGATTTTAACAACTAACACTCAAGTTACTAAAATAAAGTTGAGTTTTTAAATTAAGTATATGCGGTAAAGGGGATTCAATGCCATAGTAACCGCTCCCCTCAACTGTTTGAATTGAAAAAGAAGCAACAAAATCAAGTCACGTTATTTAAAGTTTTCTTTGTGACATTCTTAATAGTAGTTGTAACGCACAATACTTGCACACAACTGAACATACCTACGCAAGACTTACCTTCGTGGTTCGTCTAGTGGACAATGAATTTTCAAGTAAATTTTCAAATAGCGACTAAGTCGAATAGAAATGGAGCTCCCATAAGTTTTTGAGTTTTAACTGCACCCGCAAAAGAATTCAAAGCGGTAAACAATTCAATTTCTAAGGTGATACGGGTAATGGTCGCTAAACCGGAGGATTCTGTTTAGTGAAGTTTGGGACGGGGTCGAACACGGAGCGAACACAAAAATACGCGAGGGTCAAAGTACAAAATGACATACATACGTCCAAACATAATAAACTAGTGGTGTGCTTGAGCACAAATGGCGAGCGAGCCTGATAGTTAGGTAACATAAAATGTTACTATTTTTAGCTTACTTCATGCAAACACTATAATAGCAGTTATGACCTTTTATTTCAGCAAACAAATACAAAATCACTCTCTTACCTGATTAATGGTAACTTTTGTAGTATCAAACATCTGCCATTCTGATAATCTCAATCACCAGTAACTCTTGAACAAGCTCTCAGCTAGGATAAAAAATAAACCAATGTTATTGTTTGTAATTTTAGCCAACAAATATGGAATTACTACTTACATCATTCTTGAGTATTGATAACTTTTGTAGTATCAAATTTAAGTTACTTTGACTATCTGAATTACCTCGAATTCTTGACAACAAGCTCTCAGCTACAAAAACAAAAGACAATCAATTTTAGCACACAAATACAAAAATTACTTTCTTACCTCATTTTCTTGAGCAGTGGTAACTTGTAGTACCAAATTTGAGCCATTCTGACTATTTGAATTTTCCAGTCACTGTTGACAACAAACTCTTAGCTACAAAAAAGAAAGGCCAGAGTTAATTTTGCACAGCTTCCCTCGAGTAGTAGTAACTTCCTTAGCATTAATACTACGGTATTCTGACTACCAATGGCTCTTGGCAGCCAACAAGCGGCACTCCGTATCCCCCCTAAAACGGCTTAGGTCTGGAAATGGGTCGTCAATGCCATAGTAATCGGTCGAACCAACTTTTTTGTTTCTTGAAAAGCAAGCGTTTTCGCAGGAATTTTCTCACACTTTGGAGCTTAAGTATAAAGTAAGGCTTGCTTAATGCTGTAGTTTCAGAATAAACTGTGGTCAAGCCTAAAAAGCCGTGTTTTTTGGAGAAAAAAGTTGCCCGAGCGCGCTTTTTAGGGGCATACGTACCATCCTTACACACATATATACACATAACATATACCCGATTTTGCATTATCCACCCCTAATACTGTCTCGCTCGCTTCGCTCGCTCGCCAACAAACAAACATCCCCGATTTTCAATTGTGTTGCCCCTGTAAGTGTCTCACTCGCTATGCTCGCTCGCCAATTAGATTGTTGTACACGTCACTGATGACCCTTACCCAACATTAACTCACACACGCACACACACACATATTCCTTGCTCTAAGTGTTTGTAAGTGCGGTGTTTTTCTAAAAACATTGAGTTTGTGTGACTTGGTTGCTATGGTATCATGGCAACCATATTGTACTGAGTAGAGGTAAAAGCCCAAAGTTATTATGAATACAAGTCCTTCAGTGTTGTAGTGTATATTTGTGTGTGCATGTGTTTAGAGTATGTTTGTGTGTATGTGTGTGTGTAGAAGTGTGCTTGCGGTCATGTGACTGGTGCAGTTTCCTGGATGTACTGCTAATTTTTATCGAGTTTTGTGTATGTGTGTGATTGTGTTTTCAGAAAGTGTTGCCTTGGTAATGAGTCATCATCTTCTAACTTCTCCAAGTAGAAGTGGGCGTGGCATTACATCTGCCAGTTTGTCTTCCTCTCTTAATGAGAAGGATGAACCTTCACATGTAAGTAGAACTACATTAGGAGGTGTGGTCAGTGTGTGTTTGTGTGTATGTATGTGTGTTAGTGTGTGCGTGTATGTTAGTACATGCCCTCCAGGCTCATAGTATTTCAACACGGGATGTGTGTGTTTGATCACAGTTTGAACTTTCCACAAGTCCAGCAACACACGCACACAAAAACATAATTATATTTATGAAATCACTTCACAAGGTCACGATTGGCATGTTGGGAATCACATATGTTTGTGTGTTTGTATGTAGCATGGCTATCTGAACAGGAAGTCAGAAGGTGCGATGGGGAAGAGGACGAAAACTGTTCTCCATAGAGAGAACAGGTGGCAGCTTCTCTGGTGCAAGCTCAGGGGCCCACAGCTGGAGTTCTATAAGGTGTTTACATGTGGGGTGTGGTTTATGAGGGACCTATGTGGGTGTGGTTTACATGGACCTAGATACAGTTATAATACAATACAGTGTTTCAATACGCACTATAATGCAATACAGTGTTTCAATACGCACTATAATGCAATACAGTGTTTCAATACGCACTATAATGCAATACAGTGTTTCAATACGCACTATAATGCAATACAGTGTTTCAATACGCACTATAATACAATACAGTGTTTCAATACGCACTATAATACAATACAGTGTTTCAATACGCACTATAATACAATACACTATGCACTACAATACAGTGTTTCAATACGCACTATAATACAATACAGTGTTTCAATACGCACTATAATGCAATACAGTGTTTCAATACGCACTATAATACAATACAGTGTTTCAATACGCACTATAATACAATACAGTGTTTCAATACGCACTATAATACAATACAGTGTTTCAATACGCACTATAATGCAATACAGTGTTTCAATACGCACTATAATGCAATACAGTGTTTCAATACGCACTATAATGCAATACAGTGTTTCAATACGCACTATAATACAATACAGTGTTTCAATACGCAATACAGTGTTTCAATACGCACTCAATACGAACATATAATGCAATACCAGTTGTTTCAATACGAACTATAATGCCATACATGTTTTCAATACGCACTATAAGGCAATACAGTGTTTCAATACGCACTATAATGCAATACAGTGTTTCAATACGCACTATAATGCAATACAGTGTTTCAATACGCACTATAATGCAATACAGTGTTTCAATACGCACTATAATGCAATACAGTGTTTCAATACGCACTATAATGCAATACAGTGTTTCAATACGCACTATAATGCAATACAGTGTTTCAATACGCACTATAATGCAATACAGTGTTTCAATACGCACTATAATGCAATACAGTGTTTCAATACGCACTATAATGCAATACAGTGTTTCAATACGCACTATAATACAATACAGTGTTTCAATACGCACTATAATGCAATACAGTGTTTCAATACGCACTATAATGCAATACAGTGTTTCAATACGCACTATAAGCAATACAGTGTTTCAATACGCCACTATATGCAATTACGTGTTTCAATACGCACCTATAATGCAATACAGTGTTTCAATACGCAATATAATGCAATACAGTGTTTAATACGCATAACTATAATGCAATACCGTGTTTTCACTACGCACTATAATGCAAACCGTGTTCAATACGCACTATAATGCAAGACAGTGTTTTCAATACGGCACTATACTGCAATACAGTGTTTCAATTACGACTCTAATTATAATAAATACAGTGTTTCAATACGCCACTATATGGCAATACAGGTGTTTCATACTACTATAATGCAATACAGTGTTTCAATACGCACTATAATACAATACAGTGTTTCAATATGCACTATAATACAATACAGTGTTTCAATACGCACTATAATACAATACAGTGTTTCAATACGCACTATAATACAATACAGTGTTTCAATACGCACTATAATACAATACAGTGTTTCAATATGCACTATAATACAATACAGTGTTTCAATACGCACTATAATACAATACAGTGTTTCAATACGCACTATAATACAATACAGTGTTTCAATACGCACTATAATACAATACAGTGTTTCAATACGTACTATAATACAATACAGTGTTTCAATACGCACTATAATGCAATACAGTGTTTCAATACGCACTATAATGCAATACAGTGTTTCAGTGGTACAGCATTGTAGTGTATTGCTGGGTAAAGGGTCACCAAACCTCACGCCCCTACTACTCTTCAGAGTCTTGCTATTCGTGTGTGTGTGTGTGTGTGTGTGTGTGTATAGGTTGAAGGTGTGAGGTCTAAGCCTGGGGAACCCCCTCCACGCGATGTGTACCCGCCCCCCAACCTGGTATGTAACTATGACTGGGTGTATATTTGTGAGCACAGTGTGAGTTTGTGTGTTTGTGTAGATGAAGACCAGAGTGGACGTGCTAGATATGGGCGGGGCTATCATTGAGATAGACTACATTTCTGAAGAGAACAAAGACATTCAAAAAAGACGTCAAAACTTGTTCCGAGCGGAGCTCAACAGGATGGAGTATTTACTGCAGGCACCCTCAGGCAAACAGAGGAACTTGTGGTGAGTGGGTGGGTGTGGTTTTGTGTGGTGGATGTGGCATGAGTTGGAGTAATGGGATCTATGTTTGAGTGGGCATGGTCACAAGGAGGCGTGGTCACAAGGAGGCGTAGAATTGAATTCTTACAGCTAGTCAGCATGCATTTGTGGGTGTGACTAGCATGATACAATGTCAAGTGTGGGTGTGGTCTATGTTGCGTAGGGTGTCGGCTCTCCAAAGAGCATCAGGTCAACTTGTGGACAGCACAGATCAAGCAGCAGCGAGTAAGTTATCCACACTGTGGCGGGACGATTGGGGGCGATTAGACTGGTAATTAGGTGAATGGGAAGGTGCCGAAGGTGGTGATTGAGGTGTTGGCAAATGTTGTGAACTTTGGGCAGCTTGATGTTGAAGGTATGGTTTCCTAGAGTGATGTTGAAGGTATGGTTTCCTAGAGTGGAATGTACCTTGATGAGAGTAATGAGAATTAGATTTGTAATGGGCTTGGGATGAAGACAAGTACCAAGCGTTGCAGTCTTGGATGAAATGGTTGTTCGACAGAGAGGGTCTGTTGAGCACGGCCTCTCTGTGCTCCTGGGGAAGACCTGCTACCACACCAATGGTAGCCATCATGTTGGCTATTTCACCTTTGAGTTTTGGGTGGATTGCATTGGTGAAAGGCAGGTTACTTATGATAATGTGCAGGCGATACTTCCATTGATTGAACCATTGTATGAGTGTATGAGTGTATGAGTGTTGTTTCCACTGGGCCTGAATTTAAGCGGGAAACTATTGAGGCACTCTGAGACCGAATATCCTCCAGCATTTAGAAGGACTAAACGGATGTCCTGGCATGTGGGGCACATGCTTAAGTTGTTATAATATGCCTCCTTAAATTGGCCGGTTAAAGATGGGGGTAAATAAGATTGAAAGTTATCTAAGGTGTGGGCTTGGTTAGGTATGATGTCTCAGTCCTTTCCTTGTTCGCACCTGGGAACAGCAATAGTATGCTGCCACCAGAGTGGTGCCCTTCCGATTCTACCCGGCGAACCCGTGCCCGCCCCAGAGGATGGGTAAGGTAGGTTTAAATTACTTTAAAATTCACAGAAGTAACGAACACACAACGAATTGGGTGACGTGACACAGATTGACTAACAACCACGAGGTCCAACACTTAAATACAAAAACAAACTCCACCCACTGCCTACCACACATGACAATAAAACTTAACAAATAATACGTAACTATAAAACTCAACATAATAGTGATACACTATAAGTCCACACCCCCACATATAATTGTTCAATCTTCCCCTCTGATCTTCTTCATGTGGGCTTGCCCACATAAGGGAATGTTTCTATTAGTGAGCTCTAGCTCAAACCTATTGAGAAAGGCTACTATATCCTCATTATCGGCCATATGCCCAATGACCTTGGACAACTTTTTAGGTTTATTAGGATTGGCTGAAGAGTCTTTCTTGCTGAGAAACTGGTAAAGCAAGAGGGATGTGGTATCTATTTTCAACTCTTTGGCTTTCTCAGGTAATGATGTGACCTCCTCAATGAATGAGAGTTCAGGTCTAGCTTCCTGATCTTCCCTGGGCTTAGATTGAACATGGTCAGGGTCTTCTGCAATTAGGGGACATAGGGACTCAGGACGAGGAGGGGAAGAAATAGAGGCGTATGCAGAGTAAAGAGTGGGAGAACCAGAATCAGCAGAGAGGGAAAGATAAGACCGTTTACTAGTGTGAGACCTAGTGTTCATGATTGTGATTGAGAATGGGGGATGATGAGTAACTGACACCCTGAGTAACTAATACACAATTTTACAGTGTCCGAGAACAACAAAATGAAACAACAACAATGCACTAATCAGACAAATAAACTTGCGTTCGCTGAACGTCAAGGATGAGAAGTGTAGAAGGAGAAGAAAGGAAAGCCAATCTCTTGTGATTGCCAAAGGCCCTAAAGCTGTGTTCTCTTGGACTTCCACAGAACCAAGTGGAGTGTAGCACTCGTCACTGATGGAGGACTGGTGGACTGGAACAACGTTGTTGGTGGAAACCCTCTACGCCTGGGACTCAGGGAGAACACGGAGGATGTTGATGAAGCTCGATGGGGCGAGACACGTTTCAACCACCGCTAGACACCAGATGTGGCGGGACGTTCGGAGAAAGCCCTAGTAGGCTGCCACCAGTTGTACTCTACACCTAGTTAGCTACCCGAGGCGGTCAAACCTTCCAATCTCCCAAGGTTCAATTTGGATAGATCAGACAAGGGCTTGTGCTTAACAAAGATCGAGCATGAGTACAACTGAAAGGGCGCATGCTCAACCAGCCATAATTCAGCGAGCGAGCGAAGCTGACTATCAGTCGTGCTCAATTGAGATTTCAGATATATATAAGTATGTATACGTACGTCAAAATATTTCTCCCGCGCTTTTAATTACGTAAGTTAGGTAAAGCGTTCACAGTTCCAGTATTTTTCAATTAACTAGCGCGGAGGATCCTGCTGCACTGCCTTACGCAACGTTTCAACCAAAAAGTTTATAGCTACTCTCTTCTTGAAACAATTGTGAAGTCTTTGTCAAGTTGCGCTTCTTTGCCACTGCTTTCGATGTTTATCCAGGTAATTCTGTTATTGTTAACTCTTCATGCCTAATCTCATTGCTATTATTTAGCGATTTCCTTCACAAATCATCTTTACCTATACATGTACTCATATATTTACTCGCTCGCCAAGCATTTGCGCTATTCGAGCGCACCACTAGTATAGACAACTGGTGAAGCACGTGCGGTGAGATGTAGACAGAAATGATGTGATGGTGTGCGTGATGACGAATACGTATGAAATGTAAATGATGCGTAAGGAAATAGTGCGTGTGCGTTCTTAGGAGTGAAAGTGGTGGGCTGTACCACCACACACACATGTGGCAACCCTTTACCTGTTTCAGTGTGTGTGTGTGTGTGTTTGTGGTGTGTGTGTGTAGACTTCATGGGGCCGGGTCATGCCATCAAGACAGTGAGAGACTCCATCAAACACAATCGCAGACAAGTGTGAGTGGTGCACGTACCAGTGGGTGTGGCTCAGTGGGTGTGGCTTGATTGATATGTACCTTGTCTCTCATGCAGGCAGAGGACAAGGTCTCCAGGACATTCTGGATGTAAGTAACTACTTGTGTGACTGCAGCAACAACAGACCCTTTACCTACTGTGTGTGTGTGTGTGTGTGTGTGTGTGTGCAGCTCAAAGTGTGTCTGAAGATACTGACTATATTGAGCTGACGAAGGCGGAAGAGATGGTGCAGAAAGGACAAGACCCAAGACTACAGGCACTCAGGAAAAGATTGCAGGCCAAGAAAGAACTCTTGAAGCAGTTGGACAGAATGTACTCCAGTTACATGGGGGGCAGTGCAGCAGCCAGTGAGTCAGGGGGCGGGGCAACAACCAGTGAGTCAGGGGGCGGGGCAACAACCAGTGAGTCAGGGGGCATGGCAACAACCAGTGAGTCAGGGGGCGTGGCAACAACCAGTGAGTCAGGGGGCGTGGCAACCCAGTGAGTCAGGGGGCGGGGCAGCAGCTAGTGAGTCAGGGGGTGGGGCAACAACCAGTGAGTCAGGGGGCGTGGCAACAACCAGTGAGTCAGGGGGCGGGGCAGCAGCTAGTGGGGCAGCAGCTAGCTAGTGAGTCAGAAAAGACAGGTAGCATGGGATATCAAGAATGACAGACCAAAAACATGAAAGCTGTGTGTGTATCTGTATTTGTGGTGTGTGTGTGTGTGTGTGTGTAGTGTATGATGATAGTCTGATTCTGCAACAGCTAGAACCTCCTGTGTTTGACAATGGCTCTTTGGGAGGACATGCACAACACCACACACCTATCACCTCACGAAGGAGGTCAAAGAACAAGAACTCAAAGGTACATACTGTACACACACATACATACACACACATACACACATACATACACATACACACATACATACATACACACATATACATACATACACATATACATACACACACATACATACACACACATACATACACACATATATACATACACACATATATACATACACACATATATACATACACACATACATACACACACACATACATGCACACATACATACATACACACCTACATACACACATACATACACACACATACATACACACATACCAGGGTTTCATACAGGATTTTTTTTTCTGGGGGAGGGAGGGGGGAGGAAGAGTTTAGGAAGGAGGGGGGGGCACACTTGTTTGACCACACCCATTTGATTAAAAAATTGTATTATAAATCATAACCACAGAAAACCATTAAGTAGTAAATATTATTAATTTATTTTAGGAAATTCTGGGGGAGGGAGGGAGGGGGGAAATTCCAGGGCGCCCCTACCTCTGTATGAAACCCTGCGTACATACATACATACGCACATACATACACACAGGATATTTACGGTTTCTATATAATGTTTGGATGTCATTTTTGTACTTTGACTCTCGCGTTTTTGTGTTTGCTTGGTGTCGACAACGTCCCATACGGAATCTGTTTATTAGTGATCTTTACCCTCAGCTAAGGGAATTTAAATGTTTACTTCTTTGAATTAGACTGTTTCTAGTATGATCATTAGGTCTTACAAACTTACTGTAAGAGTCCATTTTCTTTTCTAGAGTTAGTGACGGTATACGATATCTCATCGATATCAATTTGTGTGCTACTATCCCTGTATATTTATGTAGTAGTTCTTACTTGAAAAACAAACCATTACCCGATATATCAGGCATGTAAAAAGCTGCTGTTTTGGAAGAGTTCAGCCCCTGCCCCGCCCCATATAGTGTATTACTAAATACATTGTATGTATGCTAGGTGGTGCATCGTACCCTGGAAGTGTCTGGTAAAGGGTCATCACGGAGTAGCCAGTGTATTAGCATGGACAGAGGCATGGATGAGGTGGTTAGAAATGGAGTCGAGAAGGTCACACCCACTAGTACGGGAAGGGACACGCCCACTGGGAGGAGAGCGAGTACCGGAGAGATGGAAATGGTGACTGAAGTGAATAGAGTGCAGTCTCCGCCCCTCATAGTAGAAGATGGTGAGTGACAGGCTGGGGTCACATGACTGGTCATGTGATGCAATGAGAGGTCATGTGATGCAGTGAGAGATCATGTGATGATGAAATGGGTGGTCATCAGAGGAGTTTTCATAATGTTAGACTTGCCAATATTATGATTTGGTTCACTAGTTGAGGATGTGTCACGTGAGATGGTATTCAGATGTGATAGTCATGTGACAGGAAGTGTCTATCATGTGATAGGATGTGAATGTGCTAGAGATGACTGCATATGTATGTATGTGTGTTAGATTCTCCATCTTATGTGGAGACAGAACTTCTGACGGACTACTATTTAGTGCCCGGGGCTAACTGGTCCCTGTTGAAGAAAGGAGAGAAAGTCCAGATATTGGGTAAAGCGCAGGAGACGGGCTGGTATCGGTGCATGGCCTCCAGACAGGCTCAGATCAGACTGGAGCACTCTGCCTTCTCTGTCCTCACCATGACAACAAGGGCGGACCATAGGAAGACTCGCAGCTATGATGAGCGCTGTACGGTAAGGAGTGATCCTATTATTGTATGATTCTATGATGAGCGCTGTACGGTAAGGAGTGATCCTATTATTGTATGATTCTATGATGAGCGCTGTACGGTAAGGAGTGATCCTATTATTGTATGATTCTATGATGAGCGCTGTACGGTAAGGAGTGATCCTATTATTGTATGATTCTATGATGAGCGCTGTATGGTAAGGAGCGATCCTATTATTGTATGATTCTATGATGAGCGTGGTACGGTAAGGAGCGATCCTATTATTGTATGATTCTACTGCACAAGTTTCATGCACATGTGCTATTTATTCGGGGCTTAAACTGGAGGTGTATGTATGTGTGTTAGTTTTCAGATGATTCGGTAATGGATACCGGTTCTGTAAGTAGTTCTGTGGCCGGTTCTTTTCAGGACCTTCCAGAAAACTTCTGTGTGACTTTAACGTCCTCCGCTAGCTCCCTCCCAGTGGTCTCTAATTCATGCCCACCACCCATGTCCGGCATGAATGAAAAGGCAGAGCTCTTCCACATGGAAATGGTGGGTGGAGACTCGGAACAGGCCACGCCCATTGAGGAGGAGGATGAGGATGAAATACTGGATGTGAAATCATTAGGCGAAGATGAAGATATGGTGGGCGGGATGGAGGGTGTGGACTCATCATTTAGGATGAGCAGTAATAGACTTGTCAGTGAGAGCAAGAAGAGGGAGACCACGCCTTCACCTTTCCCGGGTAATAGCCGGGAAACCACAGTAGAGGTCAGCGATGAGGCTAGCAATACCACCACAGACCAGGCAACATCTGAACACAGTCAGGCACACAGTGAAGAACGAGGTGTGGGCGGGGCCAATGGAGAGGTCGTTGTGGGAGGGGCTGATGGAGAGATCGTGCGGCGCAACAATACCTCCAAGGTGAAGCGACCATTGAGCTACAAGCTAGCGACGGACGAGGAGCAGAGTTTAGTGAACCTCCTAACAGAGGCCGGAGTGCCCGTCCCCAACTTGGAGGTAGAAGAAGTTAGTGTTGTTAATGAAGGATTACTGATCAGCCCACAGAGAAAGGCCAACAGACAATCAGAGAAAGTGAAGAAGGCCAAGAAGATATCGAATACTAACATCAGAAGGTCCACCTCCACAGTGACCCAGTCTTCACAGGCTGCTGTCACTCTCAGACATACACTGGACATCTCCCGTGGACCCAAGACTCAATCAAGCCGAGTCAGCTCCTCTAATTACAGTCTTCCTTCTCTGTCTTCCATAGCTGTTGCTAGGAACAGCTTGCTGATGTGGTCGAGAGTGGATGATCTGGTGAAGAAGGAACTGAGCACTGGAACTTATCCTGCCCCTCTCATTGGATGCATCCCGCCTTCTGCTCTCAAAATGTTCGCTACTAAAGATACAGAAAAAGCCCCACCCACTTCTCCATCTACTCACAGCCAGTCAGGTAAGGAAGGGGCGTGGTTAGACTATAGATCTGTAGCACACGTGGTGTGGCTCTGTTAATGTTTTACTTGTCTGCAGAGAATAGTGATGGTAACAACTCTCGGCCAGTGAGTGGGCGTCGCACATCTCCAGACAGGAACAACGCTAGTTCCGAGGCTCTTCCCACTGAGCATGCTCAGGAGCAGTCCTCAGGTACCCAGTCCTCTGTCACGCCACAGGAGCCAGTAGCCGGCAGTTCTGGAGGAAGTGGAATCAAGGCAGGTCTGGAACGGTCTGGCAGTCTCCCGGCAGTGGTACTTCCGGCAACCACTGGAGGCAGTCTCACTGGCAACAGTAGGTCCAGGAAATGGAGAGTTGATGAGAATTACATGGGAAGACCCTGTTCTAATTGTTCAATTAACTAGAGCTGTTAAGATCCTGTTCTATGTAATTGTTTAATTACTCGATTCCCTAGAGCAGGGAAGACCCTGTTCTAATCATTTAATTAACTCGATTCCCTAGAGCAGGGAAGACCCTGTTCTAATCATTTAATTAACTCGATTCCCTAAAGCAGGGAAGACCCTGTTCTAATCATTTAATTAACTCGATTCCCTAGAGCAGGGAAGACCCTGTTCTAATCATTTAATTAACTCGATTCCCTAGAGCAGGGAAGACCCTGTTCTAATCATTTAATTAACTCGATTCCCTAGAGCAGGGAAGACCCTGTTCTAATCATTTAATTAACTCGATTCCCTAGAGCAGGGAAGACCCTGTTCTAATCATTTAATTAACTCGATTCCCTAAAGCAGGGAAGACCCTGTTCTAATCATTTAATTAACTCGATTCCCTAGAGCAGGGAAGACCCTGTTCTAATCATTTAATTAACTCGATTCCCTAAAGCAGGGAAGACCCTGTTCTAATCATTTAATTAACTCGATTCCCTAGAGCAGGGAAGACCCTGTTCTAATCATTTAATTAACTCGATTCCCTAGAGCAGGGAAGACCCTGTTCTAATCATTTAATTAACTCGATTCCCTAGAGCAGGGAAGACCCTGTTCTAATCATTTAATTAACTCGATTCCCTAGAGCAGGGAAGACCCTGTTCTAATCATTTAATTAACTCGATTCCCTAAAGCAGGGAAGACCCTGTTCTAATCATTTAATTAACTCGATTCCCTAGAGCAGGGAAGACCCTGTTCTAATCATTTAATTAACTCGATTCCCTAAAGCAGGGAAGACCCTGTTCTAATTCCCTAGAGCTGGAGTGTCTATGTGAGAGTTGTGTTTAAAATGGCTTACTGCTCAAGCCACAGTTACTCACTTGGGGTTTATTTGTTTATTCTGTTGTTAGCAGTAGCTTCATTCAAGCCAAATACTAAATAAGTCAATATTAATTTTCCCACGTAGTTGATCACTGTTCCCCAAAACGTATCACCCATGTAGTTTATCTGTGATGATACCTTACCCAACAGATTGTAATTATGTGTGTATTCAGGTGGTCAGTATCCAGTCATCACTCGCACGGCAACTGTGGGCAGTGATGAAGACTCGGACAGTGAGGCGGAGGCTGACAGACGCATGGCTATGATCTTCGACACCCACCAAACAATCGACCCCAACAAAGACGTGGACCTCCTGACTGTCCAACACAAGATATCTCACACCAGAGCCAAGTCACTCCCACCTTCCATGGTGGTGGAGGTTGTCAGGGACGACGAGTCTCCGCCCCCTCCATTGCCTCCCAGGATTCAGGATGAAAGTGGTGAAGGTGTCGATGGAGACGGACCCCAGGGTGAGGTCAAGTCTGGGAGAGATGAGCCAGGTAAAGGAGTTGAGAGCAGTCTAGACAGAAGTCCAAGTCACATGAGGAAGTTTCTGAAGAAACCTGCAGTGGATGCTGTGAGTTGGGTGTGGCTACAGGGTGGGGTGGAGGTGTGGTCAGTGGGTGGAGGTGTGCATTTGGGGGTTGAGTTGGAAATGGGGTCGAGGCTATTATGGTTCTATTTGTCCACTCTAGGGAGGTTATCCTGTCAGCCAGTCAGTGGGGTCTTCACCAGTCCATAAAGCCACTGTACCCATCCCAATTGGTAAAGGGTCTCAGAAGTCAGAAGCATCAAACGAGGCAATGGAGTCTCCAAGTCTTGGGAGATCAGGTCTCTTCAAGAAACTGTTTAATCGCAGCAAAACCAAGTTATCTCCATCCCAGCACCAGCCGCCATCTTCTCCCCCAGCTACCCACAGCTCTGCAGAGACTCCCAAAGTACAGGTAAATTAGTCACTGGTGGATTGCACGATCGCTCGTTTGTTCTGTGATTTATTTTGAGAAGAATGACTGGATCAGAAGAACACGTGCCAAGTGCTTTAGTTTGTATTCATTACTTCATTGAATGCTTCACAAACTCTGACCTCACTCTTAAACTCTGACCTCATCTCTCAAACTCTGACCTCATCTCACAAACTCTGACCTCATCTCGCAAACTCTGACCTCATCTCGCAAACTCTGACCTCATCTCTCAAACTCTGACCTCATCTCGCAAACTCTGACCTCATCTCTCAAACTCTGACCTCATCTCACAAACTCTGAACTTTTTTGTTGTTGTTATTATTAGTATTATTATTGTTGTTGTAGATG
>WLWD01001931.1_pt1 | contig 34737 bp, 22 predicted proteins | sample 6712731 | NCBI WGS metagenome assembly WLWD01 (sample SAMN12718690, study PRJNA576275) | sponge metagenome | isolation source: marine sponge | host: Mycale hentscheli | place: New Zealand: South Island, Marlborough, Capsize Point | collected 2014-11-01 | reverse complement strand
TTTCTTGCACATGAGTTTAAAAAACATGAAAGAATGAAAGCCAGCAAAGTAACCTTCCTCACTAACTAAACAAGCAAACATGAAAGACTTCTATAGATTGTGAAGGCAAACCTACAAGTTTTGATGCAATTTCTTCAGTGCAGCTATTGTATTTTACATAACTTACCTTATCAGTGTCTGCTGATAATGTCGGTAGTGAATGTGTTGAATTGGTTGTGTATAGACATTTGACGATAGTTGCAATGTATTGATGTGATGCACAAGTATTACAATGACTGGCAGAGGTTAAGGTGACAGGTGACCTTTGGAAGAAATGGGCTAGCACATTATACCTGCACACCTCACACACACATATACACATACACACACCTGAACACACATACATGCACATACACACACACACTCATATTTCATGCACACACACTATACTAATAGTAGTAGACAGTAAGTTCTATTCGATAGGGTTACGACCATGATCTTTACAGCGTAAAGCCTAGCACCACATCATGACCGCCATAGATGGTAAAGGGTGATTGATAACTACCAAAAAAAATAGGGGGTTGGGGGGGAGGGGGGGGAAGAGAGGGGGGTGGTGAAATTATATTGGAAATGAAGGGTAAGAAGGGAGAAGACATTTTTAATTTACTTTTTATAATTCTAGAAAACTTTAGAGCACAACAAATTGGAGTTTGTACAGTATATGATGAGTTTGGGCAAGATAACAACAAATGAACACAGAGCAGTCGTTTAAATAATCTTTATAAAAGAGTGAGGGTGAGGTTCCTCAAGGTTCTCCAGAATAGTATATTCATAGTCATTCAAATTATACAAACTTCCAAGTAGTGCTGAAAATGCATGTTGACTAAACGGCCAGCACATGCACAGATTAGACTTCAAACAAAATTTGTCATTATTTAGACCTGCAGACACTATTGTAGCTACTGAGCAATTGGAATATGCAAAAATATACAAAGTATAAATTCATTTCACTACATTGGACTTACCATCTCTACATAATTACTACATTATTAATTAACATAAATTATAATTTTTTCTGAACTTATCTTAGTATTGTAATTTAAGCAGAAACGTTCCAGGTTCTGTCCCACTGCATCCTGGCCTGGTCCAGTTTCTGTGCCACTGTACTCTGGCCTGATACAGGTTCTGTCCCACTGCATCCTGGCCTGATCCAGGTTCTGTGTCACTGTACTCTGGCCTGATCCAGGTTCTGTCCCACTGCATCCTGGCCTGATCCAGGTTCTGTGCCATTGTACTCTGGCCTAATCCAGGTTCTGTGCCACTGTACTCTGGCCTTGTCCAGGTTTTTTGCCACTGCATCCTGGCCAGGTCCAGGTTCTGTGCCACTGTACTCTGGCCTGATCCAGGTTCTGTGCCACTGCATCCTGGCCTGGTCCAGGTTCTGTGCCACTGTACTCTGGCCTGATCCAGGTTCTGTGCCACTGCATCCTGGCCTGGTCCAGGTTCTGTGCCACTGCATTCTGGCCTGGTCCAGGTTCTGTGCCACTGGAATCCTGGCCTGGTCCAGGTTCTGTGCCACTGTACTCTGGCCTGATCCAGGTTCTGTGCCACTGTATCCTGGCCTGGTCCAGGTTCTGTGCCACTGCATCCTGGCCTGATCCAGGTTCTGTGCCACTGTATTCTGGCCGAATCCAGGTTCTGTGCCACTGCATCCTGGCCTGGTCCAGGTTCTGTGCCACTGCATCCTGGCCTGGTCCAGGTTCTGTGCCACTGTACTTTGGCCAGATCCAGGTTCTGTGCCTCTGCATCCTGGCCTGGTCCAGGTTCTGTGCCTCTGCATCCTGGCCTGGTCCAGGTTCTGTGCCACTGCATCCTGGCCTGGTCCAGGTTCTGTGCCACTGCATCCTGGCCTGGTCCAGGTTCTGTGCCACTGCATCCTGGCCAGGTCCAGGTTCTGTGCCACTGTACTCTGGCCTGATCCAGGTTCTGTGCCACTGCATCCTGGCCTGGTCCAGGTTCTGTGCCACTGCATTCTGGCATGGTCCAGGTTCTGTGCCACTGCATCCTGGCCTGGTCCAGGTTCTGTGCCACTGTACTCTGGCCAGATCCAGGTTCTGTACCACTGCATCCTGGCCTGGTCCAAGTTCTGTGCCACTGCATCCTGGCCTGATCCAGGTTCTGTGCCACTGCATCCTGGCCAGGTCCAGGTTCTGTGCCACTGCATCCTGGCCTGATCCAGGTTCTGTGCCACTGTAATCTGGCCTGATCCAGGTTCTGTGCCACTGTATTCTGGCCTGGTCCAGGTTCTGTGCCACTGTACTCTGGCCTGGTCCAGGTTCTGTGCCGCTGTACTCTGGCCTGGTCCAGGTTCTGTGCCACTGCATTTTGGCCTGATCCAGGTTCTGTGCCACTGCATCCCAAAATGCATGACAAAGACTACTATAATCCTCGTGTGCATGCACACGGAGGGTCAACAGAGTATAGAATACTGATGTGCTGTTTCACCTTCTCTGGTGATATGTCACACATTAGTTTATTACATGTTTGGAGGTTGCTATTGTAGCTATATATAATTTGTCTGCCTGTCCATGCAAAGATACAAGTTTAATGGAGAGCAGATATACAACAGATGCAAGATCCTTTAATCTTGTTGTTTTTATATTATGCAGTTATGACACTTGCTCTGGTAATACATGTTCACACCGAGTTAATTATACAGCTTGCCCCTTCAATATTTGCATGTTAGCCCATGTGCAGTATCCATAAGCTGAATCTAAAATTATAGCCGTCAGCTCAAAATAATTTCATGCAATTTACTCTCAATGGAAAAAAAAAGTTAATTTCTATATTAAAGGACTAGACTTAACTGTACTCAAATTTTTTTTTAGATTGAACCCAGTTAAAGTTCAAAAAGCCAAAAACTAATCCCTTAAACTACCAAAATTAAAAACAAAAATTCAACTCTCAATGAGCCAAAATTAAATCAGCTCTCCTTCTCTAATCCACCAAGTGACTTGTTGGTCTGTTAATTCAATTAGAAAACATTTTCTGTGAGATACTAAATTATCAGAATTAGAAATTCCAGTTCTATTTACGTAGTCTCATGAAATATGCATTCTTGGAGAGGTAATGGCCCTCAGGGTAGAAGTTATTGTAGAATCCGAGACAGTACCGTTCAGTTTTGAAGCCCATGCTCTGGTAGAGCAGCATGGCTGGGTTGTCTACAGATACGTGAAGAGTGATATCTTTTCCCATGCAACTCTGAATGAGATGATACAGCATGATCTTCCCAACAGAGTGACCCTGGAAGTCTGGATGGACCAGAAGAAATGATATGTATGCCTCGTTAACCTTGACGTCTGGTGTCATGAAGGCACAACCCACTACAAGCTTCTTGTATAACACTATGCATGTGAAGTCTGGATACTGGAGACACTCCGACAGATCCACAGGCCAAAAGAAGTAAGAAATCAAGTTGTTGACAGCAGGCAAGTGGTGTTCTTGGAAATAGCAGAAGTCAATGGTGTCAGCTCTTTCTGACGGGTTAAAGCGCCGACATAAATCTACATTCACTGAAACTTTATGTGGAATAATATCGGAAGAGCGGAATATAAATGGCTTCAGTTTTCTGGCCGTATAAGGACTAGTGATGAGCTCCCCTTTACCTCCTGTATCAGATCCACACAGCATCTGTTTGAACGTCTTGTACTGAGGAGGCAGAGCATGGGAGAGCATTGGAATGACACACAGCTGGTCTAACACTTCCACTTCAGCTGACCGCGGAGCACACAGTCGAGCCTCAAGAGCCGTTTGACTATACGGAGGAACTCGACTGCTATCAGAGACTACTGAACTCAATTGAGGTATAACTTGCTCGTAGTACGGTAAACTACTGTCCACTACATACTTGACAGTTGAAGATAACAGACGGTAGATGAGTGCATCCAGGTCAAATGGCTTCAGATTGTAGACTCGCTGCTTCATCCGCACTTTTAGTTTGCGCAGAAGTCTGCTTGCCCTGGGGTCATGCTGCCTTGCTAATGAGCACTGCTCCAAATATTCCAAAACAACCATCTCTTGCTGTTCTGTCATAAACACGAGTGGAGAGGAACTTCCCTCAGCCCCTGCCGTTATAGACTGCTGATCATGACTCTGCTCTGAGCGATGAACACGCAACAGGGGAGGGGGAGGAGATGAACCAGAATCTGATAAAGTGGGAGGAAACATGGACTCCTTGCCACTGTTGAGTTTAGGTCTGGAGAGAGAGGGCACTTCATTGGATGCTCCTTGGATGAGGGGAGACATCACTTTCTGTCTCTTGGCAGGAGGGGGGCTACTGACTTCTTGGGAAGGCACTGGTTGTTTCCTGTTAACAGCTAACGGCCACAGAGCAGCCTTCAGTGATGGAGGAACAGTACTAGTGAGGGTCCACCACCCATGCTCACCAAACAAACTATACCCTACACACACACACAATAAATAAATAAATAAATAAAAAATGCCAATTTTCTTGTTGCTGCTAGATGGTCACGTGCACCTGGCAGAGCCAGGATGCCTGTACATTAAGCAGGCAATATGAGCCATAGCAAAGCTCCTGGAGCCGGGCTAGGAACTCACAGGAAAACAGACCTTACCTCACAGCAAGTGGTATGGGCACCCAAAGTCCCACCTAGACCATTGCTGTTTCATGAGAAAAGGCCTTGAATTTGTATACGCACACACGCTCACACACATGTAATACTCCACGCATTTAGAGACTCCTATATTTCAATATTTTCAACAAGACAATTCCCATACGCAACCAAGATTCTCACAGGCGACCAGGATTCTCACATGACATCACAATCGTCACAGGTGACTAGGATTCTCACAGGCGACCAGGATTCTCACATGCCATCACAATCGTCACAGGTGACCAGGATTCTCACCCGCGACCACAATCCTCACAGGTCACCAGGATACTCACATGTGACCAGGATTCTCACAGGCAATCATGATTCTCACACACAGCCATATTCCTCACAGGTGACAAGGATTCTCATCCGCGACCAGGATTCTCACAGGCAATCATGATTGTCACACGCAGCCATATTCCTCACAGGTGACAAGGATTCTCATCCGCGACCAGGATTCTCACAGGCAATCATGATTGTCACCAGGATTCTCAGAGGCGACCAGGATTCTCACAGGCAATCATGATTGTCACCAGGATTCTCAGAGGCGACCAGGATTCTCACAGGCAATCATGATTGTCACCAGGATTCTCAGAGGCGACCAGGATTCTCACAGGCAATCATGATTGTTACCAGGATTCTCAGAGGCGACCAGGATTCTCACAGGCAATCATGATTCTCACACGCTACTAGGATTCTCAGAGGTGACCAGATTCTCACCCACGACCACAATCCTCACACGCAACTAGGATTCTCACACGTGACCAAGATTCTCACACACATGACCAGGACTCTCACATATGCAACCAGGATTCTCACACGCGACCAGGATTCTCACAGGCGATCAGGATTCTCACACGCGACCAGGATTCTCACATAAATGACCAAGATTCTCACATACGCGACCAGGATTCTCATATATGACCAGGATTGTCACAGGCGATCAGGATTATCACATGCAACTAGGATTCTCACAGGTGATCAGGATTCTCACATACGCGACCAGGATTCTCATATATGACCAGGATTGTCACAGGCGATCAGGATTGTCACACACGACCAGGATTCTCGCAGGTGATCAGGATTCTCACATACGCGACCAGGATTCTCATATATGACCAGGACTTTCAAAGGTGATCAGGATTCTCATAGGCTATCAGGATTCTCACACGCGACTAGGATTCTCACGTGCAACTAGGATTCTCATAGGAGCCTAGGATTCTCACAGGTGATCAGGATTCTCACATACGTGACCAGGATTCTCACAGGTGATCAGGATTGTCACACGCATCTAGGATTCTCACAGGTGATCAGGATTCTCACATACGCGACCAGGATTTTCACAGGCGACCAGGATTCTATCATGTGACTAGGATTAGGATTGATAGCATGATCAAGAAAAACATTTTGTAGCACAAATCCATTTTTATAGATATCATGAAATCAATTTTGTGTACTTGTATACTAACCTGACTTGAAGGTGGTGGGGCAGTGCACAGACAGAGTTCCAGCCACAGTACTGTGCCAAGATTGAGTCTTCTTACGGTGAGGCATAAGAACATTCCAGTTGCTACGAATAAACCCACAAATATCCTCATTCCATCGATAGAAACCACGCTTGCCTCCACGCCCATTCATTATCAGATTATAGAGGGCCAGATGAGTCACATAAACCCTGAATACATTACACAACAACCCTTTACCTACTGACAAATCTTTACTACTTTTACAAACCATTGCAGATGAGGTCTCTCCCAGCTTTCTCTGCCTGTGGAGCTACACGGGGAACAAGTGAACAAATACAAGTTGTCTCCTAGGAATACTGGCGGCTTCACTCCTCTCAGACACCGCACGTGATACAGTCCCTTGCATTTCGAGCATTCTAGAGGTAATATTTTCTCTTTGAACAAGATGGGTTTGCTGCAGTAACCGCACTGTCCTACAACCTTGGAGACGTCTCCTGCTTTAGCGGAGGCCACCGCTAGCTCACCGTCTGCAGCCATTCTGCATTACGCGGTTCACACGCGGCTTATCTGCCACATAGCAGCTCCGGAAAGGAGAGGCAGAATAAGTATTTTAGGGTCTGGTCGTTGATTTTAAAAACTTCGGCGTTGACAATAAGTGGGCGTTGCTAAGAAGCTCCTGCTAGCGTAGTAAGCGGGAGGTGTAATAGCTTACATTACGATGGCTGGCGGACAACTTTTGACACTGCTGCGGCTGCTGACGGAGAAAGAAGGAGAGGTAAGCTGTGTGAATTTGTTATCTCTGGAGCTATAGCCTGCTTCTCTTGCTAGGATGAGAGATGCGAGTCTGTTGGGGAAGGGCTGCATATATTCTGCCTGTGTTATCATGAGCAAAGAAACTTCACCAACACGCCTCATCAGTCCAAGTTCAAGAAGGTGAGTCAAGAAGGTGAGCTAGAGTAGGAGCAGACCAACAAGCTGCAGTGTAAGTAGTTGTGAGGACTATTCCTAGAGCTATGTAGTTCTGGCAATGTATACACCACTCCGATGCTAAACCTAAGACTGCTCCTTTAGCTCTGGCAATTATTTTTTAATTGAATGTATGCAATGACTAGTCTTGCAGGCCAGACCCTTTACCTAATTGCTCTACTTGGAAAGGTGTGGCTACTCTAACAAGTTTGGTATCTCCCATTTGTATTACACTGTCAACTGCTTCTAAAACTCAAAAGTACACCCATGAGAGTACAATTGTACCTGCACCACTTTCTTCGTCAAAGTCTTCCTGGTTGGTAATTTTTTTTTAATGTTTCAAATTTGCTTACATCATCTTTTGCTGATGAAATGAGTGGCTACCTTGTGGACAACATGACATGTGAAGTCTGGATACTGGAGACACTCCGACAGATCCACAGGCAATGTGGACAATTTCACAGCTTTTAAGCATAGAAAACAATGTACACAATCTTCACTTCATTGTAGTGAAGCCAAGTCCACCGATCAAACCAACTAGCTTGAAAACTACATTCCAAAATTGTCTTCTTCCCAAACTTTCTTTTTGGGAAGTTAAAGACAACGGCTGATGCGGAGATTCCGTCTCGCGACTCGCTATTATAGTCGATGAAGACACTCCCGGTGGAAAGACTAGCGACACTTTACCAACAGAGGAAGGTCCGATTTTTTTGCCGACCTTTACCCGGTAACTTATTAAATGTACACGCCCACCTTTTCCAAAAAAAGGTTCGACCAAGGTCGGACTGGTCGGACCATCTACTACGGCCCTGGCATCACTACTCATGGATGAGCTGGCACTATAGTATCACTACTCATGGATGAGCTGGCACTATAGTATCACTACTCATGGATGAGCTGGCACTATAGTATCACTACTCATGGATGAGCTGGCACTATAGTATTACTACTCATGGATGAGCTGGCACTATAGTATCACTACTCATGGATGAGCTGGCACTATAGTATCACTACTCATGAATGAGCTGGCACTATAGTATCACTACTCATGGATGAGCTGGCACTATAGCATCACTACTCATGGATGAGCTGGCACTATAGCATCACTACTCATGGATGAGCTGGCACTATAGTATCACTACTCATGAATGAGCTGGCACTATAGTATCACTACTCATGGATGAGCTGGCACTATAGTATCACTACTCATGGATGAGCTGGCACTATAGTATCACTACTCATGGATGAGCTGGCACTATAGTATCACTACTCATGGATGAGCTGGCACTATAGTATCACTACTCATGGATGAGCTGGCACTATAGTATCACTACTCATGGATGAGCTGGCACTATAGTATCACTACTCATGGATGAGCTGGCACTATAGTATCACTACTCATGGATGAGCTGGCACTATAGTATCACTACTCATGGATGAGCTGGCACTATAGTATCACTACTCATGGATGCGCTGGCACTATAGTATCACTACTCATGGATGAGCTGGCACTATAGTATCACTACTCATGGATGAGCTGGCACTATAGTATCACTACTCATGGATGAGCTGGCACTATAGTATCACTACTCATGGATGAGCTGGCACTATAGTATCACTACTCATGGATGAGCTGGCACTATAGTATCACTACTCATGGATGAGCTGGCACTATAGTATCACTACTCATGGATGAGCTGGCACTATAGCATCACTACTCATGGATGAGCTGGCACTATAGTATCACTACTCATGGATGAGCTGGCACTATAGTATCACTACTCATGGATGAGCTGGCACTATAGTATCACTACTCTATGAAATATGAAATATATTGGAGCATGTTGGGTGGTATGATGTCTGTCCACAGTTCCAGATGGGGAACATGCCTGAGACCTCACTGGAAGTCAACCCTTTACCCGACACCTGTTGTAGTTTATACATATTCTCCCCCTCCTATTGCCTCATGTAGTTGCTACTAGCAACGAGGGAATGGCTGATAGAAGCTTGGCCCATCTCCAAATCATCTCAAAGGTCGGAGTACAGAGTTGGAAAGGATGGTGTCGAGTTAAGTGTGTTACACAGTGGTCTGATGACTCTGAGGCTGCTGCTGAGAGATGTGGACATGCAGCACGTGCTACTAGCCCACAACCACACCTTACCCACTCTAGCTGAATTTCTCTCACAGTTGGTGAGTCTTCATTTCTCTCCAGGACCAGATAACCACACCTTACCAGATCACACTTTTTCAACAGACCTGCTCAAAGAGCTGACAAGTGAGATGACATGTTTGAGTTTGTATGTGTGTTAATTTCTCTCTCTCAATAGATATATTCCAGAAAGTCTCCAACACAAGCACTTACAGGGAATTGCTGGTGAAGTATGAGGTCCACGCCCACTTGGTGAAGCTGCTGTGGTCACATGACCTGGTCTCCCTCCAGTGTTCCCTGTGTGCCCTCATCAACCTCTGTAAGACGTACGTAGATACACACACACACGGCAGAGTGATGGTGCACTGAGGGGTGGGGAGGGACACTCCCACTTTCTGAAGTTCATATGAGCTGCATGGCTGTTGATGTGATGTTGTGTGGGTTCAAAGGGTGTTCATTATTCAAACAGCACTTCATACTCTGTGTGTGTGTGTGTGTGTGTGTGTGTGTTCAGGCCCAGTGTCTGTGTGGGTGTGGCCAGACTGTCAGTTGTCGTGCCACTCTTGTATATTGTGTCTTCTTATGACACCATGTCTCGTCACCTAGCAGCAGACTTACTGCTATTGCTGAGTCAGCAACCTGCTTTCAAACAGCAGGTGCAAGAGTGTGACAGCCTTCCAGCATGCCTAAGGCAAGGAACACACCCTACCACTCCCCCCTCTGCCCCGCCCTTTATTGTTCTAAACTTGCAGTATTCTGAAAAGTGAAGACCTTCATCTTCTTCATCGCATGGTGGGTGTGGTCGAGGGTTTAGCTGAGGCCACTTACTTCCAGGAGGAGATGCGCCAACTTGGGGGAATCCCCTTGCTCTTGAACATCCTCAAGTAAGTGTGTTGGGGGAATCCCAGTCAGTGATCACTATTAAGAAAGTTCCAATGATTCAGTCATTCTGGGCTGAAAATGTACTATTATTATGAAAGTTATTGTAACAGCGTCTCTGTGGCTGGATGGGATGAAGTGTATTTACTCAACTCATTGAACAGAATGAATCTTGCTAAGCACTTGGTGTGTAGGACTTTGTGTTTGCATAAATGTCTACATATTTATGGAATCTTTTGTTTGGTATTATACGTTTTCCTGTTTCCCTCTGTGGTTTGTACACCATTTATTTAGTATGGAGTTGTTGTCTCGTTATTTCAAGAAAACTTTGTTCCATGTTACAGACAGAAGGTATTGAATGACGAAGATGGTTCTCAGCATGCTCAGATTGTGGCACTGCGAGCTGTGTGCTGTGGTGCTCTCACACGTCTCTTGCTGGACGACAACAATGCACAGTTGATAGCTCAGGTAAACAAATAGGGTAAAGGGTCACACTCCAGGTTGGTGTCGCCTCTCTTACAGTATGTGTGGTAAAGGGTGGCATACCACACAGATTGCTTTATAGTGTGTCACAGTAGTGATGACATCTGTACCACACTGTGGAATACTGCATGCTTATGTGGTATATGATGTATTTGTGGTGTTGTCAGGGTAACGGAGTGTTCCTGATAGCCACTAACATCCTCCCAACGCAGCACAACGTACCTACAAGACTACGAGAGAACTTGCAACGTCATGCTCTGCGTGCACTCAGGTCAGAGGTCACTGGTGGCATGAATTTAATTAAAGGGTGTGGCTTAGTCTCGTATCATATGTTGTCATATCTATTAGATATTTGTTCAGCATGGAGCGGAACAGGAGAGTGTTTAAGAAGTTGTTTCCCCCGGATCTCTTCACCGCCTTCATCGACGTGGGCCATTACAATAGCCGACTGGCTTCTTACTCCCAATTAGTGCACACCATCAACGGCTTCTCTGTAAGGGGGTGTGTCAAATTTATAATGTTGGATTTTTATGGTGTCTATTTAGGAGAGTCAATTGTCTGAGATTGCGGCCAGCATTGACAGTGTGAATCAGGACCACGCCCCTCTTTTTACCCTGTCTGGTTACATTGTGTTAGATCTACTAGGATCTGGTTCATTTGGCAGTGTCTACAAAGTAAGTGGGTGTGGCTAAGAAAGGGGTGTTAATGCAACATTAAAACATTAACAACACCAGCAACATTAACAACATTGCCAGCAACATTAACAACGCCAGCAACATTAACAACGCCAGCAACATTAACAACGCCAGCAACATTAACAACGCCAGCAACATTAACAACGCCAGCAACATTAACAACGCCAGCAACATTAACAACGCCAGCAACATTAACAACGCCAGCAACATTAACAACGTCAGCAACATTAACAACGCCAGCAACATTAACAACGCCAGCAACATTAACAACGCCAGCAACATTAACAACGCCAGCAACATTAACAACGCCAGCAACATTAACAACGCCAGCAACATTAACAACGCCAGCAACATTAACAACACCAGCAACATTAACAACACCAGCAACACTGACACAACAATGGGAGCTTTAGTGATGCTAGGATCGTTGTATTCAGGTGTTTATCTGCGGACAGTTACCTAGCAACCATAGCTTGCAAAGAGTGAATGTGTCTAATCAACAAACTAAATGTTATTGAGTGTGTGTGTGTGTGAGTGTGTGTGTGAGTGTGTGTGTGTGTGAGTGTGTGTGTGTGTGTGTGTGAGTGTGTGCGTGTGTGTGTGTGTGTGTGTGTGTGTGTGTGTGTGTGATACAGGTCTGACTGTGATTTCATATGATCACTTCTTGTTGTTAATTGGAAGTTTTAAATGTTTCTGGTTATTTGTGTTGTGCACGGGCAGTGATTCTGTACTGCTCACAAAGACCAGGTTATCTCAGGTGAGGTAGTGATTAGTAACTGAATGCAAGAAATGGTTTAGTGCAAACAAACGGGAGATAATCCTGAGATAATCCTGAGATAATCCTGAGATAATCCTGAGATAATCCTGAGATAATCCTGAGATAATCTGTGACTCGATCCAATCACTTCATTTGAAGGAAACTAATGATAATATTGCAATTAGTAAACATCTTCATAGTGATGCATTAATGCTCTAGATAGTGAGATGTGGTGAGGTATGGTGAGATATGGTCAGATATGGTGAGGTATAGAAAGTGTCAAATGCTCATCTAGTCAGTCATGTACGATTGTAGGTGAGAAAGGAGGGGTCAGAGGTGCTGTATGCTCTGAAGGAGATTCGTGGCAATCACCCTAGCCTGGGGCAGACACTAGGGGAGAGATCAACATCACTGAAGAGACTCTTCAATGAAGTGGAGATCACTAGAGAGCAACTCAGACATTCAAACATTGTCCTCTACCACACATGCTTCCAGGAAGGTGGGTGAGGGTGTGGTCTTCAGTGGGTGTGGTCTTGATTTGACGTCATACTCTAGATGTTAATAAATTGAGATGATAAAACATGTATTGCTTAGTGAACCATTCAGTTAAATAGAAATAGAAAATCTTTCTAATTATGTTATACACTACATCTGGTTATACACTACATCTGGTTATACACTACATCTGGTAATACACTACATCTGGTTATACACTACATCTGGTTATACAGTTTGACATGCACACATTTCGTAAATTATTTTATGCTATGACTTTAGTATGTATTGGTCACATGACTGTCAGGTGATCATCTCTACATCGTTATGGAGTTATTGGAAGGGGCACCTCTCATTGACTACATAGCATCTATGGATGAGAAGGGTTCAAAGTTCAGCGAGGATCGGTTGTGGCGTATATTTGTCCAGCTGTTGCAGGCGTTGAGGTACCTCCACAAAGACAAGAAAGTCATCCACAGAGACTTGTCATCCGCCAACATCATGCTCAACGAACAGGACAAACTCACTATCAGTGCGTGCTGTGGGTGTGGCGGGGGAGGGGTTTGACACTGGTATCATAATAGAACTACATAGTTCTATTAAGTATCGTTGTATAACTTTGTTATGTGGGTGTGGTTTTGTTTTTATGATGCTATTGTGTTTGGTATTAGCTGATTTTGGACTGGCCAAGATGAAGCAGAGAGAGTTCAGTGTAATGAAGAGTGTCGTGGGAACCATGCTATACTGGTGGTGAGGTGGATCACACATGTCATGCAACACATGTCATGCAACACATGTCATGTAACACATGTCACGCAACACATGTCATGTAACACGTGTCATCTAACACGTGTCATCTAACACGTGTCATCTAACGCGCGCCGTGCAACACGTGTTGTGATCATACACACTTTGTAGCTGATTTTTTTCCGTTGTTGATGTGACTGGATATTCCAGTGCACTGTCACATGAAGCACATGTTTGGATAATTTGAACACATTATCTAACTGGACTGGCGATCTGGTAGTGAGGTGTGTGTGTGTGTGTGCGTGTGTAGTCCAGAGCTGGTAGAGAATGAGCCATATACGGAGACAGCAGATGTGTGGGCTGCAGGTTGCATCCTTTACCAGATGGCAATGCTCCGCCCACCATTTCAGTCTAGCAACTTGCTGGCATTGGCTAAGAAGGTAAGGTGTGGGCAGATTCTGTGATTATGAAACTAATGATGTTGCTTTACTGCTGCTGTGTATTTGATGATGCTTTACCAGATGCTTTACTGGTGTTCATGCTTCGACATGTCTGTGTGGGTGTTGGACCCGCCCACTATCGCATATGTATGCTTTGCCCCTCCCTTTCCAGTCAATCTCACTGCACATGTATAGCATCCTCCACCCCCTGACAAGCCCCACCCCCTGACAAGCCCCACCCCCTCCCCATTCTCTATATAAGTGATAAAGGAGACACTTTACCTTATGTTGATGTGTTGCTATAGATTGTAGAGGTGACCTATGACCCCATCCCCCCAGGTGTCTACTCTGTTCTTGTGGGAGAGGTCGTGTCTAGTTGTCTTACGGCTGACCCAAAGCAACGACCCGACACAGTCAAGGTATGAACACGCACTCTACCAGCAAGTCCCTAACTTCTCCCCTCAATACATGCACACACATACACACACACATTGACCTTGACCTTGACAGGAAGCCACCCATTGGATGGTGCTTCTCTACCACAAGTGACAGACTAAATCAGTTATTAATGTTTCTGACGAGTGGTGACACATCTGTGTCTATCAATGTCTTGCTTTTGTCTGAATGCTCTCTCACACACACTACACTGGTATGGCTTATCTGTAGCTGTACTGCTACCACTGCTCTCAATACTGTCTTCCACACGTGTCCTTCTCTCATCCTCTGCCACTCTAACCTCAGTCACATCCTCGAGTCCTGTCCTGCAACTTCTCCTCCAACGCACATACACACACACATACACACATGCACACACACACACACACACCTCTTGTTATCTCTTTCTCTCTCCTTCCTGATCTCTCCCTCTCTCTCTCTCTCTCCATGCAGCTGGGTGGTCAGTTGAGTAGTGTCCTGATGTCTTACATGGACTTGTTGAGCTCATCCAAAGAAACTTTAGAGAAAAGACTACATAAAGAGAAACAGAGGACAGTCAGGTTAGTGGGAGGGACAAGTGGGTGTGGCCTAAGTGAGTGAGGCACTTTTGGGTGTAACTCAATTGAGATTTCGCTGTGTTTGGTACGTGCTACCTCTGTGGTAAATAGTGAGTACTCAGTATGTTGTCCATTTGGTATTGCCTACTGTGTCTGGGGTAGTGACAGGCTGCCTAGAAGTAGTGTTGACTCTGTCTAGTGACTGTGAGACTCTCTATCAGCAAGTGGAGTGTGTGTGTGTGTGTGTGTGTGTGTCAGTCAAACCATCCCAACTCTGCTACTTACACTGAGTTGCAACTACACGTGTTCGGGCCTATTCGAGCCTGAAGGTATTGTCTATCACAGAAGTCTAGCCCCTCCCACCAATACATGTAACTTAGCGTAGGTAGTGCCCAGGACTAACTCTAAACTGAGCTGCTAATTGTGTCTATTGTATAGTGCTAATTGTTTGGGTGTGTTTCTCCATTCATTCTGCTTGTATGTCACCTCTTTATATAGTTTGTGTGTGTCAGTAAAGATTCAGTTCTTTGTACTCATCATTTAGTTCCTGAGATCTATTTTACTTCAAGTTCCTAACCCTCTCATAGTGAAGTCCTTCACACTAGAGGGTGGACCCTCTCTTAGTGAAGTCCTTCACACTAGAGGGTGGACCCTCTCTTAGTGAAGTCCTTCACACTAGAGGGTGGACCCTCTCTTAGTGAAGTCCTTCACACTAGAGGGTGGACCCTCTCTTAGTGAAGTCCTTCACACTAGAGGGTGGACCCTCTCTTAGTGAAGTCCCTCACACTAGAGGGTGGACCCTCTCTTAGTGAAGTCCTTCACACTAGAGGGTGGACCCTCTCTTAGTGAAGTCCTTCACACTAGAGGGTGGACCCTCTCTTAGTGAAGTCCTTCACACTAGAGGGTGGACCCTCTCTTAGTGAAGTCCTTCACACTAGAGGGTGGACCCTCTCTTAGTGAAGTCCTTCACACTAGAGGGTGGACCCTCTCTTAGTGAAGTCCTTCACACTAGAGGGTGGACCCTCTCTTAGTGAAGTCCTTCACACTAGAGGGTGGACCCTCTCTTAGTGAAGTCCTTCACACTAGAGGGTGGACCCTCTCTTAGTGAAGTCCTTCACACTAGAGGGTGGACCCTCTCTTAGTGAAGTCCTTCACACTAGAGGGTGGACCCTCTCTTAGTGAAGTCCTTCACACTAGAGGGTGGACCCTCTCTTAGTGAAGTCCTTCACACTAGAGGGTGGACCCTCTCTTAGTGAAGTCCTTCACACTAGAGGGTGGACCCTCTCTTAGTGAAGTCCTTCACACTAGAGGGTGGACCCTCTCTTAGTGAAGTCCTTCACACTAGAGGGTGGACCCTCTCTTAGTGAAGTCCCTCACACTAGAGGGTGGACCCTCTCTTAGTGAAGTCCTTCACACTAGGAGGGTGGACCCTCTCTTAGTGAAGTCCTTCACACTAGAGGGTGGACCCTCTCTTAGTGAAGTCCTTCACACTAGAGGGTGGACCCTCTCTTAGTGAAGTCCTTCACACTAGAGGGTGGACCCTCTCTTAGTGAAGTCCTTCACACTAGAGGGTGGACCCTCTCTTAGTGAAGTCCTTCACACTAGAGGGTGGACCCTCTCTTAGTGAAGTCCTTCACACTAGAGGGTGGACCCTCTCTTAGTGAAGTCCTTCACACTAGAGGGTGGACCCTCTCTTAGTGAAGTCCTTCACACTAGAGGGTGGACCCTCTCTTAGTGAAGTCCTTCACACTAGAGGGTGGACCCTCTCTTAGTGAAGTCCTTCACACTAGAGGGTGGACCCTCTCTTAGTGAAGTCCTTCACACTAGAGGGTGGACCCTCTCTTAGTGAAGTCCTGCACACTAGAGGGTGGACCCTCTCTTAGTGAAGTCCTTCACACTAGAGGGTGGACCCTCTCTTAGTGAAGTCCTTCACACTAGAGGGTGGACCCTCTCTTAGTGAAGTCCTTCACACTAGAGGGTGGACCCTCTCTTAGTGAAGTCCTTCACACTAGAGGGTGGACCCTCTCTTAGTGAAGTCCTTCACACTAGAGGGTGGACCCTCTCTTAGTGAAGTCCCTCACACTAGAGGGTGGACCCTCTCTTAGTGAAGTCCTTCACACTAGAGGGTGGACCCTCTCATAGTGAAGTCCTTCACACTAGAGGGTGGACCCTCTCTTAGTGAAGTCCTTCACACTAGAGGGTGGACCCTCTCTTAGTGAAGTCCTTCACACTAGAGGGTGGACCCTCTCTTAGTGAAGTCCTTCACACTAGAGGGTGGACCCTCTCTTAGTGAAGTCCTTCACACTAGAGGGTGATCCTTCCTAGCTAACTGATTTGTGATCAGCCCTATATCTGGTCGTTCAACAAGAACCCCTGGGACCTGGGAAACTATTCTACTCTTCACTGCAGTGCCTTACAGCGCTAGTGCACCTGGACTGAACCTAATGCTAATTTCACTCCAGTGTTGTGTTGAGCATTAACTTGTGCCGAGAAACTAGAAGTGAGAAACTGGCAATGCATGTTGAGAGGAGTGGCTGGAAGATCATTAGCTCATTAGGAATAATTGAAGTAATTGGATTTATTTGGGGAATGTAGTATTGCACGTGCTAGTGATAGAGGCTGTGTGTGAACTCAGAATGAAGCTATTCTGTGAGAGGAATTGCATGTGATGTGTGAAAGTTGTTGAGACAGCAACACTCCCCCGCGTTAGCTCGGACAGGCAGATTGAAAATGGGAGACAGATAGTGAAACTCTCTTAATATGCAATGAATGCACATTTAGTAGCACGTGTGCTGTAAACTAAAAATATTATTGGCTTCTCTTATCATGTGATATTGTGCCACTCCCCTTTATTGTGCCCCTCCCACATACAGACACTACCACAAGGCACTCACTTCTGAGAGACGGTATCACCAGTTACTGTCTGCCTCGTCCAGTGTGACTGAAGACCACACCCCTCATGGACACACCCCTAGTGACACTCGCATTCCTTCTTCCAACACATCGTCTCAAGTCTGTCGTCAACTGTCGGGTGCATTTACCTCCGCACAGACCACTGTGGGCAACGCCCTCCCCTCAGGAGAGGACCTTGAAGACCCCCTGCAGTGTAGCACTTCTGGGAGCGTGTTCGCTGGTGATGATAGAGAAGAGGATAAGGGGGTGGGGCGTGGGGACGTTAGAGAAGAGAATAAGGGGGTGGGGCGTGGGGATGTTAGAGAGGGTGTGGAGATGGAGAATACCCGGGTTTGGTATCCACTTGGCTACGCGGAGCATCAACCTGCATCACCACAGGTAGCTGTCAGAGGGTGTGGTCACCCCGCCCCTTTACCATCCACTCAGTCCTCAGTGGAGTCATCTTTGTTATTGTCTCGCATGGGACAGTTGCCTAGGCGAACCTCAGCTCCTGCTAGAACTACTTCCTGGAGTTCTGCACCCTTCAGTTACCATGGCAATACTGCACCCTTGTCTCCTCTGGCAGCTGGACGGAAGAGCAGGACTCCATCAGGTAAAGGGTTGACACTGCTCAACCAGAGTTGTTGGACTATCTGTCACAGGTTGTATAGTTGTGTACTTCAGTAACTCGTGTGTGTGTGTGTGTGTGCAGTCAGAGAGAGAGAGATGTGTTAGTCCTTTATCTCCCCCCCTCCCCCCTCCCCCCCCCCCCCCTTCCCCAATTCCTTTTGTCTCTGCCATTTCACCTTTTCTTCTCATTATCTCTCTTCCTGGTGTGTGTGTGTGTGTGTGTGTGTGTCTCATACACTACTTGTCTCTCTCTCAGCGTCCTCTACAGTGAGTATCTCTCCCAAACACCTGAGAGAAGTCACTGATCCCATCCTCTCTCTCCTCACTCCTCTGCACAAGCTCCTCTACCTCTCTGAGCTGCCTCCTAGCAACACACTCTCTGCTAGACGCACACTCATACTCCATTACAAACGCTATCTGTTTTGCGGTAAAGGGAGTGCACCGGAACTGAAGGCGGAACTTTATCAGTTGGCATCTGGATCTACGGAGACATTGCGCATGTTTGAAGGAGGTGGGTGTGGTTATCAAGGGGGCGGGACTCGTCTTGTGGAGGAAGCGTTGAAGGAGATGAAGGAAGTAGGTGTGGTTCACGATGCATTGCAGCGAGACACTATTAGCTACGGTGTGTTACTGCAAGTTATAGAGAGTCTATCCTTGGAGTGTGGTTACTATGGCAATATCAGCACACAGAAAAACAAGTAATATCAATTTTTAACCCTCTCACTATCATTCACTTTTTACTCATGAATAAGTAGTTCAGATATGAATTTTAATATATAAATAAACCATAAAAATTCATTGTAATTCTTGATGGTTGCAGGGAGGAAAAAAAAAGGGGGGGGGGGGGGGGGGGTAAGAAGGGATGATTGAGATAAACATAGTCTCCTACATTGTTTGTGGACATAGCCATGCAGGGACATCTTCAGCAGGAGCTGTCACCTCTCTCTCTCTCTCTAAATGTCATAATCAGCACCAATGGGTTTTATAGGCATATTCAAGGCTTTACGGAGTGTTTGGTGGGTGACTTGCTCCTGCCTTGAGAGTTTATGGGCCATTGGGTGGTAGAGGGGTGTGGTTAGGGGTGTGGTTAGCTCTGCTGCGGTCTTGACCAGTCCTCTCTCATACAAGTATCTCGCTAGTTCTCTGCGGTCGGCAAGGTTCTCCTCCCGTGAAGACTGGCATTGTTTGAATTGTCTGCGAGACAGGGAAGAGGAGCATTCCTTGGTGTGCCAGCGATGGCTCAGGGCTACGTCAGGAGCACGCAACACCTTCATCCTACTTCGCACAATCTTGTTGAAGAGCAGGACATCCTCACCGCCCCATCCCACAATGTTGGTGTCAAAACCTCCCACCTTCACGTAGTCCGACTTGTAGATGCATAGCATGCCAAATGAGTAGTAGGCCCAATGCCCGTGCTGTCGCTGCAGGTGTGTTTGAGGTGGCAGGTTTCTGTTCCAATACACATACTCCATATTGTACAGTTTGAAAAATTCAGGATAATACACCCTCTTGCCTTCCACGGTGTTGCTACGACAACGGTCCAGGAATGATTTGGTGATAGTCATGTCCACATCGCAGACGAATGCCAGCTGGTGAGGAGTCAGACTGGAGAAGCCGAGGTCTAGTGCCCGCGCTCTAGTGAACTGTCCTTTACCTTCTAGCACCTTCACCTGCATGTTCTGGTAGCGCTGGCGGTATTCCTCCACGAGTTGCCCAACTTCCTTGACATCACTGGCTCCGTACACACACAAGACAAGCTCCGCCTCCTGTTCCTCCGCTAGCACTAACGTCTCGTACATTCTCATGAACTCTTTGAACCTTGCCGTCACCTTGGAGAGTGGCACTAGGAAGCGTATGTTGGTGTGAGTGTTGAAAGTCTTCACAGTAGCGATGAAGTTGGTGGCCAGGGGTCGGACTAGGTTCACTCTGTGTGACAGCTGGTGGTTGGAGCCGTCTGTCAGCAGGTAATCTATAATATACTCACTGCCGACGTACGGGTTGTGCCGCAGCCACCCATTCACTAGCTTCTTAAATTTGAGTGGCTTCCCGTGCTCCTTGCAGCTTTTCTGTATGGCTCTGGTCAGTGCTTGCTGTAGTTCCATCTTGGTGTTGCGTTTCAACTTGAGTTTGAAGCTGGGCTGTACGCTAGCTTCTTCATAGATCATTTTCACATCAAAATACTCCCAAGGATAATAGTCGTATATTGTTCGAGATTCAAACTCTGGAGGTATATCTGGAATGGCCCCACTAGAGGGGCAGTGTGCTGTGGAGGAGGAGCTCTGGCACGAGCACACAGATACTGTGCAGTCCTCCTCTGAGGATGGGGGATAGAAACTGCCACTCTTACTATTGCACAGCTCTTTCACTTCGAGTTCCAGGGCACGTGTGGTTGCCAGGGAGACCTCTAGCTCCGCCCTTTTGTAATGATGCTGTAGCAAGTGGAGCTCGTCGTGTTGCTTTACTGGACCGTACGTGACTAGAGATGAAAACACGTCACTGTTAGTCCGCAAGAACTGGGGAGATAAGGGAACAGAAGAGGAATCTACAAACACTCCTGATAGCTAAGGAACACACACACACACAAACACACATTATTCTAATTAAGTTAACTTTTGTATGCATGTCATACTCACATACACACATGCATACACACACGCATACACACACATGGCAAGTAAATAATGACAGGGAAGTGAGTGGGTAGGTTATTATCAAGCTAGTGAAGCGAGTGAGATACTATTAGTGGATAATGCATAATCAGGTACATGTTATATGTATATATGTATGTATGGATGGTACGTATGCCCTTTAAACACGTGCGCGGATACCCTTTTTTCTCCTAATAACACGACTTTTTAGGTTTGACCCCAGCCTCTTCTTATACTACAGCATTAACAAGTCTTGCTTTAAACTTAGGCTCAAAATTGTGAGAGAATTCCTTCGAAAACGCTTGTTTTTCAAGTCACAAAAAGTTGCTGCGACCAGTTACTATGGCATTGAAGGACCCTTTACCAGTCATAATTTCAAAACTGCGCCATTTTTGGTGGAGCTGTGAAGTGCCTGTTGTTGGTTGCCAAGAGCCACTGGTAGTCAGAATGGCTTACTATTAATGCTAAGGAAGCTACCACCACTAAGAGAAGCTGAAGTAAGTACGGATTCCTATTCTGTTATCTAGAAGCTACAAAAATAACTCTGGCTTTTTTTTCTTTTTTTTTGTAGCCCAGAGCTTGTTGTCGAGAGTGACTGGTAAATTCAGATAGTCAGAATAGCTCTACAGACATCACCACTGCTCAGGTAAGAAAGTAATTTTGTATTTGTTTGCTAAAATTAATATTTTTGTAGTTGAAAGCTTGTTTGTAAAAAAATAGTGGTAGTTCAGATAGCTTAAATTTGATACTACAGAAGTTACCAATACTCAGGATATCTTAGGTAAATAGTATTCCATATTTGTTGGCTAAAAATACAAAAATAACACTGGCCTATTTTTTGTACCTGAGAGCTTGTTAAGAGTTACTGGTAATTGAGGTAGTCAGAATGGCTTAAGTTTGATACTACAGACTCAGGTGAGAAAGTAATTTTGTATTTGTTTGCTAAAATTAATGGTCCACTGCAATTGTACAGTGTTACATGAACTGAATGCAGTAACAATACAGTTGTTTTATGTTACCTAACTAGGTAGGCTCACTCGCCATTTGTGCACAAGCACACCACTAGCTATTGTTCAATCAATAACTCAACCACATTACACACACACATACATACACACATACACACACATACATACACACACATGCACATTTCTACACTGTGTCAGAAGCAATTTGTATATCGACTGTTTCACTGTTGGGCACAAATGAGGTAGATACTGAAAGTTATTTTAAAAGCAACCAATCAAATGACTCGTATGCACTTAGATACATACTTCACTGAGCATGCTACATTTGTCCTTGTCCCTATCATTTAGCCACGCCCACCATGTTCCATGACCTTACTGACCTTTGACTTGGGCAGACAATAAGTCCGTACAATCTGTTCCGCACACGCCCCCACGCTACTGTCATTCATACACTCCTCCATGTGGGCGTGGCCAGCACAACTCTTCAAACATGAATTGAGCAGTTTCATCAATCCACGACTGGCAAGAATGGCTGTATCATCTTGAGCCACGCCTCCCTTTCTCTCCCAGCACTGGGGGTCTGGTCCAATAATGAGGGGGACATCCTCATCAAGAGATTCTAGAACACGTTCCAGTTGTCGCATTTGGATGTAGGTGTGGCTTGTTGCCACTAGAAACCAGAGGTGAGAGTTTAGAAAATGATGGGTCATGTGTGACAATACATACAGCTGCAGAGCCAATGTGGTGGGTGTGGCAGGTGGGTGGAGCTCCACTAGCTGCATACCCAGAGCTCTGGCTTGTAGCACGGTCATATTACTCTCTTGAAAGTTATAAAACACCAGTCGGTTGACCTCTTGACCCCAAGTCTCAAAGACAGACTCCGCCCACTCAAGCTGAGCACCCACCTTGACCACACCCACTGCCAGATGATCTTTTGATTGTTTACTCGGAGAGAGTGACTCAAGTATTTTATTACGCTGCTCTTGCACGGAAATATCAGAAGTGGGAGAGGTCGTTGGTGTTACCATAGTGATCTTATCTGTTGCCTCGGATATTGTTCCCATGGAAATTGTTGCCTCATAAATTATTTTTCCACTGGAACAGACACACCTTTCTTTGTTTGAATCCCCGCCCATTGTGCTGCCTTTCTCCTGCCGCACTTCCAACCGATTGACTGACATTGATGATCTATCGCTATTGGCAACCGGAACTTCTCTGAGCAAAGAAGGAGATGTCGACCAGAACATGAGAGTCATGGTGTAAATTATAGCTCCACCCATGACCACGCCTCCTAGGAATGGCATCCACTTGCCTCTTATCAGACCCATACCTAAATACATTGCATAACAATTTATCCACTGACATACCTTAAGCTATAGACAGACAAACAACATGACAGCAATATTGTTGTTGTTGTCATAGTGAGTGAATCAATGCTGTGGACCTCTACAGGCAGTCATACAACCAGGAGTTACAACTGCATGTCTGAAATGTTCTAAGACACACACACACCACCAGCAATTCACTAACACATGGCAAAACCAGTCCTGCTCATTTCATTCACAAACACGTCTCTCTCCCCTCCACCCACTTCCCCATGCGCACACACACACACACACAATATAATCGATGTTTTCCTGGTATGAGTTCTACTCAGTTTTTGTTAATAAATGCAATGAGTAATAAAACAAACAGAAACCACACTGACAGAAATTAGGCAATATGTGGCTGATCACTGGTTGCCAACACAACCACATCTCTATGGTAACACCTCTGTTGAAGGACACGTGTGGAAGACGGTATTGAGAGCAGTGGTAGCAGTACAGCTACAGATAAGCCATAGTGTAGTGTGTGTGAGAGAGGGAGCATTTCAGACAAAAGCAAGACATTGATAGACACAGATGTGTCACCACTCGTCAGAAACATTAATAACTGATTTAGTCTGTCACTTGTGGCAGAGAAGCATCATCCGATGGGTGGCTTCCTGTCAAGGTCAAGGTCAATGTGTGTAGCCTGTTCAGTATGATTACAACTGTATAACTTGTGATGTGCTTCAGCACAAATGGTGAGTGAGTCATCGTGCGCAAACAACAGGTGAATCTGATGAAAGTTGATTTAAATCTGTATATGTGACCGTCTACAGGAAAACCGGGCACAACGCGGCGTGCGTAAATATCGAGAAAAGATCGATCGATTTCTTAAAAATGTATTGTTTCAAGCCGACGGAAGGGAACGGTTAGGTCTATTATAGTGGGAACGACTTAAGCTACGACGATAAAACTTGGAGAGCTCAATATCTGGACGCCGACAACTCTGTAAGTGCAAAAAAAATTTTCGAAGGGTGCCGCGTTGTGCCCGTTTTTCCTGTAGACGGTCACATATAAAAATAACCATATCCATTACAAGGCTCCAGAGTAGTGAGTGGTAAGAGCTTCTGTGACTATATCTAAATGACCTGTGGTTTCTGACAATGAGCACTCTAGAAAAAAAAAAGGCTGAGTTTTAATGACGTAATGGTAATTACCATTACGTCATTAAAACTCAGCCTTTTTTTCAATGCCACAGTAATACTCACCACAACTGACTGTTCAACTTGGAATGCAAACATTTTAATTGCTATGCAGTTTTGATCCTATAACTAATCAAACTACTTACTGCTGTTGATAAAGCTGTTTATAGAGGCAGCTAAAATACTTATTCCATGTTTATCTTGTTATAGCTAAGTAGTCCTGTACCACACAACACCACATACACACACACACACACACTCACACACACACACACACTCACACTTGTTCACTCGGTATACTAACACAAGACTTACCTTCATGACTTGACTATTGGACAATGGGTTTTCAAGTAAGAACAATATGTTGTGTAGGCTATAACTGTGACAAACAGTGCATTAACCAAGATACCTTACCACCACTGCTAATTCAAATAGAGAATGAACTCCTAAGTTTGTAATACTAACTGCATCTGCAAAAATTTCAGATATGTCAGACACAACGTAATTCAAAGGGTTAACAATTAATGATACAGGTAAAGATCAATAAACTAAAGGATTCTGTTTAGTGGAGTATGGGGGCGGGGTCAAACACCGTGCGAACACAAAAACATGAGGGTCAAAGTACAAAATGACATGCGTACATCCACACATAATTTCCCCGATTTTCAATTGTGTTACTCCTGATAGTGTCCCACTCATTTTGCTCGCTCGCTAAATATATGCATACACACAAACACACACTACTGAATGGAATACACCATAGTATATAGCTGTACACTACATGTGACATGTGATATTAAATATTACACACTACAAATGACATGTGATATTTTACACACTGCATGTGACAGCACAAATGGCGAGCGAGCCTAAAACTACACTATTGTTAAACAACTAATTTTAACTTAAACACTCAAGCTACTAAAAAAAAGTCAAGTTTAAATTACGTGTATACGGTAAAGGGGCTTCAATGCCATAGTAACCACTCCCTGCAACAGTTAGAATCGAAAAAAAAAAAAAAAAAAGCAACAAAAACAAGTAGCATTAGCTATTTACATGTTTTCTTTGTGATATTCTTTAGCTAATATACTTTCACACAACTGAACATACCTACACAAGGCTTACCTTCGTGGTTACTCTAGTGGACAAAGAATTTTCAAGCAAATACTGTTTAGTAGGGCTTATAACTATGACAAGTAGCGTATTAACTTATCACCGCCACTAACTCGAATAGAAATGGAACTCTGTTAAGTTTTTGAGTTTTAACTAAGACTTCAAAGTGGTAAACAATTCAATTTCTAGGGTGATACGGGTAATGATCACTATCTACAAATCTCATTTACCACAGAGCCAAAGTGATGCTTTTTTAAACACAACACACACACACACACACACACACATTTATGTTTCTATTCTGTAAAAAATAAATAAATAAATAAATAAATAAATAAATAAATAAATAAATAAAAGAAATATTTAACATATCTCTATATATCATATCTTCACTTCAAATATTGTAACTTTCCCATTGGCACCTTCACATGCAATAAATATATACTCAAGCAATTAATTTAAAATATTGTACTTCCACAAAAGGTAGTCCATGTTTGTAAGAGGAGGTAGTGAGTTATGTGCAATGCAAGTGGCACTATAATCAAATACACTGGACACATTAGCACGTGCCAGATCTGTTTCCATCACGACCAACCAGCCATACATATACTCTGGTTTGGTAATTCTTCTATAATACTAAAAAACAAAAGATACGTGCACTAGGTATTCTACTTCAAAACTATAATTCATTAAACACGGTTGATATTCGAGAGAAAAGTGGTATTATGCTCGAGTAACCAGGCTTCTAACCACTATGTACTGTGAGCTGTATATAAACAGTGCAACATTAATACGCCTTATCCGTACTACAAGTTATTTAATAGTATGGCGTGTAAACTGCCCGTTCGAAATGTATTGTAAAAATCGCTATAACTAAGTAAAATAGCACGGGACAAAGTGAAATGTCATGGTAGCTTAAGTAAGAGTAAGTGCGCAAACATGCAGCTATAGCCTTGGACATGTACAGTTGTAGTTTCTAGTTGGAGACAACATCATTCTTTAGCGCAGAAGCTCTACCCCTAGTAGACACGAGTTTTTTTCAACAGATTAGGAGGAGCCATCGATTAAAGCAAAGTTCAAGAGAAAGTTTATCCTGAAGTACAGAGATAGTGACTGCACTATACATAGTAGCCACACTGTAAATGATCTTTAGCTTACTGTAGTCTCGTGCAGCTTTTATAAAGCTGGCCTACTATTAGCGTGTGATAGCACGGGTAACCGTGCTATTCGTGATTAATAGCACGAACAACGCGATTAAAATAACACGAGGCAAATCAGAGTGCTATTTCAATAGCTTTGCGAGCGTTACTTGATCCTTAATAGAACAGGCTACCCGTGCTATCACTCGCTAATAGTAGGCCATTTTTTACAATCATTTGCTGTGTAGCTACACTAGATAGTGCACTTACTATCTGTATATTTGAGGTTTAACTTTTTCAGACTCTTCCGAAGGCTCCCCTTTCTAATCTGTTTAAAAAAATCCGTTGCTTGTGCTATTAATATCGAATCGCACGCTTACCCATGCTATTACTCTTACTAAAGTGCATTACGTTACACTTTATAAAGAATAGATGTAACGTAGCAAGCTTTACTCATGCGATATGAGAGCGAAATTTTGTATCCAAGGAGCTGAATGTTTATTAGGTCACTTGGACTCAGACTAGGCCAGAAACAGCAGAGAATTCAAGCACAGGTTCAGCACAATTGAACAGATGATGATATTCCAGAAGTTATATGTGGGGTGTGGCTAAAATATTTACTTCCGGTCACTCTAAAGGGGGGTTTGGTCGAACACCTTGAACCCCCCCCCTGGCTACGGGTATGGGTATAATAACTTTAATGTAAAATAAATAAATTTCCTGCAATTAACAACAACAACCTTGCACAGCAACTCTTACAAACACACTGCCATTATGATGATCCTTCATCATTTTGGCAAGACCTTTGTTCTTTCTATAATGGGATTGGGACTTAATCTTTCAGACTATGTATATATTAATAACTGCCTTATTTTGTCTTGATCTCCTGCCTATCCTATAAGAGAAGGTTGGTGCCACACCCCCTAACTATACAGAGATGTCACTGTAACTATAGGAACTTCCATTTCTATCTACAGACTGTGAGAATGTACTGTGAGGACAAATATTCTATTCTCGAAGTACCAGCACATTGTCCTCACAAGAATGGCTAGTTCTGTTCACAGTGTAGAGTAGTGACCACATTGTCTCTCTCTAGTGTGAAGGACAGAGATTACACTACTAATAAATACTGAGATATAGTTCAGTATGGTATCATGGTTGCTAATGCTGTGATCATGGTGCTATACTCCCTTTTCCTTTACTTCACTATATCTGATGTTTCTATATTATACATAGAATTTTTAAATATAACAACTTAATACTAATTTTCAAACTCACGAAGAATTGCTGCAAAATACTTACCACAAGTGGTTAGGTTTTGCAAGGGCGGTCACGCAGAAGTAAGAAGTGCTGCAGCGGACCAACCTCAGGAGGCTAAGAAGTTACCTCCTCCGCTGCAGTCATCTCAATACTCCGACAAGAATACAGTTTCACAAGCGGAGGTAGCGGCACACCTCCGCACCGTTCTTGTTCGCTGCTGCTGCAAGAGAAGCTCTCAAAGCCTCTTTATTTTGTTTAGCCCTCCCTTTTTCTTCTTTATATTTTGCGTTTTTTTTAATGCGAAGTTCAAAGGTCGTCGTCAGGGCAACGACTGAGCTAGAATACGATATTACGTGTTGCGAAGAAGTGGAATGGAAGACCAAAGCGAAAGTGCACCTACTGTCTCAGGTAAACCAAATAGTTGATTGCTGTCTCTTCTTACTATATTTTCTCTTAGTTCGGTTAATATCGTCTGTGGATGACGGCGTGACCTTGCACGAGTTGGAGTGTATTAGGACGAATTCAATCCTTCAGGTGAAGCAGGAAGTTTTGGCACAATTTTCTGAAGACATACAGCTCTCCTACCAAGGTCATCACTTACTATAACTAGCTAGCTATTTGTAAGCACACTATATTTTTTTCAATAACCACTTGGGATGTTAGCTAAGGCACTAGCCAATACATACACTAAGCAACCAGTTAGCAGAGTAGAGTTTCTCTTGTTACATATCTCTGTATGTGGTTGTGCAGGTGAGCTGTTATCAGATGTGACATGCCTCCACGAACTCTCCTCTGACGATACTGCTGTGGTACTGGTCATCACACAGGAAGCCACACCCCCTACCTCAGCCAAGCCGCCCGCAATTACAACCCCTCCTACCACAACGGATGAACTCCCCAATACTACAGAAGCAAGAGAAACTGCAGAAAGTGAGGCAAAGGAAGAAGAAACCAATAGTCCAGAAGGCAGGGAAATAATTATGACTGATAATAAGAGGGGCCGCAATGAGCAAGGGGAGGAATCTGATGCGGATGACAGCAGATCCACTAATATAGAGGGAGGAGTAAGTGAGAAAGTGACTAACGATAAAAGTGACAATGAGACGAGTGTAAAAAGTGTGCGAATTGTGTCTACGACAGTAGATCAAGAAGGAGAAAAGGAAGAAGTGCACATTAAAGTGTATGACTGTTCAGTGGCTAAACCATTCCTGGGAGGTTACCGACAGAGAGCCACGCAACTGGAGTATCACAATGCATCAGCTCAGACTCACTCTAAGCCACGCCCACATGACAAGGTATGCAGCCTTCTTGGTACATGGAAGGACTATGTGTAGGGGATGGGAGGGAGGAGGGAGGGGCCGGGGGTGGAGGACCGGGAGGGCAGTAGGGGGGGGGGGGAGGAACTGGCAAGAATATGTAATCAATGTTGTTTTAACCGATTAACGCCGGAAATTAAATTCGCGATTACGTGCGCGTACTCCGAAATTGTTTACAAGAAATCGTGACCGTCACCTCGAGGCTTGAACCGCCTGAGCTTTTTCTTGTCTAGAGGCAATACGCTTCGAAGTAACCGACGGCGATGTATTAACTGATTGAAGCTAAAGCCCTCCTCTACCCGCGGGCTAAGTTTTGTTTAGTTTCTAGGCGTTTGAAGTGTATGAAGTGCGCACTCATTGGAAACTACAAGCTTCAAGGTAAGTATACCATTGTTAGCATCAGTATTGTAAAAGTTTAGGCTAAGACCTCATGTTTCATAGCTATATATTGTTTTAAATGTTCACCAGCCGCTTGCTTTGAAATAATTCAGCAACTATGGATTTTGGCTGTTTATTTTTTTTTGTGTGAGCCATATACTAGGATAATATAATATATAACATAACAAGCAATTATATAGACTTCTGTGTTTGCAATTCTAGGATTTTTTTCTGATAATACTGTGAAGCAGTCCGATTGAACTCCCATGGTGACAAAGCCACACCCCATAATCACCACTGTACCGTACCATGATGTGTCTGTTGTTACTGTTCTTGACATAGATTGCACATCCTTCTCTTCATACCTGAGAAACTTTCTCCTAAGAAATCCATTTTATGGGCACCTTCAAGTAGGGGAGAACTGGGAAGAAGAAAGTCTGTATCCCCATGCAATAATAACTTGACCTTTTTGTGGTTAGTGTGGTTCAAAATCTATATAACCCTCTGTGTATGAACAAACGAAGCTAAAATAGCTTGCCTTTTTCAACCTTTATTTCCTCCAGGTCATCAAATTCTTCATTGCTGCCCTCCATGAAGACTTCTTGGCCACGGACCTCTACACCTGAGAAGTCTTCTGCCTTATTCTATCTCTATTTCTATGAGATCATAAAATTCTTCATCACTGCCCTCTATGAAGACTTCTTGGCAGTCTTTAAATTTTATTGACAACTTTATATCATATTAATAATTGAATATTTTTGTCTTGAGAAAGTGACTAACGATAAAAGTGACTATGAGACGAGTGTAAAAAGTGTGCGAAAGTGTGGACCTTGCCTCCCTTACACTTACCTCACAGGAGAATCTCTACGGCGTTGTGGGAGCTCTTGAAACACTTGCGATTGCTGCTGGTAGCTAATTGAAGCGGGTACTATGGCGGTTACGCAAAAATGCGTAACCCGCGCTGTGAAGCACCCTCGTGCTTGACGCGGAAACGCGTAATTCGGCGATAATCGGTTAAGCATTATTAGAGTTAGTGAATAAATTCTCACCAAATGTGTGCAATTATTACACATTTAAGGGTGCGTCACATTGCAACGCCTGGGATGCCTTAAGTAGAACACTCCAGTTGAATAGTCGCTCATTATCTACCACGAAGTCACGCCCCCACTTTGCAATAAATTGGTGCCCGTGAAATGCAGCTGTGCTTCACTCACCGTTACGTGTGTATGGTTGGGAGGGGCGGAGTCAACTTATAATAAAAAATCCTCGCTCACTAAAGTAATGGATCCAGAATCTTCTCTCTCGTACTGCTCAGGAATGGACGAACGGCTATGGTTCAAACTTTGCCAGGGTTTAGGGTCACAAGGGGTCGACCCTATAACGATGAGGTGTACAAAATTGGCTTCAAAACTTCAGTAGTAGCCGTGCAGTATTGCGGTGAAGTCCAAAATGGTGACGGGACTATTTCTTGAGATGTGATGGACTTCTGGTCTTTATTCTTGGTTTGTGCTTACTCCTAGTAGTACATGCTGGCCTGCAGAAATAAAATAACTCGGGGGGGGGAGGGAAGCAGAAGAAAGTTTAACACGCTCTAGCAACCTTGGCCTGTTCCGCAAGTTTATCACGCTAATTAAGGGTGTCCTCATGCAGCATGTTTGGACATGTTTTAGTAGCCGCACTCTGGTGGAATACTAGTGATGGTTTATTAACCACAAAATTATGCCCCATTTTGCAAGACAATTATGCACAGGAATGTAGCTGTGTCTCATTTCACATATACTGACAAGTAAAAATCCTTGTGTACAAAATTAGTAGTTCTAGAATCTATTCTTGTGAACTGCTCCAGAATGGGAGAATGCCATTGATTCATACTTTGCCATGTGTAAGGGGTCACCCCTAATAATGATGTATTCAATGTATGGCACCAAGTGAGGATAGACTTACCTTTAGCTATTCATTCAAGGTCATTTGCTAAACTGTTAGCATGGTTCAAATATACATTTTAGCCTTCCCCCCCCCCCCCCCCCCCACCTCTTTCCCTTCAATCCTGGAAGGGGGAGGGGAGGGTTAGGGAGGGACAGAGGCTTAACAACCTTTTGCCTCCATCTTCCTGGGATTCCCCTCATATGCTAATGAGATCATTCCCAATATGCAGAGTGTGTAATGATAGCAGTGAGTGATGGCAGTTATTTCTGATAGTTGGACAGATGGCTTCCAGCTAACAAAATAATCGGTGTTGTTGAGACGATGATTTATAAAACTAACAAAACCCATCAAGTTCAGTAAACAGACCATGTTATTCTTTAAATGTAGTTAGTTAGCAACTATAGTGATCAGGTAGCACTAGCAGTGTGGCAAACGAGTGATGCAGGCGAGACACAATCAGGGGTAACACATACAATCAAAAATCATGGATATTGTCTATATGTAAGTCTGTACTTACATGTGTCATGTTGTACTGAAGAGAATCCTGCTGTACTGTATCATACAATAGTTGAATTGTTTACCACTTTGAATTCTCTTTTGCGAGTGCAGTTACAACTTCCCACTTACCAGAACTCAAATGAGTGGCTGTGGTAAGTTATGTGGTGTTTGTCGTAGTTATAGCCCAACACACAGTGTAGCTGCTTACCTATAGCCCAACCCACAGTGTAGTTGCTTACCTATAGCCCAACACACAGTGTAGTTGCTTACCTATAGCCCAACACACAGTGTAGTTGCTTACCTATAGCCCAACACACAGTGTAGTTGCTTACCTATAGCCCAACACACAGTGTAGTTGCTATAGCCCAACACACAGTGTAGTTGCTTACCTATAGCCCAACACACAGTGTAGTTGCTTACCTATAGCCCAACACACAGTGTAGTTGCTTACCTATCCATTGTCCAATAGTCTAACCATAAAGGTAATTCTTGTGTTGGTATGTCCAGTGAACAAGTGTTTTCTGTTACAGCTACTGCTTAGCTAAAGAATAGCACAAAGTAAATGTTTAACTAACAAATAAACACATTAGCTGCATTTATACTGCTTTTCCAGTTACTACAACAGTAAACTTGTTTAGGTCAAGCCTGCGCGGTAATTCCTTAGAAATACCTGCTGTTTTTTTTTGTTCTTAAATCGTATTTAAGTATTTAAGTCAGACAGTTGTGGTGAGTGGATACTACTTTGTCATTGAAATCACTTTAAAACTTGGACCGTTTTTTTACTAGCTGGGGCATTAGAAGTTTAAATTAACTGTTATATAACCTAACGAGTGAGACTTGCTCACCATTTGCGCTCAAGTACAGTAGACCCTCAGTTATCCAAACACCTCAGGACCGAGGGTGGTTCGGTTATTTTAAATGTTCGGATATTCAAAATAAGTCATTTTGAATGGGGTCTTAATCTCTTATCTATTTGCGTATCTAATATCTATAATTGCATAATCTCTTATCTATAATGCACAGCAAAATTCCAATGAATATCATTATAATTCCCATGTATGTATGTATGTATGTGTGTGTGTGTGTATGTATGTATGTATATATATGTATGGTGGCATCCTTCAAGGTTCATGTATGTATGTATGTATGTATGTGTGTGTATGTGTGTATGTTGGTGGCTATGTGGTGTAGTGGTTGTGTCCTTGGCTCAGGGCCTGAGGTCCTAGAGTTCAAGCCCCCACTCTGGCAATTTTCTAGTTTTTCCATCTGCCTCCCACCATTCCCACCAGTCCACCCAGCTGTGATTGGGTACCTGGCATTTGCTGGGGTGCAAATTCAAGGCCTTTTCTCATGCAACAGCAATGGTCCAGGTGAGACTTCGGGTGCCCACACCACTTGCTGTGAGGAAAGGCCTGTTCTCCTGCGAGTTCCTAGCCCGGCTCCCAGTGCCTGCATAGTGTACAGGCATCCTGGCTCTGCCAGGTGTGCGTGACTGCATAGGCAGCTAGAGAATTGCATTTTTTTTTTGCATTTGCATGTGTGTATGTATGTATGTGTGTGTGTATGTATGTAAGTACATGTGGCACTGACTCACGTGGTAGTATTGACTGTTCATAGTTAATGTGCTTGTCCTTTATGCAAGTAAGCAGCTAAATTTTAGGACTTGCTGCCAGTTAGCGTAGAATTGCCTCAAGCTAGCTCTGAAGATAGTTTTTGCATTGTCACTAGTCAGTCATTCCCATCAAAAGGTCTTTTTTAATTTAATAATTCTGTAATTACTGTTTCCTGTACTGATCTAGGCCCTCCAATTACATTTAGTTGAGTCAAATATTGCGTTTATTTAATCGAAGATTTAATCTATATGCAATCCAAATTAGTGAACACAACAATGTCAAATTAGTAAACACAACAATATCCTAGATCTCACCGTGAACCTTGTCCCTATCATGTGAGAAGATGTCTCTAGCTACCAACTGTTCATTGGCTGGGAACTAGTCAGTGTATGCTAGTGTATGCTAGTGTATGCTAGTGTGTCACAACATTATTGGCTTTAGCACTAACAAGACAATGAAGAAGAATTGTTGGCTGAACTTGTCATAAATGATGCAATTATTTCCTTTGAATTGTATGTGTCTAATAGCTAGGATTTCCATATCATACAGGAATGGGTGTGGCTGGAAAGTTTGACTTCAGGTTTTTAGTATAGTAATGTAACAACTTCTTTGTATTTGATGGTGCATGTGTATGTCTGTGTTGTCATTATATGGTAAGGTGTGGTATATGATCAGTGTTGTCATTATATGGTAAGGTGAGGTATGATCTGTGTTGTCATTATATGGTAAGGTGAGGTATATGATCTGTGTTGTCATTATATGGTAAGGTGAGGTATGATCTGTGTTGTCATTATATGGTAAGGTGAGGTATATGATCAGTGTTGTCATTATATGGTAAGGTGAGGTATGATCTGTGTTGTCATTATATGGTAAGGTGTGGTATATGATCTGTGTTGTCATTATATGGTAAGGTGAGGTATGATCGAGATGCTCAGACTGTAAAGACGACTAATCAACTGCAACAGGCCACAGTGGATGCCGCTACACAGATGGTATGTTAACAGGGGGAGTGGTGTAGTGGGCGTGGTGTAGTGGGAGTGGTGTAGTGGGCGTGGTGTAGTGGGAGTGGTGTAGTGGGAGTGGTGTCGTGGAGTGGTCTGATGAGAGTGGTGTAGTGGGAGTGGT
>WLWD01004875.1_pt1 | contig 34750 bp, 20 predicted proteins | sample 6712731 | NCBI WGS metagenome assembly WLWD01 (sample SAMN12718690, study PRJNA576275) | sponge metagenome | isolation source: marine sponge | host: Mycale hentscheli | place: New Zealand: South Island, Marlborough, Capsize Point | collected 2014-11-01 | reverse complement strand
ATGACCAGTCAGGGCATTTGTGTAGGGCCAAGACATATTCCATTATTTCAAAATCATTCACTTGGCTGGGGTTATCAGGGGACATCCAATCATATGTGCAGGGATATAAAACTTGTCAGTTTAATTCTAAAGCAACACCTGCTAAAGCCCCTCTGAAAATTACTGAAACTTTTGCCATCCCATTTGAGCGTATTGCCCTGGACATTGTGGGTCCATTCCCCAAGTCAAGACGTAATAATTACAGATACATTGTGACAGCCATATGTGTTAGTTCACATTATTGTTGGGCAATCCCATTACATTAAATAATTGCTGAAGATGTTGTTTCTGGAATGATCTCTATTTTTAAAGACTGTCAGTTCCCACAAGAAATTCTTACAGACAGGGGAACTCAGTTTATGTCCTATGTAAATAAGCAGTTTTGCTCCATTTTCAATATTAAACACCTCAGAACGGCAGCCTATATACCTCAGTCTAATGGCATTTTAGAGAGGTTTCATGCCACTTTGGTATCGATTATAAGAAAATCATGTACAACTCAGATTGACTGGCCAAGCCAATTAGACCTAGCTGTATTTGCCCTCCGCAATATGCCCCATAGGGACCATGGTTATACTCCCTTTAAGCTAGTTTATGGCAGACGTACCCCACATGTCATGAGATATATGTATGAGTTTTGGAAAGAAAATAGAATGGATGGGGTGGATGTTTGCGCTTATATGGCAGAGCTAGAACAGAAATTAGATGTGTTGAGTACTGATATGCAAGCAAAGCTAAGGGAAGCAAAAACAAAACAAAGAATGAAAGAAGATGACAAAATTTTGAGAACATTTAGTGTAGATGACAAGGTGTTATTTAGAACACCTGGACTGAGTGGGAAACTTGAGTCTTCTTGGGACGGTCCCTTTGTGATCACTAAGTGTATTGGTGACCTCAATTATGAAATTAAGAAGGTTAAAGATGGTAGACAACACAAGAGAGTAGTCCATATTTACCATTTAAAACCATTTAGTGAAGAATTTTTAATCGTCAACAGGGTTGTGGTTACCACAGATGAGGGTGAGGAAATGGAGAGCAAATGTACCTTGTCCCATCCAGTTCTTAGCGAAGAACAAAAGTGTGAGTTGGACGGTGTTCTGAGCAAGTTTTCTAGCATATTTTCTGAAACACCTGGGAACACCCATCTGGCAACCTTTGCTATTGATACTACCTCTGATGTCCCCATCAATCTGGCCCCATACAAAATTCCACTAGGTCTCGAAGCTCAATTTAAACAAGAACTCAAATCTTTGCTTGATCAGAATATCATTGAAAAGAGTACGGCTAAGTGGGCTTTTCCCATGATACCAGTACGCAAAAAGGATGGTGGTCTTTGGCTTGTGGTTAATTATCGCCGATTGAATGCTATTACAGTTTCATTACCCTTTTACATGCCTACCATTGAAGAGGTTGTAGATAAACTTGGAAATGCCAAATATTTTTCGAAACTCGATTTGACTAAAGGATTCCATCAAATCCCGATTGAGGAAAACTCTAAGGATAAAACAACATTTATTACGCCATTTGGGAAATATCGTTACAACCCGTCTCCCATTTGGTCTCAAGAATGCTCCAGCAGCATTTCAAACTATGATATCGTCATGTTTAGAATCATTGTGTCATTGTTCACCACCTTACATTGATGATGTCATAATATTTTCTAATTCATGTTCTCAGCATCTGTTAGACATACATGAAGTTCTGTTTTTGTTGTGTGATGCACAATTGACTGTGAAAGCTAGTAAATGTGTGTGGGGTGCTAGCTCTATCGAATTTATGGGAAGAGTCGTGGGAGCACATGGTATTTCTATACCTCATACACGGATACAGTCATTTCGGAATTATGTTAGACCTGTATCACAAAAACAAATGAGATCCTTCCTTGGACTTGTAAATTTCTATCGTGCTTTTATTCCATCATTGGCTATGTATACTAAATCTTTATCTCCATCTTTGATTAAAACTCATCCTTCTAATATTGTGTGGACTTCTGAAATGTTATCTGATTTTGACTCTATTGTATCTTGTATTTATGAGCACTTTTCTCTTACCATTCCAACCCCTGAGGATGTGTTCTCTCTCTCTTCTGATGCTTCCTCTAAGGGTGTGGGTGGAGTTCTTAATGTCTGCAGGGATGGTGTTGAGCATCCAGTGGCCTACTACAGCCGACAAAAACGAGCACGAGAGGAGAAATACAGTGCCTCAGAACTCGAAAGCCTTGGTCGAGACTCTATAACATTTCAAAGCCTATCTCATTGGCAAACATTTCAAGGTTTACACGGATCATAAGGCATTACAAGCTCTGCTCACATCAACAAATTTAAACTCGAGGCTGTGGAGGTGTGTTGTCAAGTGAATGGACTACGACATACAAATCTGTTATCGCAAGGGATCAGACAACGTTGTGCCGGATGCCCTTTCTAGACAGGGTTGGCCAGAAAAAATCAGTCTAACATGCAAGGCAGCAGTCAACCCTCAAACATCATCTATTTCCTTTGAGGATCCATTCTCATCTCAACTGGGGGGAAGTGTGGTGGAAGACCCTACTGATTAAACTGTCTCCTCCCCACAGCTGTGAACATTTAAATAATTATTAGTATTATTATTGTATTATAGAGTCTTTTTCTCTGGCATCCATTTCCATAACTTCACACTTAGGATCATTGACATTTACCCGACCCCATCGCACCTGTGTAGTTTTGTATCATGATCCTCCCTCGTGGTGGCGGCGCTGCGCTGGTTTGATACATTATGGCTGGACAGGCCCCACCAGTCAGTCATGTTATATGTTAACGTAATGGCAACGTGGAATTAATTATTCTTATTAAAACAATTCGTTAACCTTTGGGCTTAGAATTAGGAGAGCAAGGGCAGCCCTCAACTACAACCCCTCCGAAGTCTTACCCATCGAAGCTGATTCTGGTGGCAGCCTACTATCATTCGGAACTCCAACAATTGATTTAAAGAGATTCCTATTGTTCATTTGTTCCAAAACTGGCAACAAGCTGGCTGCAAGACAAATATAATCCTAAACTTAGCTAGCCAGTGAACTAACAAACCAAGCTAGTTGATCATTTCTAAAAGAGTGACTGTATTATAGTTACCATGACTTACTGTAACTATCAAACTGTTGGAAACAGAAAAAAAAAGAAGCACAAAACGGCCTGCAAAATTATGTCTATACGCATCTAGTGCTATTTAAAGCCATACCTGTCTAGTACTTGAGTAGGGCCTCCCCCACAAACGAAGTAAGCAACCCAAACTATAACTTACTGCCGTTCAGCTGATCGCCACCATATTTTCCAAGCATAAGTAACAGTCTTACGTAACCCGTAACGCGGACTTCCGGTTAAATTACGGAATTCAACGTTAACTCTGAGAGAAATTGAATAAGAAGTTTTAATCGCAGCTTTCTCGAAATAACTGTGCTCATGTTGGTCAGATTGCCGCTCGTATATTTAGTGAACCAAGCAGCGCCTGCCTATAAACTTGGTATCAAAATATTCCATAAGAAGTGCTCTACACAGTGGTATGAATAACTCATTTTTCAATTTATAGCGCAATTGGTTCCATTTCCCAAGTACTGTCACATTATAATACTTATTACATGAGTCAGAGGGTGATATGGCAAAATATTTCATGAGCAGGCTAATTTAAAATATTTCACGAGCAGGCTAATTTATTTTCACGAGCCAAAGGCGAGTGAAAATAAAGCCTGACAGTGAAATATCTTGCCATAACACTCTGACAAGTGTAATAAGTGGTTTATTCCACACTAGATATCTTCACTACAGTAGTTAGTACTAGAGGAAGGGTAATTCACAGCCGTAAAGTTGGTTGTAGGGGCTACCCGCACCCCCAGCTGATATTTTAGCAGCTGCTCTAACACTGTTGAACAGGGTAAAGAGCAAGGTACACCAGAGGAAGGTAGCTGTAAAACCGAGAAAATTGAAATGTTTTCCCTGTTGCTATAACTACAGGGGTAATGAGCTTGCTCAGTATAGCGTGAAATAACAGCATGAAATATGTGAGTTATTTCAAGGGTCATGTACCTAAAAATATCATTGTGAAGATATCTAGGGTGGAATAAATTATAATATTTACCTGTTAGTGAAGTCTTCATATAAGTTGATTTGATGGTATTTGCTAAAACTTTATTGTCTACTCCTTCTAGTGCTGAACACACTTTCTCAAACCACAAACTCTCAGGAGTGTTAGTCAACAAGTAATGAATTATCTGATGAAATATTTTCCCAGAGTCGTTGTTGTAGTCCACTTTAAAACCTTCAATGGTGCCCATAGGAATTCCAAGTTGAACACCAAACTCCATATACTTGGACTTCACTGAAGCTAGATCCTTTACCAAACTTGCCAGTACAACTAGTACATGAAAAAGCAAAAGGTAATGCACATGCACGTCACTTGGTGATATGCTCTACAAAGATGTCATAAAAACACTCATATTAAAATACATAACACTGGCTGAACGCTTTATACCCAAGACAGTGCATTGCTTTACTTCACTCACTCGCCAATTATAACAGTATACTAGTGATGTGAGCACAAATGGCGATCGAGCCTATTCTAACACTGAAGCTACTGAAAATAAGGTCCAGTTTTTAAATTTCGCATACACGGTAAAGGGATTTCAGTGCCATAGTAACAACTCTCTGCAACTGCTCTAATTGAAGGAAAAAAACAACAACAAAACAATACACGTTATTTAAAAGTTTTCTTTGTGATATTCTTTAGCTAAGTAGTGGTTGTAACACACAATGCTTTGACACAACTGGACATGCACCTACACAGACTTACCTTTGCGGTAGTCTAGTGGACAATGTTTTTCAGTAAAAATACTGTGCGCACGGCTTATAACCATGACAAAGAGAGCATTGACTTTACCACCGCCACTAACTCGAATAGAAATGGAAGTCCTTAACTTTTCAGTTTTAACTGCACCCGCAAAAGAATTCAAGGTAAACAATTAAATTTCTAGGGTTGATTACGGGTACTGATCGATAAAACCAGAGGATTCTGTTTAGTGCAATTTGGGACGGGGTCGACCACATAACTAACACAAAAACGCGAGGGTCAAAGTTCAAAATGACATACGTACGTCCAAACATATATACAAATAAATAAATAAATAAACAAACATCCCCGATTTTCAATTGTGTTACCCTTGTAAGTGTATCGCTCGCTACGCTCGCTCGCCAATTATAGCATACTATAATCTAATAAAATTTAGATGTATTAATGAGTCCCATGACAATATTAAATGAATGATACCTTAGCTTAAAATCAATCTCTCTTGTTAGTTTTAGTAAAGCTGAGGAAGGTCTAAGGACCCCAATGTTCTGAATTATAATAAACTCCTTACTGCATTCAATTTCTAAATAATACTAATAATAATACTTTCAGTCAGGCTTTGGTTTTTGCTGTCAATTGCAAGGATTTTTAGGCCCTCATTTTGCCACCCTAAAAATACTTTTGCCCCCCACTGAAAACTATTATGACCTTCATGGTGACATTTAGCTAGCTACCACAACATTTTCACCAATTTCATGGACATGTGAAACATCTTGAAATTAAAAAAAAATGATTTGACTATTTTCAATTCATTCTTAGTGTTTCAGTTTTGTCGTACACTTATCTATCAATCATTACAGTTAATTACTGTTATATACTACTAGAGTTCAGTTATTTCTGTCTAGTTCAGGGGAATTGAAACTAGCTGGGACGTGTCTCGAACAAGATACGTTAAATACGGAAGATCTGGATAGTTCAAGAATACGTCGGGCCTTACAACCCTTACTAAGTCTATTGGCACGGGAAGACGTGTGGTGCAACAACCTGTTGACTAGTGCTTCGTCCAGGGACTCTGTCAGACGAATACCTGCTAACAGGTCCTGCCCCTTCAAGAATCTACTTGAAAGTGGTCGGCAGATAGCTCACTTCACGGACAAGTCTTCCACTTGCTAGATAGTCCCAATCAATGTACTTCTAAAAAAATTCCTGAATTGCCTAATTGAATATGTCAAGCAGCTTGTAAGTATTGTTTAGAGCCAGTAAAATAATGGCACTAGCTACTTCAGTTGAGAAAGCTGTTCAAAGGTGAATACACTGACCCCAAATGAAGCTAAAAATAACATATTTCCATACCACTAGAAGTTATAATCCTTCTATTTTAAAATTTTTGAGAGGCATAGTGACGAGGTTAGATAATTCTATAGTTAGCTGTTAATTGTTGGACTATTCATATGTCAATAAACTTTAATTCTCATACGTTTCGACCAAGTTTGCTGGTCTTCTTCAGGTACAGAAATACAGAAAGTGGAGTGACATGGACGAAACATTGTATAAGAATTAAAGTTTATTGATGTGAGTATAGTCCAACAAATAACAGCTAACTCTATAGAATCCTTCTATTTTATTTATAATTATTTTTATTCAGAAAATAAACACATAATAGTAATACATATTCAGCTAAGCAAGCCCACTCATTATTAATGTTGAAGTACATCATTAATCTTTGATAGTAAACACAAATTCTATATTTCTACAATTCTCTATTTTAGTAACTTTATGATGTTGATATTCTGATGTTATTTATAGTCAAGTTAATGTATACTTTCTAATTAAATGCTAACAATAATACTTTATATATGTTTTTGCTAACAACATTAATTATTCACTGTGTGCTATCTTTTTTATGAAGATAAAAACTATACCTGGATCATATGGTCCAGGGTTCAACTCCACATCACCAGCCAGTAGAAGTAGCTTAGGAAGTAATAAATTTCGGATTTTGCTCACAGTATTTACAAAAAATTTGTCCAGAAAATGAGTTAGTAGGCTATATTTGGAGTCAGCTTTTACCAATATCTTTCCAATTTCTATTGAGCCTCTAGAACTGAATTAATTAAAAACACTTAGTAAAACAATATCTAGCCAATAAGTACATACCTTGCCAATGCAAACTTGCAGTCGTGATTATCTCTCCACTGAAGATTTAAGTATGGCTGCTTCACTAATTGTTTTCTTTTAAAGACAATCCACACTAATACTACTCCTAATAGAAGAGCACCACAATCCTGTGTTGGACTCATTTCTGGAGCTAGAACAATACTTCGTCTCATTTCCCAGTTAGTTTTTCTTCGTATTAAACTATTCATTTGCTTCTGATAGGAGGATACTTTGCAACACTTGCTACATTTACGTGATATGAATATCTTGTTTATGCCGAATGCATAGATAAGGAGGTCAAAATAAAATGAAATCCAGATGAATAATTGAGATTCAAAATGTCTGAAAATAGAAAGTGGCATAAAACATTTGATAACAATTAAAGAAATTATATGTTCCAGTATTTGCAAATAACAAAAATAAACCAAACAACTTATTTTGTTACGTGTAAACTTTTTGTGTAAATGTAGTCAAAATGTCTCCTTTCTTTCAGGATACTTTCGTAAATGATTATCCTTTGGCTGATGAGGCTTTTCAGGAACTTCCGTGGTTGGGATACTTAGCTTGAAGGCCATGTAGAACCACTCTTGAGTGCGTGTGGCCACCGGTGTAGCCAACCCTTACTTCACCACGGGCCCTATCATGAATGCCTATAGTGCATGGGCTGAGTAATGAATTAGAGTGGCAAAAAGTAGTGCATCCCAAGCTGCACCAGTCGCACCCTTTGTTATGACCCTGCTTCAGTTAGAGTCACTATACTGGAAAAGAAAAATTTTGGACGAAAAAAGAATCGGAAAAAAAAGGCTAAAACAAGCATCCCTCAAGTCATGAGCACCTTAACAGAAGAAAAAACAAAACAAATAAAACAAAATAGATAAAGAAGATGCGTACTAATTGCCATTGAACGCAGCTAAATTCAATTGTGCATAACATACAGCATGCCATCAGAGCACTGCTAGATACTATCCTGAGGGCTCATTTTCAAACAAGAAATACATTGGTACACCCACTTTGTATTGATAAGAGCTAGACTTGATTAAATTATGCATGATTATATATAACTGTTTGTGTGTTGGGGCACTCATATTAAATGTGGTGTGGATCAAATTGAAAGAATAGCAAGTTATTCTTGTGGGTTCTCTTTGCGTGGCTCCTTTTTTTTAATTTGAAATTTGTATCGGGAATAGCACTGAATAATAAACATGACCTCTACGTTTAAACCCCTAAACTGAAGAAGTCCTCAGATCGAAGTGTTTTTCTTTTTAAGAAAATTTATGCTTGACAAACTAAAACCACCTAAACCAATATAATCTACAGCAATAAGCCTGTATGATTACAAGGCTTTTAATTTGTATTTTGCTAACTAATAGCTACTTCATGCAGTTATAACCAAAGTAAGAAAATAAACTAAAAATAAACATAATATAAATGCAAAATAAAGTAAAATAAGTCATTGGTAATATTTTTGATCGATAATACAGGAAATCATCTGTTATCCAGGTAGCTTGGTTCAGAGGGGTACCCGTAACTAAGATATGCCTATATCTTAGATCAATTGTATATTTGTAACGATTTTTAATGCAAATATATATTTGTCTATAGGTAAGAAATCAGCTGGGGAAAATGAAAATTGAAGCTGTACACAGAGATAGCCACAGATCTTCCACTGTTTAAAATTTGATGTAATATTTTCATTGTGCTAGTAAATATAGATCCAGTAATTAGCACACTTTAGATAGCTACTGATGCATGAACTATTCCTGACAAACATAATCCATCTTGGCATAAAGAAGCTCCTCTCATGGTGCACCTATTCATTAGCTAGAGCTTAAACAATTTTCATTATCATTCCAAGTCTCTGATGGTTAATTTAGAATATAGTATAGAGTAGACTAGCCATTATGACTCTCCTCCTTCTTCTCCTATAAAATAAGTATGCACTGTTTTCTTCATTGCGCACAATAAGCCATTTGCAGTAGAGATTAGAAACGTAATGTCAACATCGAAGTGTCTACTCTATTAAGAGCACACTTCAAACTAACACGAATCCCTGAGAAGAATGCTCATTAAACCCTACCTAGTCGACAGATGTGCCCATATCTTGGACGGCCGGATAACAGATGATTTACTGTATAGTACAAAAAAACCAATGAAAGAATATATTGGCTCATGAGCTCATGTATCAGTAAAAAAAAAGAACACTTACTTAATGAGCTTCCCATAGGAGAAAGTGAAAATATTATTTGATAACTTGGTTGTGAATTGTTGGTAAATATAAGAATTTCTCTCTTGATAGATTTCTATCAGAGTAGTGAGAAAAGTAGCTAACCAAATGAAGATCATCACTTGTAAAACTTGAGTCCCAGCTTTACAGCTATAATGACAAATAGCAGATACATAATACATAGAGCCAGAAACTGGAACATGTTAACATTTCAAGTAATAATATTAAAACATGAGACTCAGAATGCTGTATTTTGACCTCAATGTGACAGTAAGTCTGCAAGTAGTGCAGTGATACAGGAATATACAAGTGAGGCTATTAGAGTGATGGTGATTCTCTTAGTGACTATGTTAACTATACTAGCGTTGTGCTTGAGCACAAATGGCGAGCGAGTCTTAAGCTACACTATTGTCAAACGATTGATTTGAACTACTAACACTCACAAGTTTTTAAATTACGTATATAAGGTAAAGGGGATTCAATGCCATAGTAACCCCGCAACTGTTTGAATTGAAAAAGAAGCAACAAAAACAAGTCACGTTATTTAAACTTTTTCTTTGTGATACTCTTAGTAGTAGTTGTAACGCACAATACTTTCACACAACTGAACATACCAATGCAAAACTTACCTTCGTGGTTAATCTAGTGGACAATGAATTTTCAAGCAAATACTGTTACGTAGAACTTATAACTGTGACAAATAGCGTATTAACTTACCACCACCACTAACTCAAATAGAAATGGAGCTCCCATTAGTTTTTTAGTTTTAATTGCACCCGCAAAAAATTCAAAGCGGTAAACAATTCAATTTCAAGGGTGATACGGGTAATGCATTGATAGAGTGTGCAAGTTATCTATGACCAAATTAAAGGTAATTAACCCTCAGCGCGCATGCGTGAGAGGGTTACAGTAGTCACTTTGTCTGTGTGTCACTGTGTATGTGTGTGTGTGTGTGTCATTCAACAACGGATCTCGAAGACGACAGCCTTCCGGGCTCTGAAACGGTGTAGAGATAGAGAAATTTGCAAAGTAATTCCCTTTAATGTGCTAGAATTTTTTGTTTCGACTTAGTTTTCAAGAAAAAGGTACGTACAATCGTTGTGCTTATGCCACCGGTAATGCTCCTTTACCGCACGTTATTATCACGTGAGCTGAAAATAACAGCTAGAGAGTGGCCGGCCGGCTTGTACTGCTGTTGCAACCGCGGAGCTGATCTGTTCTAACCTAGAGGCGTTCCCTTCGCTCTGTTGTTTGTTTCTTTCTTTGTATCGTCGTAAGTAGCAACTGTCTGTGTGTAAATGCTAAAGGTTTGAAATGATTTTTAACAGACGTTTGCTTCTACTGCTGATCTCTGCAATGGAGAGGGGTTTTAATTGATTGAGATTATCTGGTGGACATACGCTGAGGGTTCGCACCTCCTGGTGCTTCATTTAGTAATGAGTTAAAAATGGACACCACAAATCAATCCATTACAACACTAAATTTTATATTTATTCTATTATCTCAGAGTTCAAATGAATTCACTATAATATTATTATATATATATATTTATATATGGCTCTATTGTGCATATTAAATATATCACTATACTTACTTCTTACAAAACAGGCCCAATGGAACAGATGAACAATCATCAGGAAGAATTCATGGTTTTCATTCTTGTTACAAGTTGTATCTACCACAAAATTAGAGGAAGGAGGGGGAGGGGGAGGAGGAGGGAAGGAGAGAAAATATGATAATTAAAATGTGATGACAATTCTCAACACATCACATCATTGATTATAAAAAACATCAAAAACACATTTTATTTTTTTTGGACAAGCATAAACATAAGAGAGCAGCACAATGCACTGCTGACACCCTAAGAGCCGGCTAACCCACAACAATAATGAAACCAGTTGTGCATGAGTAGTGGAGTTCTAATCTAGATTATACAGAAAATACAGTAGCTACACAAAAAATAAAATTCAAATTCCAGAATTGAATTGATAAGTAAGTGCATAAATTTGCAAGTATTGGTAAGAAAAGTACAGGTCCTGTGTGTAAAAACTACTCCTACTCTTGATATTAACCAATACAATTGGTGCAATAGTCAAAACTCTGTGTCCGCCCCCTGCTCCTTCTACTCCAGTGAACCTATTTAGCTAATTCAGAAAAGTAACGATTCTTTGCTCTAGGCTGTTCTAGCAGACCCTTAACCCCACCCTAGTCCTCTTGTCAACGCATTAACACCCCCTTACCTTAGTTAGTGATAACCACCGCACCAAGTTGCAGGCGCACCACTCTAAACGTTTCTCGTAGATAGACGTGACCGCTTGTGTTTACCAAGCTTGCATGATGACATCACGTATATCCGGCCACGCCCACTTACGGTAGCACTGACCTGCCTGTACCATAGAAAATGTATAGAGATTATGCAGCAAGTGACGTAATAAATGTACACGCCCTACACGCGGCCATTTTGAGTGGCAACACTGAAGAGCTCTTGTGCCGTTGGTTGTACGAACTGCTTTAAAAAAAGGCTCTGGTGTGAGGATGAACAGGGACGATTACGATGGATAGCGGTTGTAGGCTGGAAAGACCCGATACCTAATGAGTACACTTGGCTATGTAGCGATCATTTTGTATCAGGATGTTAATGTAACTATCCCTTGTCTCCTGTCGTATCGTAAGTGTTTGCACACATTACAAGCCCTCTAAAACGGAAAGCTATCGATGGCATGGTTTTAAAAGGAGTGCTGAAGTGAATAAAAGAAGAAGAGAAGACACAGCAAGATTAGAAGCTGCTACCAAAAGCCAGGTACAGCTCTGTGATAATGGAAATGGTGAAGTTACTGTGAACCACACACAGGGATAATGAAGCATAAAAATAATGGAGTAGATAAAGAAGATATGAAGATTTCCAGGTGAACTTGTTTAAGCAGATAGATGTTTTAATATTCATGAAAGTGCTGGTCTCAACTGTGTCAAGCTTCCACCATTTACTGGTGGAAAACCACAGCTGACTAAAAGTGAAGTAGATTTTTCTCGTCAACTGTCAAGAGTTTAATTCATGTTGAACGAGTCATAGGCCTGCTTTGTCAATAGTACAGTATATTTGAATCAACAACACCAATTAACTTTATTATGACCAGTGAAAAAGAATGTATACTATAGTCCAAAAGATAAAATAGCTAGTCATTATAAGTTGTGCACTAGGTAATTTATGTCCATCAGTTGTTTCACAAAACCATTCCCAATTTTTTGTTGTTACAATGTTAGAATAAGGAAATGTAAATTTATAATATTTGGTTGGGGGGAAAATTATTCCAAAAAACATAGCTAATGAACAGTACAACAACAGAGTTTACTTAGACTTCAACTTTTTTCCCCATGCGATGACGGGATGAACATAGCCACATTCCTTTGGGAATCCATTTCATCTTCAGGCACTTCAGTCGTATGCAACCATTTTGTTGGGCAGTTGTTATTATCACAGCAGATCATCTTTCCAGACTCTGCTTTCCTGTCAGTAGCACCATAATCTAACGGGACCTTCCATGGTCACAATATTATCAGAAGAAAAGCTAGAAGACAGATGTGCTGAAATAAGCATTGCTTCTTGGTGAACCATTTACCAACAAGGTCAGGTAGAAGCTCCGTCTCGATTGTTACGAAGGGTTCATCCAAATAGTTCATTGAACAAAGGAGTTGCTGGAGGTACTGTAAGCCTTTGTGAGTGACGCACTGAACAAATTACTAAGTGGGAATCAGAACCTGATACTGCTACACCCTTATTGTTAGCTACCCAATCATTAATAAAATACATGTAGGAAACTTTTATAAGCTTTCAAAGTTTCACCAGTATACTTACTAGCTAGTCTATTCAATGAGGTACCAAAATATATCTGGATACTTCAGGCCATATTTATCCCAAGGATCTTCAATAAATCCTTCCTTTTAGCTGAGGTAAGGGTCTTCAGGCTTCCAGCTTAGATAACTTCCCTGTACCGCATTTAAGCTTCGTCCAACGAGAAATAATAAGCAGAAAAGCCAAGTGAAGACATAATTAGCCTAGAATACGCCGCGCGCCACTCTACGTTTTGCCACTCAAAATGGCGACGTAGCAACTGTTGCTAAGTCAACGTCACTTTACGTCACTTCCTGCATAACCGCTATTGGTTTGTCCTACCGCTCACTCTATTTCTTGTTGCAGCGCTCTCATAGCTTGCAGCAGAGCTACCAAATTACGGATATAGATAGATTATGAAATTTCCAACACGCTCATACAAATATTATGGCCAGCGTTCCTGGCTGTGTTGTGGAAAAATGGGAGATAGTTCTTCTCAGAATTAATTGACAGGTGGTGTTGTTGTGGTTCTTCTAAAACAATGCCCTGCTGGTAAAGATATGCGTTTGTAGTTTGTGCTGGAAGTGACTGGATCAGGATGACTAGATATGAAGGGGTTGGTTTTTCTGGGAACCACTCTGCTCAACACAGATCTCCTGTATGTTATAAAAGTCAAGTATAAAAGTTGAGGGGTGGCATACTTGTAATTTATAATAATCACACAATATAAAAATAAGAGTTGTCTTCTATATAAAAAAAATGGTGTTCACTAGGATAAAAATCCTCTTACCATTCTTTCTCGCACCAGCAACATGGCACAGCCCTCCATGCCTCTCTGATAACCATAGCTGTGCACAGACCCCCCACCCTTTTAATGGTGCCCCCCGGCATAAAGTGTGCCCCTGTTGTGTTGCTGCTATTTTCAGGCGTCCCAACGCATACGACCGTTTAATGGTTTAATGCTACAGTGGCAGGTGATTCGTGCCACATTAAAGGATCGCCGCTCTACACGCAGGGCACGAGCATGCACAAAGAGAGCATGAGATGCGATCCCCCCCCCCTGATGACAAGTATCGGACGGAAACGCACGGGTAACAGTATTACATGGAAGCAATATTGCGTGTGAGATGCAAAACCTAAAGCATTTGATGCAAGTAGCCAATTAGATGGCCCAAGCTAAGCCACATATTGATGCAAGCCTGCAGCAGCATAGATGCAAGCTTAGTCCAATTAGCTGCAAGCTAGCAGCAATTAGATGCAAGCTAGCGCAGCCCATTAGATGCAAGCTAGCCCAATTAGATGCAGCACCCCTTAGATGCAAGCTAGCCCAATTAGATGCACGATAGCCCCATTAGATGCAAGCTAGGCCCCATTTAGATGCAAGCTAGCCCCATTAGATGCAAGCTAGCCCCATTAGATGCAAGCTAGCCCCATTAGATGCAAGCTAGCCCCATTAGATGCAAGCTAGCCCCATTAGATGCAAGCTAGCCCCATTAGATGCAAGCTAGCCCCATTAGATGCAAGCTAGCCCCATTAGATGCAAGCTAGCCCCATTAGATGCAAGCTAGCCCAATTAGATGCAAGCTAGCCCCATTAGATGCAAGCTAGCCCCATTAGATGTAAGCTAGCCCCATTAGATGCAAGCTAGCACCATTAGATGCAAGCTAGCTCCATTAGATGCAAGCTAGCACCATTAGATGCAAGCTAGCCCCATTAGATGTAAGCTAGCACCAGCTCCATTAGATGCAAGCTAGCACCATTAGATGCAAGCTAGCTCCATTAGATGCAAGCTAGCACCATTAGATGCAAGCTAGCAGCATTAGATGCAAGCAACGAGTAAATACAAGAAATGGACATGCAAATAGAGCCATAAACTTAATGAATTGATGATGTGTTGGGTAAAGGGTTTCCTCACTATGATAATTGCAATCATCTACTACTGCTAGAATGGATTTAATAAATATCCAAGAGGTTTCAAAGATCCCTGTGATCTAGACTTTAGCTTTACAGAATTTTATGTGCATCAAATATTGAAGATAATGTACTAAAGTGTATAAGTCAGTGTATTTCAAGTCTGGAGGAATTGCAGAGAAGTCAGCCGGGAGTTATTTATTGTTTTCCTGGAGTTCTTTGTGGTGAGTGGGGTAGACCAAAATTTCATAATATCTTTTTAGCAGTTGGAACACAATTGAAGTGTTCTTCAATTGCTTCATCTTGGTGAGTCACTCCGAACAGTTCGCTGTCGTATGTCAGAGTTTGGGCTATTAGTAAGAGAATACTATACTGACATAAATGACACACAACTAGATTTTATTGTAGAAGGAATCAAATTATCATTTCCTAATTATGGTTATCGAATGTTAAGAGGACACCTCCATAGTCTTAGTATCATTCTTACGCAGCGAAGGGTAAGAGAGTCCCTGAATAGAATTGACCCTTGTGGATGTGCCATTAGATGGGCTTCTTCAATTCAGAAAAGGTGGTATCATGTGGAAAATACTTTGTCACTTTGGCATATTGATGGCAACCACAAACGTATAAGGTACACCATTTTCTAAGCTGCTGGCTATCTGAAATAACCTATTACCAGATGGCGGCTTGTGGTTCGTGGAGGAATAGATGGATATTCAAGGGTTCCAATCTATCTATGTTGCTCCGGAAACAATAAAGCTGGGACTGTTCTCCAGCATTTTTTAACGGCTGTTGCTAATTATGGCTTAACATCTCGTGTTTGACGTGACAAAGGAGGGGAGAGGGGAGAATACTGCTATCTCAGAGTTCATGTAATCACCCCAATGAGAGGACCAGGAAGAGGTTCAATGATAGTTGGAAAGAGTGTTCACAATCATAGGATTGAACGTTTATTTGAAAATTTGCCAGCAGTAAGTTTCAGAAATCAAGCATATGTGTGGTGTAGGTAGAAACCAGAGTAGTGTGGAACTTCCACTAGCAAACAAAGAATTTTGCCATAGTGTAAGGGAACGTTTTTAATGTTTTTGTTGTTTTAGGAGGAGATGGAAGCATTTGGAATTGACTGGGATGAGCTTTTGAATACAGTTGATGATGGCAGTACGGGAAATGTGCCGGACACTGAATGCCCTATTAATTACGATAACCTCTCTCAATCTATCGACTGTGTTGTTTTAGTTAATTAAAACTGAAACCAAAACTCCTTAGTTTGGGGTACTTTACTTTTGGTACGACTAACTAACACTAAGCTGTAGAGAACATGAAATAAACTAAAACTAAACATTTTAGAAGACAGTAAATTCGATAATAACTAAAACTAACAGTAGAGTGGGTGACAAAAACTAAAACTAATTTTTTGTTGTAAACAATTCACATTGAATTATATCATTATTAATGAAGGTATAAATTTTCATCAAGTCAATATTTTCTAAACTATATAAAAAATATCATACCTTATTTATAATCTAAGATTTCATAGAAATATGCTTTTTTGAAGTTATTTTGGAAAACTATCTGTACTTTCTTTAAGGAGTCTCATCATTATTGAAGAATTCAAGTGACAACATAAATTAACTAAAACTAAGTCAGCTGGTAGTATTAACTAACTAAATCTTCTACATGATAGTGAAGAAAAACTAAAAACTAACTAAATCTTCAGGGAGAATCTTGGGGAAAAAAACTAAAACTAAGCATTTAAGATATTTTATTAGTATGAATAACTAAAACTAAGAAAGTCTTGAAATCTCTAAACCAAAACAACTCTGCTATCAACCCTCAAGCATCAAGTGAATCCTTTGGAATTGATTTTTTTTTTTAACTGGAATTTGTAAACAATGAACTTAGCTAGATCAACAATAGTTGGAGTCATGAAAAGTTACAATTGTCCAAATCCTTGTGTTCCTGTAAGTCATCCGTTCTTTAAACACTTGTTAGTCTTCGGCTGGTCTAGGAAGACTGAAAACTAAGCTACAAATGGACACTCTTGGTACCATTCGATTAGAATCAAATTGAATGATTTTCTCAGCAGTGGGAAAAATTAAAATATCACGAAGGCTGGCCACTTCCATCCACACCATCTGCAGTAATATAAATAAAATGATGATGATATAATAATGATAATTATAGCTAATATAATAATAATAATAATAATAATAATAATAATAATAATAATAATAATAATAATAACAAAAAAGCAACACCAATAATAATAATAAAATGTAAAAACAGGGAAGGGTAAATACCTGTCTCATTGTGGATGGATATTCTTTAATTAATCTGTCAAAGTTTAACATTTGGAATCCTTCAATTAATTGTTCTAACTTGGAAATAGAGCAATAGATAGTAAAGTACCGACATAGAGCTGAAATAATTTCTTCTTTTTGGTCAAGCTTCATGTGGTATGAAGACTGTACAACACCACAGTTGAATCTAAACTCATATTCATCACTGTCAAGCATCTCTTTCATTTTCATTTCATCATTACAATCTCTCAACTGCAGCATATACAGTAACCAGAATAAAATGAACAGGTTATTCTAAACCCAAATGCAAACCAAAAATATGGCTAAATAATTAAGCTTATTATATCTTCATAGCTACTTAGTAAATTAAAAGTGCCAATTTAACTTCGTAACTTTAAATATTCATAACCAACATGCTTACCTTGTTGAGCAATACCTGGATTGAATCATTGGGAATATCTTCAATATGCATATTAAATGAATTGCCACCTTGAAAAATGTAGTGTACAACAGACTCAGCCATGATGTTAGTCCTGGACCTCCATGAATAACAGAGAATGCAATAATTTTTCCTACAATCTTATATAAACGCTTGTCTAATGCACTTGTAGTATGCTTTAATACTCTTCTATTCAGTGGTCCTTCAAATAAACTCTCGTGAGAGTTGAGACAATTTATAAAAAGCATAATGAACTCCCTCTTTGGTCCCCCATCATTCACTGCAGGTTCACCCAAAAATGTGAAGCGCAAATGCTTTGATTCATCAAAATACCACTTGAATGACTGGATAGCATCCTTCCATATTTCACTATGCCTCACTGTAATTCCATAAGTGTTGTCTACATCCTGATCTAAAGATTTGCTCCTGTGCTTTTCAATAATATCAACTAAACCACATGTTCCTTCTATGACACTATAATAAACAGATGACATTTATGACACAACTGAACATCACAACACCTTTCTTCTAACTTCAAGCTAGTTTCCATACTAGCATCAACAGCTTCTTGAACATCTTAATTAATTAATAATAATTTTTTGTGCTCTTCTAAGGCTGATAATTTCTTTGACTGTGAATACAATGAAGATGACCTTTCAGAACTACCTAAACAGGAGAGATTATATATAGCAGTGTAGAAATGCAGCCAGTTCAGCAAGGATATATTATTTTAGAGCAATGATTGACATTAACTTTCCTGTTTTTTATGCCCAATTACATTTTATGCACTGATTTTGTTAGTAAATTCAGTCAACAAACAAGGGAAATGCCTAATCTCGCTGCAAATTGGTTAATTGCTGGTAGGAAATCAATGTTGTTCTGTAAGTTAGCAACAGCTAAGTGGCCCTGATTGAAACCTGAATTAGCAGCTTCCTCATCATCTTTTTAAATAAGGGTTCAGCAGAGCTCGTTAGCTTATTATAGAAAAAAAAAAGTGCTTCCATAATCAAGCGCCAAGGAGGTGAAACATTATAGCTAATACAACAACATCTACCTGAGGGACTAGCATTTCGCCGTGTTATTGATGACTCATACATCGTATTTGTTGCTTACATCCCATTTTTAGTAGGTCACACCGTAAAGCTTGCATCTCACGAGTTAATTTAGGCATTCCTTCCATCTAATGCTGTTAGCTTGCATCTAATGCTGCTAGCTTGCATCTAATGCCGATAGCTTGCATCTAATGCTGTTAGCTTGCATCTAATGCCAATAGCTTGCATCTAATGCTGTTAGCTTGCATCTAATGCCGATAGCTTGCATCTAATGCTGTTAGCTTGCATCTAATGCTGTTAGCTTGCATCTAATGCTGTTAGCTTGCATCTAATGCCGATAGCTTGCATCTAATGCTGTTAGCTTGCATCTAATGCTGTTAGCTTGCATCTAATGCTGCTAGCTTGCATCTAATGCTGTTAGCTTGCATCTAATGCTGATAGCTTGCATCTAATGCTGTTAGCTTGCATCAAATGCTGTTAGCTTGCATCTAATGCTGTTAGCTTGCATCTAATGCTGTTAGCTTGCATCTAATGCTCTGTTAGCTTGCATCTAATGCTGTTAGCTTGCATCTTCTAATGCTGTTAGCTTGCATCTAATGCCGATAGCTTGCATCTAATGCTGTTAGCTTGCATCTTCTAATGCTGTTAGCTTGCATCTAATGCTGTTAGCTTGCATCGAATGCTGTTAGCTTACATCTAATGCTGTTAGCTTGCATCTAATGGTGCTAGCTTGCATCTAATGCCGATAGCTTGCATCTAATGCTGTTAGCTTGCATCTAATGGTGCTAGCTTGCATCTAATGCCGATAGCTTGCATCTAATGCTGTTAGCTTGCATCTAATGCTGTTAGCTTGCATCTAATGCTGTTAGCTTGCATCTTCTAATGCTGTTAGCTTGCATCTAATGCCGATAGCTTGCATCTATGCTGTTAGCTTGCATCTTCTAATGCTGTTAGCTTGCATCGAATGCTGTTAGCTTACATCTAATGCTGTTAGCTTGCATCTAATGCTGTTAGCTTGCATCAAATGGTGCTAGCTTGCATCTAATGCCGATAGCTTTCATCTAATACTGTTAGCTTGCATCTAATGCTGTTAGCTTGCATGCTGTTAGCTTGCATCTAATGCTGTTAGCTTGCATCTAATGGTGCTAGCTTGCATCTAATGCCGATAGCTTGCATCTAATGCTGTTAGCTTGCATCTAATGGTGCTAGCTTGCATCTAATGCCAATAGCTTGCATCATCATGTTAGCTTGCATCTAATGCTGTTAGCTTGCATCTTCCAATGCTGTTAGCTTGCATCTAATGCCGATAGCTTGCATCTAATGCTGTTAGCTTGCATCTACTAATGCTGTTAGCTTGCATCTAATGATGTTAGCTTGCATCTAATGCTGTTAGCTTGCATCTATTGGTGCTAGCTTGCATCTAATGCCGATGGCTTGCATCTAATGCTGTTAGCTTGCATCTAATGCTGTTAGCTTGCATCTAATGCTGTTAGCTTGCATCTAATGCCGATAGCTTGCATCTAATGCTGTTAGCTTGCATCTAATGCTGTTAGCTTGCATCTAATGCTGTTAGCTTGCATCTTCTAATGCTGTTAGCTTGCATCTAATGCCAATAGCTTGCATCTAATAATGTTAGCTTGCATCTAATGCCTATAGCTTGCATCTAATGCTGTTAGCTTGCACCTATTGCTGTTAACTTGCATCTAATGCTGTTAGCTTGCATCTAATGCTGTTAGCTTGCATCTAATGCCGATAGCTTGCATATAAAGCGGTTAGCTTGCATCTAATGCTAATGCCGATAGCTTGCATCTAATGCTGTTAGCTTGCATCTAATGCCGATAGCTTGCATCTAATGCTGTTAGCTTGCATCTTCTAATGCTGTTAGCTTGCATCTAATGCCGATAGCTTGCATCTAATGCTGTTAGCTTGCATCTAATGCCGATAGTTTGCATCTAATGCTGTTAGCTTGCATCTAATGCTGTTAGCTTGCATCTAATGCCGATAGCTTGCATCTAATGCTGTTAGCTTGCATCTAATGCTGTTAGCTTGCATCTTCTAATGCAGTTAACTTGCATCTAATGCCGATAGCTTGCATCTAATACTGTTAGCTTGCATCTATTGCTGTTAACTTGCATCTAATGCTGTTAGCTTGCATCTAATGCTGCTAGCTTGCATCTAATGCTGCTAGCCTGCATTGAATGCTTTAGGTTTGCAATATACTGCTGTTAGCTTGAATCTCACGCAGTTAGTTGCTTCTATGTAATACTGTTAGCCTGCATCTCGTACTGGCACATGCTCTCAGTTCGCATCTCACGCCTTATAGCGCGATCATTTAATTGTGGTGGCACAAACCACACGCCATATTAATGACCTTTTACCAGATTGAATATACCTTTTGGAGAGTACAGACTCGGGCAGCCATAGTCGGTAAAAGGACTCACCCCAGAGACAGTTTTGGACTCGGGCGAAACGAGACCCTTAAACCGCGGATTACTCTATGTCAATTGACCGGACCATTTTTCCTTGTAGTACAGCAGCTTAGCACCAAACTATGGGGGTTTTGTGCACTTCATGATAAAAGCATGAAATTTGGTATATACGATCGGGACCCACCCCCAATTTGACCTTTGATGACCTAAAAAGGTCAATTAACTTTGAAAAAAACACACAAATTTCAAGTTTTATACCATGTTGAACAAAGGAAAGCATTACTTGTTTGGTATCAAAACAAAGACGACATTTTATGTAACAAACTGAGACTTGAAATTAGTTAATACCTTATCCAAAGTTGTAAATATATAAGTTACTTGAAGTGAGAAATCAGCAATTTGTAATATTGACATGATCATGGAAAAGAATTGCAAACAACAACTAAACAAGAACTGTTAGCATTCTCCACCACAGTGACAGAGAGCAGTACACTTTAATGAAGCCTTTACACATTTACACCATTGAGTACACCCTTTCTTGCACCCACAGAGTATAAGCTCGTAGCATGCTTGTGATGCCTCTGAAAGGGTGGTCCACCACGGTTCCCAACCCGTGGAGTTCTCCTTTTTCCACCCCCAGTCTGCTGGGTTGGGAAGCTCCTGCTGAGCAAGCAAGGCTCTGTTCCAGCAGTATGCCTGGTAGATTGCTCGCCTTGTGTGCTGCTTGAGTGCCTCTTGAGTTGGTGGCAAGTTTTCCAGACTCCTGGCTTTCTGGATAAACAGATGTTTTCTGCTGTCGTTGACATTCAAAATATCGCTAGTTCGGTCATAGAGCAGCACAACAAACCGTTCCACAGTTGCCATAGCTGATTCACTAATGTTAGTGTTAACTTGTTGAAGTTCTTCAAATGCCTGTGTAGCCTCAGGAAAAACTTTCCATGTGTTCCATGCAGTTTTTTTGCCTCTACCACAAAATGAAGAAACGGTGTCACACCCGGTGAGTGCATAGAACATTGGGAGGGCTGAAGAAACCCGGTGGTCCATCTCCTGAACTATTTCATGGATGGGAATATGTCGCAAATTTGATCCAGTGCCAAACGATAACCACAACTCATCAAGATTGATATTCCAGAACATGGCAATTGCTATTACAATGACATCAGTATCTACTGTACGCACACAGACTTTCCTGCATCCTTTCTGCACAGCATCAGCCACATGAAGGAAAAGGCGAGTGTCTGCTTCCTCATGGGAGCAGGGAACCAGATTACTCAAGTCTGGAACGGCTAGAGAGCACAACACATTGCTCCCACTTGTTGCAATATGCACTTTCCTTCTTCAGTTTCGTACTTGACCACCTGCTCAGAAAGAAAGTGAAAACGCTCAGTTTTATTGACACTGCAAAGCTGTCCCAGTATCTTCTTGACAAAGTATGCAAAGCTTCCAATTGGTAATGGCAGCACGTTTTGATGCAGATGAGCAAGCATCTACAAGCATGTGACGTTTTGCCATTGCTAGCAAACGTGGAGCAACTATGTAACACTAGAGACAAGATACCAATTCACCTAGTAACACAAGCCATTAGTTCTCTTTCCTAGAAAAGTCAGACTAACAACTTACCTTCACAGAATTTTTCCAATGTGGCCTGGGCTCTTTTCAGAATTCTAACATGTGGTTACAAGAACTTCACCATGTGCATGTAAATTCATGCTCATGCTTGTAGATTCTTGCATGTGCTTGCATGTGCTTGCATGTAGCTGATACCTGAGGCTAATTAACAAGTTCTTTGATTGAGGTAAATGAACTCCTAATTTAAACTAGTTGTAACTTTGGAACAGAGTGAGATATGAACAAAATTTTAGTCTCATTTTATTCGTTAGAGCATCAGCTTTGCTCTGATACCAAACATGGTGCAGTAATTATAAGTAAAAAAAAGTGAACCAAAATATTGCAGTTTATTTTGGTTAATTTCACCTATAAAGGTCACCAGAGGTCAAACCCCAGGTGGGTCCTGATCTTAAAATCACCTTTAAGGTGTGTAGACACTACGTACAAAGTTTCGTACTTTTATCATAAAGTGCACAAAAAAACTGCTAAGCTGCTCTACTATTGTAGAAAAAAGTCTGGCTATGCAAAGGCTAACACATGGCCTATTTTCCTGCAAAATCTAACTGCTTACAATTAGCCAAGTAGATAATACCAGGTTCTCTAGGAACTTCTACAATACTACTACACAGAGTACTAATAAGCCACAATAGTCACAACATTGTCTATAAAATTCATGTGCACAATTCACTGCAAAACCTGAGCATACTGAGATATTACCACGACAACGATGGGGAAAAGCTTGATTGAAAATGTAACCAATAAATGATGGCCATCCTCGAAAAATGGCTCTCAATCACCAAAATAATGTATATTCAGTAAAGAAGTATGTATAAAAGTGTTGTGTGTTGCTAAAGAATAGTAATAAACTAAACAAAAATATTTTAACTAACAAAAATTATTAGCAGGTAGCATTCAAATTTAAATTTCAGTCAGACCAGCTCGCGCACCATCTGTGCTGAAGCACATCACTAGTATAATTAGTTAATACAGAAGATAACAGTACTCAGGAAAATTAAGGTAAGAAAGTGATTCTGTATTCTTTAGCTAACGTTATGAAAATAGTCACAAACAACATCTACGTACTTATTTTTGAAAATGGACTGAATATAATAATCTATTACATCTAATGTACCTGCTCATATGAATGAATGTGAAATGATGTGATGTGCAACCTAAATAACTTTATTGAGGGTGTTGTGAATGGTAAACGAGTCCATATGCTACTTGATTATGGTGCTGCTATTTGTGTTGTTTCTCCTCATTTTGTAAATGGAGATATATAATTGCCACTCACCGTGCTATTAAAGGCATTTCTGATACCACTAATGTTGCTCCTGCTTACACGTTTTATTTTGAGTTATCATGGGATGAAGGGGCGATGTTTAGTTACTTTCTCAACTAAATTGCCTCCTGGTAGTGTTTTGCTGGGCAGAGATTTAGGTGATGTGTTTGTTGAGTTGCTTGGTAAGGTGAAGTATGCCCCAAAACCTGTCTATGTGACAACCTTGCTTGAGAGCAGAGTTTAGAGGAAGAACAAAGAATCCGTGCTATTAAAGAAGCCATTGATAGTGCCATTCCCATTAATCCTGGGGATATTGGTGATGATGTGGTTTGTATGATGATGAGTCTAATTATGTTAGTAATGATGTTTCTGATCATGCTAATTGCTGTGATGATGATAGTGACAGTGATGTAGTTCCTGTTGATTCTGTGAGTGACAATACAGTAGCTATCAAGTCTGGTACTGATATTTCTCAAGGTGTTGTTTCGGTTGATAATTCTAAAAATATCAATTCCAACTTATTTTTGATAGCATTTCTAAATCTGATTTGGTAAATATGCAGAAAGATGATGAGTAATTAAAGTGATTTGGGGATTGGGATGACAAAAAGGATAAGAAGTGCTTTGTAGTGGAAGATGTGATAAGCTATATGCCTGACAACCACAAATAGTATATAGAATATCACATGCTGTAGTTTTAACCAAACTTTTGAGACAAACTGTTATGAAATTGGCACATGATGTCTGGTCATTTTGATATTGGGGTAACTAGATATATTTTACTAATTGCCACTTTGCTAGGCCAAATTTGAGTTGTGATGCTGAGTCTTATGTTAAATCATGTCCCAAGTGTCACCTATATAACAAGTTGGCTCTACTTAAGACACCCTTGTGTCTCCCCTGAAGTGATTATGCGGACGTTCGAAAAAATTGCTCACATTTTAAGCACACCAAGTTCCTCTCTAAACCTGATTTGCTCAAAGGCTTTTACTAACTTCTGGTGGAATCAAGCTCAAGAGAATACATTGCCTTTTCACATAAGCATGGCCGGTCTCACTAAAAATGATCCCATTTGACGGTTTGCAAAACACCCCGGTGACATACCAACTCCTCATGCAATGGGTGCTAAAGAACAAGAGGATTTTCTTCACCACAGTACAGATGATGTGGTAATATTTTCTATTGATTATTGATTGGGATCATCATTTAGGTCTTATTGATGCTGTTCTAGCTAGACTTTCTGGACAGGCTATCCTTTAAATCGTTAAATCATCAAAATGCTGTTGGACATCCCCTCCCCCTCGCCCACCTAGATTTATGGCTTGGAGAGCACATGACATGCTCATATTACACCTTGTAGCTAAATGAATTACATTATTAATTGACTCATGAATTCAATTCTATTTGCAAAACCTATAAAACAAGCTACTTATCACAACATCTGTATAAACTACAGAATACAGCCAGCATTACTGCTGTCATTATGGAAATCAGTAGTCTTTGGCTTCCTGGGTAAAGAAAGAGAGAAGTGATCAGATGGTCCTGACATTAAAAGTATAGCACTTTATGATGCCATTTTAATCATTCATAAAGACAAAGCAAACATACTTATATCCTTTGAATTGACAGACATTGCTAAGGAAATTATAGGAAGAACTGAAAGAAATATTTAAGGAACACATTGACTAAATAATAATTTTAAAATATTTACATCATTTCCATTTCAATTTAAATTCCTTATAAACTGTTCTAATATTATAAGTTATATGTTTCTTAAAGTAAATAGTCTTCATGAGAGAATTGTAGAGAGGTACATGGTGCCCCCCTCCTATGCTTTGCAACAACTTCCATCATCCCTGCACACTGGCACATCTCTAGTTGCTTGTTCTAAGTTATATATAAACTCACTGTCTAGTTCTCAACTCTTGTAACTCTTTCAATAAAAATCAAATTTCATTGAACTAAAATCCCGAAAACAAGCATATCAATGCATGGGGTGAACAAAAATGGCATGCGCCATACAATCACAATCTTGAGGTCAACATGGATAGTTCAAAGTCCAATGTCACTAGCTATTATTTCCTTTGATAGCAGCTCGATGAAGAGGAGTATTGTTATCACAATTTATAACCATAGGATTGCAATAGCAATCTTCAATTAAATATTTGACTATATCTAGCAGACCTAAATTGCTTGCAGTATGCAAGAGAGTATCATCATTTCCACCAATAACTATATTAGGATCATTTTTTAAATCTTCTATGAAGTATTTCACTACGTGGTACTGATTATTTATTACTGCTACATGAATTGGTGTATTGTTGTATCTGTTAGTAGCTGTGACATCCACATGAAAATTATGTACTAAGAACTTGACTATTTCCAGTTGTCCACATCCACATGCTGCATGTAGAATAGTGTAGCCACTGTATCCTGTAACATCTGTACTGTATTGTTGGTCTTCAATAAAATATTTTAGGACATTCAATTTTCCACACATTGCTGCTATATGAAGACATGTGTCACTGTTTGTGTCTGGAGTTAGTGGATCTAAATGATGAATTTCCACTAAATACTTGACTACATCTAAGTGGCTGCCTGCACTGGCAGAGTGTAGAAGTGTCCTTCCTATCCATCCTCTAATAAATGGATCCTGATGTAAAGTCTCTATGAAGTACTTAACAGTAGGCAATTCTCCATAAAATGATGCTATTTGTAACGCAGTATCATCATCTGCATCTCTTATCATATGATTGATGTACTGGTTTTCAATAAGATACTTGATTATATTCAAGTGTCTAGTTTGACTTGCGTAATGTAAAAGACTCATACCACATTGCCCTTTAATATTGGGATCAAAGTTCAAGTCTTCAAGGAAATATTTCAAGACCAATAGCCTACCATTACAGACTGCTACTTGTATAGGCATCACATTATCTGTATTTTTAGCCATAGGATCTACATACTGATTATCAATAATATACTGCACTACTTCAAGTATGCCACTTTGACAAGCAAAATGTAAAATTGTCCATTCTTTCTCTCCTTTTACAGTTGGATCCATATGCATGTCTTCAATAAAATATTTCAAAACTTGAAGTTGTCCTTGCAGAGCTGCATGATGTATTGGTAAATTATGATACAATGTTTTCTCATAAGGACTACAATAATGTGATTCTACTAGATACTTGACTATTTCTGAATTTCCCATTTGACAAGCAACATGAAGAGGAGTCCGTCCACAATCGTTTACTACATTTGGGTCACAGCCTTGTTCCTCAATAAAATATTTTACCATATCCAGTTGTTTATAAGCTGCAGCCACATGAAGTGGAGTATTACAGCAACCATTCTTTAAATAAGGATAACAATTGTGAGTATTAATTAAATACTTCATTGAGTCTACTTTGCCTGCAGCAGCTGCAGTAAATAGAGCACACTGTTTGCTCAATTGAGTGTATTTGAAGGTTTCTAACAGATATTTCATTATACTGAAGTGATAAACTGATAATAACAAAGACAAAGAATCATCTTCTATGGATGTATTGACAGACATAAAGTATTCAGTTATATTTAAATGTCCTTCATTAATGGCAATGTGTGTAATGTTGTATTCAATGCTTTTGTAACTCAGTGTGTTTTCCATCAAGTGATGTCTAGTATCTGGACATTCTGATAACATCTGAACTACTTCCAAATGACCGGCTGCAGTGGCATAATGTACTGGAGTCCACCCAGAAATATCTGGAGATAATGGATCAATATCTTTCTCTTCGAAAAGATATTCAGTCAGGTCTAGATTCCCTCTTGCAGCAGCCAGATGAAGAGGTGAGCATTTATTAGCATTCAGTGTAGTGTGATCCACCTGACATTCTTCTATGAGATATTTGACTATAGTTAAATGTCCATTCAGTGCAGCACAGTGTATTGCTGCATTCCCATCTTCATCTAATTGAGTGACAGAGTAATCTGATGCTTTAATTAAGTTCTTTAAAGCTACTAGATTTCCTTTGAATGCTGCAATATGCATTGTCGAATGACATTTAAGTAGACTTGAATGTTTATGGGACAGATATTCAAATTCATGAGTGCTGTTACAAGCTTTTCCTAGAGAAAATACCAAAAAAATGCTATAAAACTTTAGAATTGCTAAAGCCTAAGATAAGTTAATAAAAATAGATTTTAGAAATTAAGCAATAAATCTTACCTGACTTGGCACTTTGCTATTGGACCAATTATTTGGATCTTTTTCTACATACAAATTATATTGTCATAAATTACCTTAAGCTACAATGTGTAGTGCAATAATTTACAGTGTAAATATGTATGAATCTGACTTACTGACATATGGAGCATTAATGGGATAATGTTCTCTTCCACAAACTAACTTCAGTAATTTAGCAGTATCATATCGAAGACTACTAAGTTGCTCAATTTGTTGTCTTGTTAAAGAGAAACCATTTGGTACTGCCGATTTATGTAAGTGAAAAGTAACACAGATACAGCCATTCTGAACTCCTTCTAATTGTAGCTTTTCTGGTTCAGATTTCAATATCTTGCAAATATCTTCACCAAGTTTCTTCAGATGCTCCATTCTACAATTGGCATACGGCTTGTCTAGTTTAACAAACAATTCAATGTGATCTTTCCCTTTCATTCCGATGTTTGATGGACACTGAGTTACTCTTCTCTTGATATAATCAGCAAACTTTGTCTTGTATTGGTCTATCATTATTGTGCCATCTTTATATTCAACAACTGATAGAGCATGTTCAAGAAGCCTGAAATTAAAAAACGAACAGTAGCTTGAGAATATGCGCCATAACTTATTGAAACTAAAATCTTCCAATGTATCTTTTGTAATACTTTGAAAACGATCATTTTTCTCAATTGTTCCACAGTGTATCCAATCTTGTAGAATCCATCGTAGCTCATCTACAGCTTCAGGATTAGATTTAATATGTTTGTAGAAGGCAATTCGAATTTCACTAAATTCATCAATTATTTTTATTGTGTCTTTTTGTAGCTCGGATTTCTGAACATTATCATCTGGACGAAGAGCTCGAAAAAATATAGTGTAGTTTTCTATTAAAAATATCATAAGTTTATGATTGAAGCAACATTAATTGCAATGTTTGTATGCAAACTTTATAACGGGAATGTATTATAAGAAATTGTTTTAGAAATATGGCAGTTGCATGGGTGAAACATGCCCTAACCTTACTTTCAAAGTAGTACAACTGATAATTGCTTTGATAAGTACTGTATACTCAAATATTCTAAGATAATGAGTTGATATATTTTCTAAAACGAACCTTGACAATTGATTACCATCATATCTAGTGCATCCAGCTTAAAGAGTAGAAAGTGTGGATTAAAAGTTAGGCTAATACCATCACACTGAGCTTAAGCATACCATTGTTTACCTTTTTATAACTCCTTCCACAAAAACAAGCCGATTATCGGCAGAAGTATGAGAACTGCATTATTCCCATTCATTTTACATATTAAATGCCATTTTTTTGAAATGTCAAAATTTCTGCCGCACTTGTCACAAATCGTACCTAAACTTTAGCCCCGCCCTATATGCAATGGTTTCAATTCGGATTTTTCCTATTTCTAAGTGCCGAGGTAGCAGAAGCATCTCTCTTACAGTGCAAGATACATCACAAACAATTTTGAAATTTTTCCAGCTTAAACACTTTCTTACTTCACTATTTTATAAACATTGAAATTAAGACCAAATAAAACAGTTTTAAGACACCAAATTGGGTACACTGTATCTTTATCAGAGAGTGTGATGGAACACTCTATTTAGGGTTAATGACCCCTGTACAATAGGGATAATATAAAATTCAATCACATTACATCTGGTTTCAGTCAACAATGATTCAAAATCAGTGATTAGTTGTCTTTTGTAGTCTCTAATTATGCTATATATTAAATTTCTAAACCACAGAGTGCAAAAAAACAAAAACCAAGTTATAATAAAAAAATTGAATGAGTGCCACGTCTTTTTACATTAGCACTGACATCTTGTTTGTCGGTAGTGCAGGGAGAAAAAAAAAAGAGTAGTGTAAATTGCTCTAAGTCTTCTTTGCAGCGGCCTTTGGAGAAAACCGTAAATGCTTGGCATATATCGTCTAAGAAGTTTACGTTTAGTAATTTTTAAAAGCTGTTGCGGATAAGGTAATGTGAATGTTGAAAAGTGGGTAGTTGAGACTAAGATGTTCATAGTAAAACATAACGGAATGACATACAAAGATGAATAGTGACCATGACCAAGGTTGCAAAAAAGTGGGAGACTAGTTGTAAAAATCATTTCATAAAATGTTAAAAAATTTTTTTAGGTTTGCTCTAAAAAGTATGGAAATGAGAGCCAAAGTGTTAATTCGACTGGTGAGCCTTACAAAACTTGCTCAAATTGATAATGGTGATTCTACAACCCTATAATCACTACCTTAAATAAATTTTAAAAAAAATCAAACAAAAATTAAAAAACAAAACATTTAAAAAATTTTTTAATATTTAAGTAGTCCTCAAGCTGTAAGATTTCTCGAAAAAGTTAGGAATCAAGAAAAACAAAAGTCAAACCAAGTCCCATGTTTTCAGGACAATGTAAGTTGACAAATAGCAGTTCTCAACTTTGGAAGTCGACAAATGGCAAGTTCTGAACTCTTTGAAGTTGACAAATGCCACCCTAAAAAATTTTTTCAACCCTTATGAATTTATTTTTACAACTAGTTTAGTATGGAACTAGTCTACAAAGTATGCAGGCACCCACTCGGTTAAGATTTACTCTTCCTGCTTTAAACAGATAATAAAAAAAGAAACTTTTTATGGTAGTAGTTCGCATAGCCATAACCACAGGTAAAACCTCAAAACCACATATACTTTGACTGACTATATCTGCAGTAGTCGTGCTTTATGTTGGGTAGTTAACCGAGTGCTGGGAGAGAAGCTTTGAGTTGAAAATATATATACCGGTGAGTGATTCTTTCCCATTTAGCTTCTCTTATGAAGACTGTGTTCAAAATAGGCTCTTTCATGGTCACTTTTTCTCCTATCCCTCCCTTGTGACCACAATCAATAGCTTTGTTTAGTGATTAAAAAACAAAAACAAACTACATTATAGAATTCCATAAGCAAACACTCATTCTGCTTGTGCACTTGCTCTTGACTACAATACATAAAACATCAGACACAGTGTTGCTATAAGAATAAAACTTCACCATAAAGTCAAGAAATGAATGCTGATAATGCAATGTTGGAATGATTTGCTATGTACGTATGGATCAAAAAGGGAAATGTCCAGTGAAAGTTAATAGTGAGAATATGACAGGGCTGGCAGTTCATTTAACACAATCTCAATTTAGTACTGTAAGTGCTAATACTCCCTCATTCATAATCCAATTCTTATCTCTAACTTTCATATTTTTCCATCAATCTCCCATCTTAGTTGATTGCTCATGTACAAATGTACAGTGTGTCCAGCTTAAAGAGTAGAAAGTTGTCATCAAATGCCTAGTTTTTTCATGAAGGAACTTCCGATCTACAGCAAGATTTAATGATTTTGTTAGCTTCAAAATGACTTATCTTTGGCTACAGTATTAACATTATGACAGCATGGAAAACTGTGGTATTCGGATAGATAGCACTCGTGTGTGCTGAGAATTTTCACTTGGCTTGCCTCATGAAAATATTCTCTCCACTCGTGGTATTAATCTCGAATATCACAGTTTTCCACCCTATTATAACTCTAAATACAACACCTTTCTTCTTCACTACCACCTTCTAAATTTTTGTAAATGTTGTAGGATATAAAAGCATATAGCATGTATCATGGTTAGAAGTAATAATTGTTAGGCTTACACTGATACTTCTGGTAAAAATATAATACCAATAATTGATAATTAACATCAAACTATTATAAGCAAATATTTTGTCAATACTTTATAGCGTATGAATTACTACTGGAATAATAATTATCACAACCAAATTCTTCAAAGAGTAACTCAACTATAATTTATCTGTTCTAGTGCATCTAGCTTCTCAAATTATTATGCTATACAATATTATGCTTAATCATCAAGTTCTGACCCTTCATAAAAAACTAGATTGAAACTTTCTCACTTAAAGGGGTCTGGAAAAAAGGAAAAGAAAAAATGTGAAATACTCTTAGTTGTCACCGGGGAAATCGAACCCAGGAGTGGTGGCTAAAGCAAGTGGTCCTGAGTTTGATTCCCCGGCAAAACTAAGATTTTTCCGTTGCTTTTTTCCTGACCCCTATATAAGGTGAGAAAGTTTCAATCTAATAATATGCTTGCATGTCGACAATGACCGACGACAACGATGACGGTGAAGTGTGTCCATGAATAGTTCATGAGCTGAGCCCAGTTGGTAAAGTGTCACTTTGCATGGATAAAGCATCATCAAATTCTGCAAAAGGCGATTAAAGAAATGAGGGTGACTAGAAATGATGACATATTGTAGATAAAAGCAGGTGAAATTGGTGAGGAATGAATGGAGAAGGCAATTGCTTCACAAAAAGAGCCTGAGAAGCAGGAGAAATAGACAAAGGGAGAGGGGAATCCATGACTCAAGAAGATAGAATAGTGACTCAGAATAGTTGTGGTAAAAAAAATTTAGATATTAGAATTCAATTTTTCAAATAATTTCAGGTGACTATAATAATAGCAAATTTTCTTGTTCTAACAACCAATATTATGTTAATTAAAACTCAACATAATATTGGCTGTTAGAACAAGAAAATTTACTATTATTATAATTATTTCAGCTGAGAATGACTGAATCTTCATGTGACCAATTGGGCACCCACAAATTCCGTTTTTTTTTTAACTGTAACTGTAGTATTATGAGAAAAAACAATAGTTGTGGTACCCCTGATAGTGTTTCGCTTGCTTCGCTCACTCGCAATTACAAAAAAATCATAAAGGCACACTTGACTGATCATAAAATCTTATCAGCTCTTTAAAACCATCAAATCTATCTAAAATTTGAACATGGACATGTTCTAAATATATATTCACAGATTTTTCGTGATTTACGACTTACAGTATACATACCAAATATTATTTTCATTTAGCTACTCTTGTTACTAAACTGGTATACCAAATTATATTATTGTTATTTAGCTGTCATACTTTACAAAATGTGCCACTGTTATAAAGATTACAATTACTATATAGCATACCATATAATGTGTTCATTTAACTATCATATTTCACAAAATGTGCTATCAATTATTACTCTTTCAATAAATACAGACACTAAACTGACCCTCGCTGTGAAGAATTTCTTCATTTTTTGATGAAGACATTGGATCTAGTACAGAATTTTCATCTATTTCTTTAGAATTAGAGGTGGTATCAATACTTTGTTGATTCCTTGTAGTATCAGGGACTAATTTATAATGAATCATTATATAAATGAAGTAAGTATATTTACTAGTATATTTACAGTATATATATGTATATGACATTGACCTTAACCTGACATTTCAATTTCATGCCAAAATATTCTAAATCGTACGTTGTACAGCTGAAAAACCTCACTGAGACTGGCTGAATAAATAAATAACCTTACCTGTTTGTGAAATCTTCATATAAGTTGATTTGACAGTATTTGCTAAAACTTTATTGTCTACTCCTTCTAGTGCTGAACACACTTTCTCAAACCACAAACTCTCAGGAGTGTTAGTCAACAAGTAGTGAATTATCTGATGAAATATTTTCCCAGAGTCGTTGTTGTAGTCCACTTTAAAGCTTTCAATGGTGCCCATAGGAATTCCAAGTTGAACACCAAACTCCATATACTTGGACTTCACTGAAGCTAGATCCTTTACCAAACTAGCCAGTACAACTAGTACATGAAAAAGCAAAAGGCAATACACATGCACATCACTTGGTGATATGCTCTACAAAGATGTCATGAAAACACTCATATTAAAATACATAACACTGGCTGAACGCTTTATACCCTTCACTCACTAGCCAATTATAACAGTAGATTATAGCATACTATAATCTAATAAAATTTAGATGTATTAATGAGTCCCATGACAATATTAAATGAATGAAACCTCAGCTTAAAATCAATCTCTCTTGTTAGTTTTAGTAAAGCTGAAAGGTCTAAGGACGCCAATGTTCTGAATTATAATAAACTCCTTACTGCACTCAATTTCTAAATAATACTAATATAATACTTTCAGTCAATCTTTGGATTTTGCTGTCAATTGCAAGGATTTTTAGGCCTTCATTTTGCCACCCTAAAAATACTTTTGCCCCATTGAAAACTATTATGACCTTCATGGTGACATTTAGCTACCACAATATTTTCATCAATTTCATGGACATGTGAAAAACAACACCTTGAAATTATAAAAAGTGATTTGCCTATTTTCAATTCATTCTTAGTGTTTCAGTTTTGTCGTACACTTATCTATCAATCATTACAGTTACTTACTGTTATATCCAACTTGGATCTTTTTTACAATATTAGTTCAGTTATTTCAGTCTAGTTCAGGGTAATTGAAACTAGCTGGGACGTGTCTTGAAGGCAAGATAAGTTGAATATGGAATATCTGGATAGTACAAGAATACGTTGGGCCTTACAACCCTTACTAAGTCTGTTGGCACGGGAAGACGTGTGG